>Ga0247780_1000570_pt1 | contig 33276 bp, 24 predicted proteins | sample UWRJL079202R5_FD_179927 | JGI IMG/M metagenome (GOLD analysis project Ga0247780, IMG submission 179927) | Plant litter microbial communities from Arlington Agricultural Research Station in Wisconsin, United States - UWRJ-L079-202R-5 | ecosystem: Environmental > Terrestrial > Plant litter >...
TTCACTCACAAGTGCCCGCGGGCTTCATTCCCCCCCCCCCCCCAATAGTAGACGCCACCTGCCCGATTTACAATCCCATGATTACACGACGGCAGGCACTCGTCTTCAATTACCGCTGGATCCGATACCGTGCGGAACTCCCCTAATTTTTCAAGTCTCTGGGGAGAAGGAGGTGAGATTGGGCGAGTTGCAGCCACGGCGATTTAGAAGGTGAATGGTCACCTGACTCAGTGGATGCTACCAGAGACAAACTCTGGCGAGAATTCCTGGCGTCGGGTGCAGTGCAAAACCCCACACCGTATTTTGAGGTATTACCAGCTTGCGGCCTGCTTTCAAAATGTTGACTCTAAAGCCCCTGTGTGGTCGTTGTGCTCAGATCCCTTTCAATGACCCGCTCAGCACTAACATATTCCCATAGTCGTTTAGCTCGGGTTCAAGGATCGAGAACTCTGATTGCCCGTTCTGTCGCGTCGTTCATTTCTGCGTTCCAGCTGGAATACTGTCACGCCAGAGCTTTTGATCAGGTTACCCCGCTATCAGATAAACCCGAACGACATGCATGTTAAACGCGCTTACCGTTCTGGGCCAGATGCGCGCAACGGCTTTCGTCTCTATCCTGGTTCAGTGGGCCTATTCATCTACATCACATCATCGCCGCGACAAGGGGGTTTAATGACAAGCCACCGGTCAATGAGACCAGAAGTTAGGTTAGGGTTCGATTTCAACCACCTACAAGATTGGATCTCCGCCTGTCAGCTTCGAAAATGATCTCCCAAAGTGAAGGTAATCAGTTTATTAATGTGGAACGGTCATCGATTATCGAGATTCAAATGATACTCCACTAGATGGCGCTGAGTTGTGCTTAGAGGAATATGACTAAAATCAGGCTCTCTCTGGGATAATGGGGTGAGTCTCTCGGCGGTCACATTTTTGCTTTCTTCGGGGGCTTCTAACTCCTGTCTCTGATGAATTCCTAATATTCGAACCTGCTAGCAGGCGGGGATCCTTGCGCCTAAGGCATGGCTTGCCGAGTTACCCATGGGCCGGTTGGGAAGGGGAGCTTGATGCCGCGGCGAGTAGCCACACATGATACGACCTCAACCGCTGGCCGTTAGAGACACGTGGGTTAGCTGGTACGAAAGAAGTGCCTCTAGCGTTCTTGATCTGGTTTGGAATCCAACTATAAATGAATATTTCCCCTTCAAAACACTAAATACCCCGGCTAGCCCAAACGACGGGCCTTTCAGCACCCGCCTAGAGCCATTGTCGACCCGTATCGAACATATCCAACCGACAACATAACACTCAATCTTACTTACAGCAGCAATTCATTACTGCAGTTCTGTACTTTATCGGCTTCTTTTCAAATCCAAGTCGAGAATGAGCTTAACGGACAGGTAAGGATTATAACAACTTAAGGGGCCCAGGCTAGCACCATCCGGTTCGACAGGGCCTAGGAGACCACCGCATTTTCGTCGTAAAGAAACCTCCATTTCATTCTCCTATCAGTTTTTAGTGTAACTCAACCCGAAACGCAGGGGCCAGCAAATAATAAGCAATATCAGTCTTAATGTTAGAGTGGAACGGCCCTGTTGCTAAGCGAAGGAAAATTGGCATTCTCCACAGGTCAGCAGTGGCTGACTGTTTGCCGCCCGGCCCGCGATGGATGGAGGTCATCCTCGGTTGATTCGCAAGTGGTTGCCAAAATGAGTTGGCGGTTTGCAAATACTCTTGCTGTCTCGGGGATTCTTAATGTGCGTTTTTAAGGGCCAGCGCTAAATAAATAGTAACCTCATCGATCGGGTACCAATCAAGGTTAAAGAGATAAGAGGGCTCTATCTAGATATTACGGTTTACTGTAGCAAAGTAGGACTAACCGTGTCGGAATTAGCCAGCGCGGTCAATCCCTCGGCAACCCGAACCAACGAGATCACCCACACGTACGCGACGTACAAAAGCCCGCCATAGTCAGCAACTCACACCAAGGACTGATGCGGAGAGGGTTAGTTTATCCAGCTGAACCACACCCTAGCATCATCCCGGCCGGACTTGTCACCCTCTGGCACGCCGCAAACTAATAACATCTCATGTCAGCGGTGAATAAGGGGAATAACATGAGTCGGGAACCGGGAACAAAGGTTTACTTCGAAGATAGGTTGATGAAAGCGATGTTTTACTCGCGATGAACAACTGAGCTGTACTAGATTATAGGAGTTTTCTATTATTGCTCTGAAGTATTCGGCAGTCCGTTTCAGTCATGAAACTACTTAGTACGTGAATGGGGATAGCTGAGCTTCTAAATCTAGCAGATTGAGGAGGGTTTTTCTTACACAATTGCGGGGCTAATACTGTTTGTGAGTTAGCACTTTAGGTTACAGCTCAGGTTGCAGCTTCACTGCGATGTACATTAATACAGCAGGAACATACATGTAGGGCGGGGGAGTTCGGCACTCGTCACAAGCCCTCCTGCAACATATTTAAAAAGCCGGAAAGTACACTCTTCACTTTGAGGCCATTGTCCTCTAAAGCCCTTTAACATAGGTATCAAACAGTGTTAAACACCAGCCTACATTATCACCAAAACTAAACGATGGAGTGAAACCTATCAATAACATGAAGGTTACCACTACCATCACCACGCTCTTCCTCACCATTGTTATGGCCGTGCCGACTTCCTATACCGAGGTTAAAGCCCACGCCTCCGATGTTGCCAATATTCGCATGCTTCAGGCTTGGAACTAGACATGCCCCAAGGATACCATGTGCTTCGGTAACCACTGCCAATCCCTTTCCTGTTCTGATAAGTGTCCGCACACTTATTGCTACAGTGACCCTCAAAAAGTCTGTGTGCACAGGCTACTTTCGCTACCCCGCTATAATGTCCGCTAAAACCCCCTGAAGCGAAATCTTTCAGTTATACCGATCTTCAAACCGTTACCTCATCCCTAAGATAAAACCTATCTAAATTTGGAGTTGGCTAAAGCAAACGAGGTTTAAATTGATGCACATTAAAATTTTAGTTTATTTTATAGTTTTGTAGAACGTTGTCGTTCTTATTTGCAATGTGCTGAGTTTTGGTGGGAAAACGGTGTTTGCACAGACTTTTTGACAGGGATTGTACCGGCCTATTAGTCAGATGTGCTGAGAGGTTTACTATTCCCCGTGAGACCCCTTGCAGTTCACTAATTTCCTACTGTTAGGAATTGAAACCTGACATGAAAGATGTTAGCATAGTGAATGGCGACTTAGACATGAGGGGTGAACATTAAGCGGTGGATCGGGGGCCGGGGGCGAGTGATGGGTTTAGATACCTATCTACCGGCCTATCCTGCATTGTCATGGAATGACTAAGCACTGTTCGGCCAGTCCTCCACCATTGCCTATCTAGGCAGTGATTGGTTGCTGCGCCTCGTTCTTGTGCTGCAATTACCCGAGCTGATGCCACTTTGCTTCGCCACACTGCCCTTTTCTGACGTGCAGTCCCTCCTGCTTCTAGCACCACCTCTTGACTAAAGACCCAGCTGATGCCAAACGGGTACCAGCAAAATGACTCTGCCTAAGGGAGTTGTTTCGCTGTCTTTAGTCGCTAAGAACCAGCTGTATATCGAATACCTGGATGAGAAACATCCAACGGGGACGGGTGTTGACTGCGTCGACCTCGATCAGCGCATCGGCAATCACGAGGGCTGCTTCGACCTCGGCGGGTTCTACTTTTCTCTCAGCGCTCGAGACGTGAAAGTTGTCGGCCACTTACTGCATGCGAAGTTAAGCACGAGCGTACGTCCCCATTTCCAATTGAAAACCCCACATCTCTTCCGAGCTGACATTGCCGACGAGAACCATAGGGTAAAACTTGGTGGGACGATTGTGTCGTCATCGGGATCACAGTTCCCTCGTTTTCCAACAAACTGTCAAAGCCGACAGTCTCCTTCCATCGCAGCGACAACCTGCGTCTCGGCAGCTGCCAGAATCTGCGACTCGTCGACAAGTTCCTCCTGGTGTGTGACTCCCCCCAGGACGGCGGGGGCCACCGAGAGGTCTTTCTCAATCTAAACCAGTGTCTTGGGCATAAGGATGGAGACTTCGACAGGCACGGCACCGGCTTCTCCAAACATGCTCAACATGTTGAGCTGCAGTCGACAACCTTAGTTGCACACTGGAAGCAACATGGTAACGAGGTGGTCAAGAAGTCTGCCATTCCCCTGTGCTCCATTGTACACCAAAAAGGCAACGCAGTCCGGCCTTTGAGGCTAGATGTTTTATCAACTGAACTGGATTTTCAAGTCCTCCATGATACTAACTACCGGCAGTGGCTTCCGGGCGCGGCGAATGTCAGGATTGTCAACTACACACAGAAGCGCCGATGGTATCTCGTTGCCCACTGTTCCACTTTTCACGGGGTATACCGAGAATCGATGTTTCCCTTGAGCGAAGTGCTTGGTCCACAATATCATGCCATGTTCTGTATCCCTTGGTTCTCGAACCCGGAGATACCCGAGACGGCGCGTTCTACAAGAATCGCAGACGGATGGCTCACGGCCAGCTTTGACCTTCTAAACAACAAAGGTTGGCTTGAGAAATCTGTCGACTTAGGGCGCATTCTGGAAGTCGACCCACGGGCTGGCAGTTTGAGACTGTGAGTACTGCCGCTCTACCAATCATATCAAGGTCGAATCTGACATCAAACCCAGAAAGCGGACAGGGGCATGCGCTGGATGCGGAGAACTCTTCTACGCGGGAGTCCTCTACACACCATACACTGGCCGGTCAGTCCCCCTCGACCTCTCCGCTGTCCGTTCGGTGCGTGAGCGGTGCTCACTTTGTCGCTTGGTCCACGACACAATCAAGCAATCCTCGGCGTCGTATTCATCCTGCGAAGCCTGGATTGTTACGTCCCCCGGCCGAAACAATGACGTCAACGCCAAGCGGGAGGTCAAACTCGTTGTTCAAACAAATATCAGCAAGTCAAAGCCCTTATTCCAGCTCCGCAAGCAACAACCACAAACCCAGGCGACAGTCACAGAGTACACGCTCCTGCTGGACGTAGGCGACACCCCCGAGACACCTTCTGCCAGCCAAAGTGAGATCGTCCTCAAGATCCCCGAGGCTTTCAAGACGTTGCCCGAAAACCAAACCAGCAAATCTTGGACGGACCCAGACCAGCAATGGCCGGTTATCGAACAGTGGCTTCATGAATGCACGGCATCGCATGAACTATGCCGAGGGGAAACGGCCGATCTCCCGGAGCTGCCTTCGCGATTTCTAGAAATCGGGGCTCATGGGGCTCCCACGAGGATTCTCGCATCCGGAAACGGCGCACGTGGAGCATATGCCTGTTTGAGCCACTGCTGGGGCGGCAAGAACAATTGCACCCTGAATGAAACGACCAAATCGCAATTCTCCGAACAAATACCACCATATGTCCTCCCTCCTGTCTTCACCGACGCCATCGCCATGTGCAAGAAGCTGGGAATCCCTCGGCTGTGGATCGACTCCCTCTGCATCCAACAAGACAGCGTCAAAGACTGGCAGCAAGAGTCGTCTAAAATGGGCCAGTACTATGCCAACTGCACCGTCTGCATAGCCGCCACAAGCTCGGCCAACTCAAGCGCCAGCTTCCAAATAAAGGCCCGCCCAAGCGGAATCCGGTCATCTGGGACAGATCCCCAAAGCGGCCCGTTCACCCTCCTTGCATACCCGTCTCATCTAGCTCGTCCTCAGTCACACTTCGTTCAGTCATACGAGAAGGAGAAGCTAGCCGCAGAATTCCCTCTTTTGTCACGCGCTTGGGTCTTCCAGGAAAGGTGGCTGTCTCCCCGAACTCTCCACTTCTGCAGCAGTGAGGTTGTCTTCGAGTGTGCTGAGGGGACATCCTGCGAGTGCGGAGGTGTCCGTGGGGGATTGCTAGATGATGGTCCCAAGCTAGGCCTTTCCGTGGTGCGTGGGACCACCGGCGGTGCGGATGGGCTAGCGAAAAGACGTCGGGATCTGCACAAGATGCCGTGGAGTGAGTTAGTCTCGGCGTACAGTGCCTTGGATCTAACAAAACTCGGCGATCGTTTGGTGGCAATCTCGGGGCTGGCGTCGACCATGCATGCGGAGAGGATGACGTCGTTTCAAGAGGTCGATGAGGTTCATAAAGGGCTGTCTATTCAATACTTGGCAGGACTGTGGAGTCATTCGCTGGAAACTGACCTGGCTTGGTTTGTTGGAGCGACGCCACTGTCCTGCCAGGCGGGCGAGCAAAAGTACGAGGTGATGGCCAGCCACCGCACCGACCGAAAGTCCCGGCCCACCGAGTACCTTGCCCCAACTTGGTCCTGGGCGTCGATCCTCGACCCGGTTCGATTTCTCACCGACAACGTCCAGGGCCGGAAGCCCCTATTCGAACTACTGGATGCACACATTCCGCTTGCCACCGACGACCCGTTCGGAGCTGTGACCAATGGCTGCTCGATTCGACTACGAGGCAAAATACTGTCCACGTCGTGGGCAATGCGGCCGGGTGACAACAGCGGCACGCCATCCCTCGTTCTCACTGAGGTGGTGGGAACGCAACAGCTTGACAAGGAGGACGCGAGTGGTTTGGTCTTCACACCCGATTTTGCTGTTCTTTCCCCCGGCCCCTACCAGATCCGACCCCAAGACAAGCTCTACGTGTTTCCGTTGGCGACGCAGCAGGTGAAATACTTGAGGTGGGTGAGAGAGGCGAGCGCGACTATTGATGCATCCAGAAGCACCGCGTGTTTGGTTCTAAAAGCTGTGTATGGTCTGGATGAGAAGTATGGTGCGGTGTATGAACGAGTTGGATTTACGGAGTATGTCAACTTTCAGGGTGGTGTGAGGAATGTCGACTGTAATAAGTATGTGGCGGAGGATTTCTTTCTGGTTTAAAGTTATCGTGATGTTATTTTACGTTGTTTTCCCCTGCATCCCTAGGTCTACGAAAAAGCCCACGAGCAAGGTAGGAAGACCCAGACCAACACCAACACCAATACCAACACCAAGATTGATTGTCTGGTCCCTAGTCAGAGCCGCACTGTCGATTGAAGACGGGCTTGGCTGGCTGCTAGGTTGGGTTGAGGTCGAACTGGTAGCGGCCAAGTCCGTTGGCTGCGCCGAGCTTGCGTCTGCTTTGTTCCTGTTGTTATTCACCGTCGTGGTCACTAATGACATGGTCAGGGCGAGCGTGGGGAGAAAGGTCGCCGTCGTTCCCGGAGCCGGTGGTGTAGTTGAGGAAAGTGGGTTTGTGGAGGAGACTGTGTAGGTACGTATACACACGTTAGCTGAAAGAAAATGAGCATTGGCCTCGGGTTTTCGGGCGCCACTCGGAAATGTACTGGGTGGATTTGTGTGGTCGCAGTCGTAGATCCCAGCACAGACGGCACCCTCCTTAGTTTTGTACAGGGCACCCATGAACCTCGCGTAGCAACTGAATGCTGCAAATCCGTTGTGTCTCCTGCCGGCGAATTCGCCCTCAGGGACAATGGCAGGAATGGTGACCGAGAATGCGACATTGTTCGCAGAGACGATCGTTATCTTGCCCGATCTCGCCTAGGAAGTCTGCTTGACCGGGTTCGCCGTGGCATTGGTGAGTTCGTCCGGGGTGTCGTCGGGCGGACCGATGTAGTATGCCAACTGCGAGTATTGAAGGCAGTCCTTCCCTGATCTTATGCAGTCGGCAAGGATGGCGTGTTCCGAGTCACTGCGGCTCAGGAGGCCGTGGACGGGGCTAGGGTCGGTCGTGGAAATGGTGCCGGTTGCAAGGGTAGTAGTGGAAGCCAGCGCGGCTGAGGGAACGACTTAGGACAGTAGCATGATTGGTCCGTCAGGCCAGATGTTGATTTCGAGGAGACGGCCGCGACCCAAAGTCGCGGGTTTCAGTGAACCGGGCAAAGGACACTTTTGTGGTGCAGAAATAGTGAACATAAACTGCCCTCCGAAACTGCCAATGAGAGTTGCAGCTTGGCTCGGCACTCATGTTTCAGTTCATTCGGCGCTTCCCTCGTTCCACTCCGAGTCCTTCGCATCGAAATGGCATCCTTATACCAAGGTACATCGGTACAACATTGAAACGATGTACTAATCAACGACACATGAAAAGCTACGTTTCTATTGTGGGTTAGAAGATTGTTGTATGGATTTTAACCTGGGCGTAACTAGCCAGCTGGGGGAGGAGCGGATTTCTTCTTGGTACATCACGTCAGTCTATGGGATTTTAAGGTAAAGTCGAAGTCTGTCAAAATATCCATCGTTTGATTGGAGTACTTGAAATGGCTCCCGTTGACAAAAAGCATGATATCCAGAGCCTTGTATTACTCATTTTGAGACAGATGGCTTGGTAAAGGCTTCGATAGCCGCCAGAGCCACCCTGATGTGAGCCTCCTCCTCGCTAACGTCTACGCTGCCCTCCATCTTCGCCGCAATACCATCGCCAACATGCACCGTGCACGTCGCAGATTGCGGCTCCCTGCTCACCTGGTACCTAACTGGTCTACCGGCAGCTAGAATTTGCAGCCGGTCTTTCGGATGCACGACATCGACTTTGTCCTGAACGATGCGTCGCAGGTACGGGAGGAGGCCCATCCGTTCAAGCACCCCCTTACAGATATCCATCGACCCCGAGTCCAGAAATGTCGCACCGACCAAACTCTCAACAATGTCCGCCAGAAAGTCATTTGCCCGCAGCTGTGCCAACAGTTGCCAAGGGTACGCGCTCGCCGACTCGATGGACTTCGCGATGGCGTCGCGTAGTTCCGTAAATCGGGCTTCGACAGCGGACATCTCGGCATCCAGATGTTGGGAGCAATAACGCAGAAATCTCCAAAGCGGGAACTCCACATTATACTTTCGCTGAGCTAGCCCCCCATAGCCTGATTCCATGACTCTCGTCTGGGACACATGGCAGGACATGGCGAGATATCCGAGGTAGTGCCTGTTGACTAGGGCGGTGCGATGCAAAGTCATGATACCCGCCGTGCGGTCCTCTTCCGGTGTCACCTCGTACACAGCGTCTGAAACAATGGTCTCAATGATGGCGTTCCCTAGGAGCGAAAGACGGTCGTAGCAGTCATGCGCGTTCTGGGCCGCGGATCGGTCCGAGGCGACGTCCGAGGCGTGAGTCAATGCTTCGACGAGGAGGCCTTTCTTGCAGAACGTGTACCCCGCGAGTTTCTCCACCATGGCAAAATCAGAAGGGAGAGTCATGTCGCAGGGCGCGAGGTCGAAAAGCTGAAGTCGGCCTACTTCGATACTCGGGAGGTCGATCATTCCCGGGAAGAGCGACTTCGTCGAGGCAAGAGAGGTTTCGTAGCCCCCAGATTGCTTTCCAGCGCCGATTAGGGCTTTGACCGTGTGTGCCAGTGTTCTCCGGGCCATCTGGCGACGGAGGGATTTGCCATTGTTGAGACGAGCGGCTCTGTCCGCGTCGAACAGCTCAGTCAGGATGAAGTGGTCGATCTTGCGCTCCAGTGCGGCCTGGCAGATACTGGTGTTGGAAATCAACCTTGCCCTGTCCGAGCCGAGGTACCGCTCTGGCCAGAGGGGATCTTTAACAGAGTTGGGATTAGCCAGGGCGAGTGACATTGGAAAGGGGCTGCGTGGACTCACATTTTGCAGTGAGGAAGAGAGTCGTGACGAACTTCAAGTATGCGTCGCCTAAGAACTCCAGGCTGAGATAATCCGGCTCACCTCTCGCTGGGGTGGTGAGGGCGGAACGGATCAAGCTGACGATGTTGATGTTGCTCATGGGTTTGACGTCTCCCAATAGATCGGGGAGGATCTTTCGCTGGAGTTCCAGGGCCACGAGGTACGCTTCCACTTTGTACAGAATTTGCGGCACCAGGTGATCCATTGGAATGTTATCTGCAGCATTGAAGGCGACAATTTGCTGCTGATGTTGCCGGTGGATAAAATTGGTGGATGCCGTCTTTTGAGCAAGGCGAGCTGGGAAAACGATTTTCACCGTGACCAAAGAATCACCTTCCGCGCATGGTAAACAAACCTGGAATGGAGAGATTCTGTCAAGGTTTGCAACTGGCATCTTCATCTCGAAGTCCATAGTTCGGCCACTATCCACATCCTCGGCGACAATGCCGTACCTGTGGAGGTCTTCGTGTTGGCCTTGTTGCCAGACCTTGCAGATCTGTACCCAGGGGTCAAGTTGCCCCCTCACCTCAATTATTGAGGCCAGGGGCTCATCAATCCCGGTATGCCGATCCCCCAGGGGGAGTAAGTGGTCGTTCACCAACTTGGCCTCAAACAAGCGCATGTATGCCTCATAGGCGGCATCCTTGGACGCGTTCCGCTCCGCCCGCCAGGCCTTCTTGCTCCATGTGATGCGCAAGCGATGCGGCACAAACATGGGCAGAACCACCTTGGCCCTTACCAGTGGTTGCATGTCGATATCTGAGGGCGGGGGCTGGCCTTCAACTTCTTTAAAGATGTAATAGGGTTGTGTGTTGGCAAAGCGCCTGCCCCCTCCAACCACCGCGCAGAAGCGTTGCAGGAGCCCTTTAGCGTTTTCCATGTCCAGGATAGCGCCCGTTGTGGGGTGGATGAACATGCGGTCTGACGTCTTTTCTCGCGTGGCGGCGCCCTGAGCAATGGCAGATTCGCGGTCCTCCCGTTCGTATTCGGCCCGCAGATGCTCCTCAATATCTTCCCAGTCCTTACACTCCCCTCGGTCTCTTGCCCCCTCATCGATGAGGATGAGATATTCAGAGCCAGCCTTTCTAGCACGGCCACGACGTTGGATAAAGGACTTCGCTGAAGCGGGCGGGTCGAAGCAAACGACCAAGTTGCAGGCCGACACATCGATACCCTCCTCCAAAACACTAGTGGCAACAAGAAGGCTGAGTTTGCCGCTGTGGAATTTTGCGAGAGCGTCCGACTGGTCCGCAGGGTCCTGCATGTCGCCCAAGTCCCGCCTGCCCCTTTCGTGCTTTGACGATCCGACTACAACACCGACGCCGAATAAGCTCTTGACGCCCGTGTGGTTCGAGAGCAGATGGTGGAGCACAACAGCCGTCGCTCGCTCTGTGACGAATACAATTCCCCGGCTGCCGCCGCTGGCATGACGGGAACGGAGGATCTCAACCAAGCAGTTCACCTTGGGTGAGAGCGTTGCTATTGTCGGGATGTCGGTCAATGCATTCCTGTTCACTCTCACGCGGGAAAGCAAGTCGGCAATGTACGCTCTCGGGGAAAAGTCCCATGACTCAAAGATAGAGAAGCTCGCAGCCGTCCGGAAGCCATTGGCATTTGAGTTGACAAACATCGAGACACCTTTTGCAACGTAGAAGTCAGCAGCCAGAGGCCCTAGTGTCTCAGCCATGGTCTCAGCCCTGCCGCAGAAAGTTTTGAGCTGATCTCGCACGAAGGTACTGTCCGTTTTCAATGCCGTGCTCATCTGTCCTCGGCTCTTCTCGGTGTTTTCCGTCCGGTACCGGATGATTTCGGGATCCTTGTGGATGTCAAGCCCTGCGAGTATGGCACGCATGTTGGCAATGCTGGGACTCCGGACGCCTGAGGCGGAAGCTGTGGAAGGGGGGTAATATTGAATGGACACGGTCGGGCGGTTGGCATGGGCTTGCAGACTCTCGCGGTGGAGTCGAGGTGTTTGGCAGGTCGCATCAAGGGTCTCCTCGAGCTTTTTGAGCTTGATTCCACCAGCTTTGTTGGTTGGGCTGGCTGTCATACCCATGATGCGAGGGACAGCACGGCCGGCGAGTTTGTCTCGCCAGTAGAAGTCGTGCATGATTTTGCTTCCGGGGCTCTTGCCGACGCAGTTGTGCGCTACTTCGTGTCAACCTGGGCAACCCACCAACCGAGACAAAGTTGGAAAGGGAGGACGGCTTACCCTCATCAAACACAATAAGTGCAATAGAATCCATCTTCACAAAGCCAGCGGACAATGCATTCTGGAGGACGCCGTACGTGGCGACCGCAACCCTGACATTGCGAAGAGTAGCTTCCCATACCTGCAGAGTCCAGACATCGACCTTGTCATGTGATGAAAATGACCTGATTTCGACTGACCGAATCTGACGCTGTAGCGTCTGGCATTGCTGCTGGCAGAGCTGCACCGTCGGCACCAGAAACCAGACTCGCTGCATGGCGTCAGCTATTGTACCAATGACAGTGGGGGAGCACTGGCAGTAGTGGAGAGGCATGAAGTAGGTGGGCGGGAGATTTGGCGCTGAGTAGGACGAGACATCCTACCTTTGACGAGTCCGTCCTCGCAAGCTCATGTCGGATCAGAAGAGACGCTCTATGACGTTTTCAGATCACAAATCAGTCTCCGACAACACGGGTCTTGCTTGTCGACTTCAGATAGAAAGAACTGGCTTTTGGAGTCCATACACTAACGTCTTCCCACTTCCGGTATCCATCTGGCATCATCAACCCATTAGAATTGACTTCCCACAAGAATAATCTTTGTTTTTGCAGTGGAGTGAAATGACGGGTAGAGGGGGTATGACATACCACGACAATGATATTATTTTCAATACTTTTCTCGTACATCTCGGTCTGGTAAGCCCTGGCTGTCAACGTTGCTTCAATCTGCACATCAGACATGGGGTCTGTCGGCTTAAGACTGTCGGAGCATGGTGGTGTGGGTTCTGGAAGTAGGGGAAGCGCACTGAGGTGCAGGGAGCGTTGGAAGTCAAGCGGAAAGGATCTGTTGTGGTCGAGCATAATGGTTGTGTTGTCTCGACGCTGCGGTGGAAAGTGGTGGACGGGTGCTCGATTATTTGGGGATCTTGGTGGTGAATCTGAGGTAGCTTGCTTGTCTGGAGGATGGAAGAGGGAAGTATATGAGGCCTAATATACATGAAGCGAGAATTTTGAGATGTCCTCGTTCTGTGTGCCCTGCCATTGTTGGGCCTCCATGTTGCCTGGGGCTTTGTTCAACGGGTGAACCTTGTGTGGCTTTCTCGTGGTTGGACCAGACAAGATTTGGTAGGCCTCCCCACACCAAAACTGTAGGCCTCAGCTGTGGGCCTCAGTGCTGATGAGGCTGCATCTGCATGAGTATCACTGGTTGGACCGCAGTTCTCACACGTCCTGCACGGGCGATTGGACAGTGTGACAAGAGTGATGGAAGAATAATCAGTGATCCGTCACTTGGATAGATTCACATCCTCAAGAAGCCTGAATATTTTCTCCAATGAATCCAATAAATGCCACACGTTGCAGGTGGGACGTGAGTTGCATGGTGAAAAACATCACTACCGAACAGAAGTCCATTGGCTTTGGGATTGCTAGCCCAAACCAATGTGTGCAAGTCGGGTCAAGACCTGCCACGATCCTATAGTCTATTCTAAAAACCCGCACCATCAAGAAGTAAACGTAGATCTGAAATCTTGAAAACTGAACCTTCGAAGACATGGAACGTGCCCAGCCGTCTGATCCCTTTTCCTCAACCTAACCTCTGGGGATACGGCTTCGTGGGTACTTCCCTCTGCAAACCGTCCGCAATACTGCTCCCAGTCTTTCCCGGTTTGTCAGACTTTGGCATCGGAGGTGTCCCAGCCACCTTATTCATGCATTGCATAACACCAAGCATTAAGTCGGTCCCGAACTTGTCGACCGCAAAATGCAGCTGGTTTTCAACCCTGCCCCAGTTTGGTTCAACAGCCGGAAGTCCACCCTCAGTGGCAATATCATAGGCGGCCAAGATACCAGTCTCGGCGAAAGCTTCGACATGGTCGGATCGCCCGTAGACGGTCACCAAGTGCGTGTCATTTTCGACGGCGTCTTTGTGCGCCTGCGTTTCACTCCAGCGATTGCCGCCCGCTTTGATTCTGTCCATGGAGTGCGATAGCTCGTGGACCCAGACGGTTGGGGTGAAGTAATCCTCCGCGAATGCAACCTGCACATGGTTTTGATGCGCAGTGGAGTTGGGATTTTGGGTGGTTTTTGGCAAGATGACGACATCCCTGGTCAGAATATGGTTGTTAGAAGGGGGAGTCGGTGTTGGTGGGGTGAATGTTGAGACTTACCCGGCGTATTGCCTCATGCCAACTGGAATCAAGCCCCAGTTCTAGTTGCAAAGTCAACAGCAGTCCCCGAGTTTCTGTTCTGTGTGCGTACTTCAATCATTATGGCCGGCGTAACGGTGTCCATGGCGTCTTTGTGAAGGCAGAGCTGGAAGACCTGGTCGCAGTCTTTGTACAACACGTCGTACACCACCATATCAGCCGAGGCAAATGGGATGAGCCAGTCATCATAGTCTGCAGTGCATCCCACAGGGACTTTGCCGCGCTTTTCGGTAATTTCTTCCCAGTCTTTGAACCACACGACGTTTGACGGCTTTTCCCAGACTCTGAGGAGGTGCGACGCATACTGCTCGATCTGACCCCAATCATAGAGGAACGGCTTGGTAGAGAGTTGTGACTGCGCGGTCCCAACGCACAGAGCAGTCGCGAGGAAGCCGACAACACGGGCTGTTTGGTGGAACATCGTTAGGTAAGTAGTGTAAGTGCGGCAGGGAGTTAGAGCTGGGATGTGGTAGGTGAATGTGAGAGCGGAGTTGATGGTTGATCAACACCACCGTACTCAGACGTGAAGAGGAACCATTATATATAATTTCTCAAAGTAAAGCTATGCAGTTGATATTCTTGGTCTGTAGGGCCCGAGTGCAGGGTGGGTGTGAGGCTTACATGACCTAAAGTCATTGCCAAGCTCAATGCATAGACTGTCTCTCGTCAGCGACGGCGTTGCCAACCCAGAAACTACAAGATGCCAATGCGCTAGCAGGGTAATTTTGCGGCACAACGTCAGAAATGTGAGCAGCACATGGCACACGGTCGCATTTCTGTGAATAATTACGCCGAGGAACTTAAAACCGCGTACGAGTTTCCTCGACTGTCATAGCTATCGTTGCTTGGACCCTCCAGGAAACTCAATAATCTATGGATTCAATGCGTCCAGGGGTACCCATTCATGAAGGCCATTTAGAGGAACTTGAACTGGTGTGGAAGCTGGATTACTATTCCCGATGTCACCGGTAACTCGAAAAATGAAGAGGTAGGCTGCAGCAAAACAGAGTTAAACACTTGACACGCGTGTTTCGAGGGCTAGCTATGTCCAACCAGAGTTCCAGGCATTGCATGAGCGTCTTGTCCTGTTGTGTGGGGTACCCCAAATTCCTGATCGTCATCAACAGCAATTGAGATTGAAAGGTGTTGTTAAACCAGACAGCCGGGTCCATGAAAGCGACAATGGTGCCGCAACCCCTATGTTACCCACTGCGTAGCCAAGTCCCATTCAAACTCCGTTTCCGTTTCTTACTCCAACTCTCCCCGCAGAATATCTGCTCTAACTTACATTTACTTATTCTTCTCCATCATTCAGCATCCGCCGACAATCTCTTAACAAAACGGCGGATCAGTTACAACGCAGAATGGGAGACGCGCTTGCAAGACTGTGGGTATTTTAGTACACATTCTCAGGGAATGCACCACCGTCCAAGACGCAGTTGCTCTTGTCCGAAGGTTTTGTCACATCCGCGCTGTATGAGAAGGTAACAAAGCAGGTGCCCTGTTTGAGATCTGGCTGCACGAGCTCCCGCTGATTGGGAAGTCTCGCTTGGTTGTACGCGGAATTCTTGAGGCCCGGCAAGCTTGTCTTCTCATACTCAGTGCTATTTGATGCAGGTTCGTACAACTCAGGTTGTCCTTGACGCCGAAGCCAGAAGACTGGCACCCCCTTGCAAGTCCCCCCAATCGAGCCAGACTACACCCCACCTGAACCGACACTTCAGGAATTTTGGGCCGCACTGAGCGTGCATAGCCTCTCGAGTTTGATGGTTGCAAATTTTCGGATGCACGATCTCTTTCTTCCGCCCGACCGCGATCATGACAAATCTAGAGCTCCTAAGCCCGAAAACCGTGCCCGAATGGGAAATTGGATTCACTACCTATAGTCACTGCTCTGCTTGTCCGCAGATCTATGGGGCCCTCGGTCGTGACCACTGTTGATAATCGGGGCTCAGGGGGGGCGCTTGGACCAAGTAAACATTGGAGGGAAAGGGGCTCGCCCCACAGCGTCTTGAATGGCGTTGCCCAACGTCCAGCACAGAACCCAATGCACAGCGGAGGAAACTGGCCGGATGCACAAGATTGGAATCACTGATCCAGATGCAATTCAGCAAGTTTCATTTCAGCTTCAGCCATGTCGACCTGGACACAGGCATCACGGACACTATTGGCGACAAATCCGCTAGCGCCCGTGAACTAACCTTTGTGGGAGTGGGCTGAACCCCCCAGTCGGGCGCGTCAGCTGCAATATTGCGCGCCACAATGTTCAACACGATGTTCGAGACCCGATGGCAGACAGGGCCCAGAGGAATGCAAAAAAATACAAGAGATGCGCTCCCTCGGGGATGGTGAGCGGGAACTTTTGTCTGTCGTTCTTCCACTTCCCAATCGCTTGTCTTCGTCTCACACCCCCACGGTCCCACCATGGCAGGCAAACAACCCAGCTGCGCGCACAAGTCAGACGACCATCTCAACAGCAAGCGGTTGGTCATTTGCTGCGATGGCACGTGGAACAACTCCAACGACCGCGGGTTCGGCCCCGCCACCAACGTCAGCCGGCTCTCCGGCGCAGTAGCCCACAAGTGCTGCTCGGGCATGCCCCAGCTCGTCTACTACCACCCCGGCGCCGGCACCGAGTCGACCAAAATTGCCCGTACCCTGGGTGGCATGTTCGGAGTTGGTGTGTCCCAAGATATCGTCGAAACGTATCGCTTCATCTGCGACAACTACAACCCCGGCGACGAGGTCATCATCATCGGCTTCTCCCGCGGTGCCTTCACGGCCCGCTCCATTGCCGGCATGATTTGCAATCTCGGTTACCTCAACCGTGCCGGGTTGGATGTACTGCCGCATATCTTCTATGACTACGAGAGGTGGACGAAGTGGACTGAGGACAGACCATTCGAGATCAAGAATGATTTCGTCGGTTTCACACTGGCTAACGTCGAGCGCGTCAAGCGCCAGGCCCAGGCCTCGGAGCAGCAGCTGCCTTGGACAGGAACCGATGCCACGCTGAAGGAGGTTCTGGAGCAGGAGCGCATAGACGCGTACGACGCCATGTCGAAGATGAAGGACGACGAGATAGAGAGTCGTTTGCGCAAGATGGCGAGGTACTACCGGGGGTTACTCGCCAAGCACCAGATGCTATCCCGGACCCGCGTGAAGACCATTGACAAGGATGGCAAGGAAAAGATTGAGTACATCCCGCTTGAGGGCAGCGTCAAAGCCGTCGGCGTCTGGGACACGGTCGGCAGTCTCGGCATGCCCAAGATCCCACCCTTCTACCACAGCGGCCGCGGTGACGGCGAGATCCGCTTCGAGAGTCTTGACGTCCACCCCGGCGTCGAGTACGCCTTCCACGCCATCGCGCTCGACGAGTGGCGCACCGCTTTCAACTGCACCATGTGGGGCAGAAAGAACAACACCTCCACCAAACTCCGACAAGTCTGGTTCCCCGGCGCACATTGCAACGTCGGCGGCGGCTACGACGACCAGCAAATCGCCACCATTGCCATGGCCTGGATGGCCGACCAGCTGACCTCCATCGGCGTGGAGTTTTCCCGGCCCGAGATGTCACGCATCTTTCACACCATGCCCGTGTCGTCCGAGATGAACAATGATGGAACGCCCGTCCGAGCAGTTCAAGCTCGTCCTTGGGGCATGGGCTTCATCAAGAACCCGGACGGCGCGACCACGTATCCGGATTGGCTTTGGTCGTCGCTGTGTGCGCCGGCAAAGAAGATTGTCGGGCGGAGCACGGATTACATCACTCGCACCCCTGGGAATTACCACGCGGATGGAAAGCCCAAGGAGGAACTTGTAGAGCCCAACGAGTGGGTCCACCCCTGTGTGAGGCTGCGGTATCTGTACAACGGCCCGGAGATGGATGATGCTGGCCCGTGGCGGTGCCGTGCGCTCATGGAGACGGGGGGGTTTCAGTTGAAGCGAGGGCCGCTGCCGGATAATGTGAGGGAGGACCGGCCTGTGAGGACGAAGCCGTACAAGACTGTCGCCGGGACAGTGGAGCCGTATTATGGTGTCGCTCAGGCGAGCAGTGCGCACCCGATGGTTCAGGCGGAGCAGCCGTCCGAGAGTGATTTGTATCAGCTCCCAAAGGCGGAGGGCCACTGGTACTGGGAGGACGAGCACGGGAAGAAGCTGCCTGAGGAGTTTGTTGGTATATGGGAGAGGATGTACATCCAGATCAACGAGAAGCTGGTTGGGTGGCAGGTCAAGTTGGACAAAGAGAAGCATGAAAAGGCCGAAGAGGAGCGCAAGAAGCTAGAGGCAAGTCAGTGGGGGATTACCAAGGCGATCAAGTCCGTCGGAGATGGTGTTGGGTCGGCGTATAGTCTTGTTACTGGTGCCTTTGCGGGGACGCCGCCGATTAGGCCGAAGCCTGAGGGTATTCCGGCAGACTTTGGGTACTGGGATGTCATTTCGTGGCAGGAGGGGAATCCGTTCCTACCGGCCACAAAGGCTCTGCCCGGCAAGGCGTGAGTGCGCGTTAGTGCTAGAATATAAAGCGCAGATCGTTCGGGGGTTTTCACGTTGGTAGAATAGACTTGTATTAGTATCCATTAATGTATTCATAATAGCTTGAAGGGGAAAGAGTGGCATTTCCTATCCCGTTTGTGTTGAAATAGCCCATGTGCCCCTGTGTCCTACTTGTCTGCGCAGAACCTCACGTAATTCCCTACGCCTTCTTTGCTGTCAATACAAGAAAGAAGGGCGCATCAACATAATCCTGCCAAAAATCAGGGTCCTCCCCAATTACACTGGCGTCGGCGTAGGGAACGACCTCAAAATCAACCATGCCAAGCCGCTTCGGAACCTCGTTGGCCAGCGTGTAGCTGTCCTCCATGAGCGTGGCGCCGAAAGAAAAGGGTGGCGAAGTGAGAAGCGTTGCGGTACAGCCGATCCCACCGGGGATATCCTTGAACTCAGTGAGCGAACAGCCATACTTGGTCGCAACCTCGGTGGACCCGGTGGGTTGGCCAATGTGGATGCGGATGCCGATGAAGCGGCCGCCTGGCTTCAGGGTCGTGGCGATGTTAGTCCACATGCCGCCGAGGTCTTCAGGGCTATGGGCGTGGTCAAACACCCAGTTTGCCATGGCCACGTCGTACTCTCCAACGGGCGCGTCAATGCCCTGCTCAGCCAAGGGCTTGCTAGCATCAGCGAGCAACCAGCGGATGCGACTCTCGTCAGAAGATTGGGCCTCGATGTCACGGCCGATTTGAAGCATGGCGTCCGAAATGTCCACCACATCAACCCGGCGCGCACCCGCTTTGACGGCCTGTCGTGCGTGCACGCCGGAGCCCCCACCGAGGTCCAGGACTGTGAGGCCGGTGCAGTCACCGAGGGCTCTACGGATGAGCTCTGTTTCGAGACGGGCCATGGGCAGCTTGGCATAGTCGTTGTACTCGGCCGCCATCTCATTGTACTGGTCTTTGTTCCCTGAAGCGGTCGGCATGATGGCGGCTGTTGTTAGATGCCCGAAGTTTTAATTCTGATGTTGAGATGATAAAAGAGGAGAGGGGTCGAGTGTGCAAGCTGCGCATGCCGACTGCTAGTGAATCAGGTTTATACTGGGCGCCATCCCTCCTGCACACATTACACCAATCCCTAGCCACACACCCATTGACTCCAAATGCCGGATGTCATCTGCAATGAGCCCCTAGTCCAATCGTCGTTGACCTATCTGCATGCCCCGCGTTGGGGGGGTAGCCGGGGCTTCGCGTACCGTTCCTATTCGGCCAAATTGTGGTCGGAGATGTGCCTCATTCTCGTCATTGGATTGTTGGATATCGTCGCAGTCTTTACGTAACACAGAAGGGGGCTAATAGACGCTGCGTATGGCCAAGGCTGTCCAATAACTTGCCCTGCCACGACTGCCAGTCTGATATCCCCGTGGGAGATCTACTGCAAACAGGTACATGCTGCTGCCGACTTAGTATTAACCGGTCATGTACAAACATGCAGGTAGAGGGCGGGGGGCGTCCTTCTCGCTTGGACCACTCCGAGACGTCCAGTCCCCTGTATTCGGATTCGCCGACACCTCGTCTTACCCCCTTGAACAGGAGCATGATTTTGTTCCGAATGTTACTGGTAGTGTGAAGACATACATATCAAATGATTGATGGAAAATGGGTCCCGCATTGATGTCGGGGAGTTTGCGCCAATAGCAACGGGGTCCGCCGCTCGGGGATGCACTAACGCGGGGCCAACCTAACAGTTCTCGGAGCTGAACTAGGGCGATGTTTAATAACCAAATACACAGAGTTTGAGGAAGGAGTACGAAGTTGTGCAACTAGACTTACTTGACACATTTACAAGTCTCGTTTAGACTGATAATAATTTCGTTGAGTGGCACTCGCTGTCACCAAAGCCCTGCAGGACGATAAGCTGGGCCGGCCCCTGGTCGTTGCTAACCTCTTTTAGCTGCACTATCCCGATGGAGGTGTTCACGGCCGCCAGCGTAGCAGGGTTTGATGCACGTCGATAAGTCCTGGGAGAAAACCCGAAAACTCCCACCAGCAGTGGTGTGTGGAGTTTCTCATCTTACTTCTGCTGTCGGCCCGTGTCGTCAAGATACCGTGCGGGAAACCATGGGTATCATCGCGAAGATAGTCGACAACCGGTGGGCGATAGCGTGGACGGTGGTGAGCATCTATCTGCTTGCCAAGATCCACACCTACCGCCGACTCCGGGGATTCAGGGGGCCTTTCAGCGTGGGCTTCACCAACTACCTCCAATGCAAAGCGCTCCTCTCTTTCAACTTCCACCTGTGGCACAAACGGGTAATCGACGACTACGGCCCCATCGCCCGCATCGGCCCCAACGAGCTGATCACAAATTCCCCCGAACTCCTCGCCCACATGAGCGCCGTCCGCTCGGCCTACATGCGCGCCAAATGGTTCAACCGCGCGACGCGACTGTGGCCCGGAAAAGACCACATCTTCAGCTTGCTCGACGAAGACGAGCATCTCGCACGGAGACAGCAAATGGCCCCAGGGGTACCTCAACCCCTCCTGCGCCCTTGAACCTCCCCCCACAATCCACTGACTTTCCCCTAATACTCCGGCAAAGAAAACTCCTCCCTTGAATCCTCCATCGACATCCACATCTCCGAACTTACCACCCTCATTCGCACCAAGTACCTCTCCACCGAAATCCACTCAACGCCAATGGACTTCGCCAAAAAGGTCTAGTACCTCACCCTCGACGTAATCTCCAACGTCGGCTTCGGCAAACCCTTCGGCGACGTCCTCGCAGACTCCGATATCAATTCCTACCTCAAAGCTGGGGAGACCGGACTCGCTGTAGTCTCCATCGGCGCGTCCCTTGGACTAACATGGCTGCTTCAGTTCCCACCTATTGCGAGACTTCTCGGCCCGTCGGAGAGAGATCTAGTTGGGTTCGGAAGGATGTTGGCCACGGCAAGGGAACTTGTGGAGGAAAGGTTGATGCGGGATACGGGAAAGTCGGACATGTTTGCTTCGTTTGTGAGACATGGCTTGGACACGGAGGAGTTGGTGAGTGAGTCTGTGTTGCAGGTTGTGGCCGGGTCAGATACTACTGCAACGGCGTTGCGGTGTATCTTTCTGTATGTGATGACGCATCCGAGGGTTTATCGACAGTTGCAGAGGGAGATTGATGCAGTTGGGAAAGGGAAGGGGGGGGTGTGATTTCCGATGCGGAGACCAGGAAGTTGTTGTATTTGCAGGTGGTCATGAAGGAGGGGATGAGGGTGCATCCGCCTGTGATGACAATGATTGCGAAGAGAGTTCCGGATGGGGGCGATACGGTGGTGGTGAACGGGAAGGTCGTGCGGCTTCCGGGCGGCGCGAATATCAGCCAGGCCACGCTGGCGCTGCAGCATAATAAGGAAGTGTTTGGGGAGGATGTGGCGGAGTTCAGGCCGGAGAAGTGGCTGTTGGAGACGGATGCGAACAAACTTGCTGAGATGAATAGGGCGAATGAGTTGATTTTTGGGTATGGTAGGTATCAATGTCTGGGGAAGTCGATTGCGATGATGGAGATTGCGAAAACTATTTTCGAGGTAAGTTGTTGCTAGAGATAGGCATCTGACGTGTTGGGGATATTGCTGGCAGTACATTCAACAGCTGTTCAAACACTTTGACTGATCTCTAGCCAGGCCGGAACATCCGTGGAACGAACGAAACTTCTTTGAAATCTTCACGCAGAAGGACATGTGGGTCTTGGTAACCGAAAGACCGGCAACGAAGTAGTCCAAGTCAAAACGAGTTAGAACCTGTGTGTGCTATTTGCCGCAGTCCAAACAAATTTCGAAATCTGCACAGTTCCTATGGTCAAAGACCGGCTACGAGCCGAGATGCGTCTATTCTAAATGATATTCTATGTGATATTGGATGTGTACATTTCAACCGCTAAGCTTCTTGACATCCACCGGCAAGGTCTTCAGCTCCCCAAATTTGGGAAACTCATCCGCCTTCGTCGCAGGTGTAACATCCCTCTCCTCAATCTCCACCTTCAAGCTCGCCACGCCTTCAGTCGGGATCGTCGCCTCCTCACCCTGTCACTCAGTTAGCCTTCTCTCACGGCACATCATCATACCATCAGGTGGACGATAAACTTACCATTTTCCTCACCGCAATTTTCATCTTCCCCTCCAGCTCCGCCACGACTTCCTCAGCCGTCCTCCCGTCCACCACGACACCGGCACCCTGCAAAGCCCTCTGCAACGGGATGCTCGCAGATCCGCTGCCCGTCTTGGGCATCGAAAGCAGCGCGTACTCGCCTGCAACCACGTCCCCGATGCGCACCTCGATGCTGCAAGGGACCGGCAGGTCCGCCCGGTCAACTGCGATCCGCACCGCATAATCTGTGAGTGTCGAGTTATCCGCCCTCCGTCTCAGCCCCCTGGCGCGGGTGGCAGCAGCCGGCTTGCCGTACAGCCCGTTTACAAGGGCAATGGTTCGCTTTGACAGCTCGTCCTTGCTGTACTTCCAGTCCTCGAGGCCGGGGTAGGTGTACCCAAAGGGCCTCGTTGATTCGGTCATCTTGTTCGTCCAGAATGTATTCTTGTCCTTCTGGAACGGCTTGAGCGGCGTGTCGGGAGTGACGTCCCCGTTGGGCGTGCCGAAGACGGCTTCTCCCGGCACCGTGCCGGTGAACATGGACTGGTTGGGGTAGATTGCCTGCCAAAGGGCCCACAGCCGGTCGACTTGTGCGTGGTGGAGGAAGCTGTGCGCTATTGTTAATAACCCCGACCAAACAGAGAAACACGAAAGAGAAATAAACTTACAAGAGCGGGTCAAAAGCCGACCACTCTGCCGGCTGGATATGCCCCAGCTTAGAGCCCAACCGCGGATGCCCCCCCGCATGTTGATGAATGACATTGTGCGGGTTTTCAAAGTTTCCGCCGCCGCCCTTGCCCGCCTCGGACGCCATATCCACAAAGTTGGTCGTCTTGGCGAACACAGCGTACGTCGCGTCTCGTACTTTGGTGGCCTGGTCACCAAGCGTCTCCCGGATTATCTCGTAGTGGTTGACGCCGTCGCTGGGGATCTCCGAGTCTGCGCAGCGCTTGGTCTCGTTGAACTGCGCGACTTTGGGGTAATTGAGCATGTCCTCGTCCGTGAAGGGGAAGTTCTGGAACTGGTACGAGTAAAGGGGGTTGCGGATTGTTTTAGACCCTGAGGGCGTGGTGATGGTGATGGTGGGCTCGGTGATGATGGGGGGCAGCTGCGCGTCTGTGGCCCAGTCCCAGTAGGGGAAGCGGAGGGTCAGGGCCGCGGCTTTATAGGCGGCAGAAGAAGAGCTGGGGTAGAGGGCGGCGATTTTCTGGGCTTGGGCCTGGATGGATTGCTCAATCAGGGTGACGTAGGGGCGGTGCCAGGTGATAAAGGTCAGTTGCTGCGATATGGTCAGCATAGGTGGCGGGCTTTTGAAGCTCGAACTGGTATAGGTGAGGAAGGGGAGGGAATCATACCCCGTGCGGACAGTAGCCGGCCTTGGCGTTGCCGTCTCCGTTCTCGACGCCGTTGTATGGCTTGAATGGGAGTCCGTGGATGCCGGATGTTTGGTACCAAGAGAGCAAGTTATCCTCGGGCGTGTCGAAGACGGCTTGCAGCGCTTGAATGAAGAGGTCCCTGTTTCTGTCAACATTTGTATATATTTACTAAACGAGGGGATAGTTGACGCACCATGCTGGGCCGGCTGCACGATGCATATCGTTGATGTTGAGTCTGGCTGGTCGCTCGCCAGTCTGCTCGTTGACTCCGGCCTTGATACCGGTGACATACTGCGCCGCCGCCCAAGGGGCCGCGGCTGATAAGACGAGAAGTTTGTGGAGGCGCATGATGATGTAGAACAAAATTCGAACTTGAGTGAATGTAAAGAACGGTGATGGAATGATGTACAGTCTGAAGAACATGTAAACTCAGGATGCTAGGTGGTATTTATGGCACTTAACAAGTAATCGGCTTATCGTATCTGTCCGGGGCCTCAACTCGCACTTCCCTGGGCGGCGAAAGTTCGTCAGGGAATCCTTCCATGACGGCGTACCTCAACTGTGCCCCCCAAGCCACAGTGGTGTTGTATGCGTAGGGCGTGGTTTGTTCCGCTAGTTCGGCCCTGGACGCGATCGGTAGCACTGTAAGATGCATGAACCAAAAGGCAATGGGATGACATCTCGGGCGAGTTGATCACGGCACAGGATCTGCGCCGTGATTGGATGCACCGAGACTTTGACACTGTAAAAACGCCTTGCATCCCAAAACCCCGGTCAGAAGCTGCCCGTGCCTGCGGCGGAGTTCAGGGGTTAATCCTTCGACTCGCTTGGACGTCAGCTTCGAGAAAGAAAAAAAAACCGGGATCGCACCCAAGGAATACGTAACGTCCGCAGAATTGTACCCCTGTACAAGGGACAATAGTACCGCCGCAGGGCAGACGGAGCGAAGGGTCGCCCATCATGATTCTGCGAGGAATTCAAGACAAGATTAACGGTGGTTTCAATTTTTGCGACAGACCACTTCAATGGGAGAGATAGGTAGGTATGCTACCGGAACCTAAGGCAGTTCCCATTCCGCTGCTGGTGACTCTAACCCTCAACTTGTTTCTTCTCATCGGCCCATATCCTCACGGCGGCACAGCCTTGGCCTCAGACTCCACTTGCCCAGCCGGAGCACTCACGATAGGCGCACTCTCGACAGTTCCACTGCTCGCCTTCTTTGCCTCCTCGACCACAGCATCAATACAGTTCGACAGCCTCAGGCGCCAGTGGCGCTGGTACCACCACCCCGAATAGCACACGATGCCCAGCAGCGCGATCGCCGCGATACCATTATTCTTCCAGTACTGAGTTGCATACCGAATATCATCCTTCGCGTTGCTCGAGATGACCACCTTGAATTCGTCCGGGTTGCCCCAGTACGCCATCGGGACCAGGCACTTGCAATTGCGGTAAACGCCCGCGATTTGCATGAAGGTGCCGGCGATGGCGCTGAAGATGGAGAAGAAGAAAAAGACGACGAACAGAAGGCCAAACACCACCCGTCCGGCTTTGGACCTGATGCGCGGGCCGTCGTCGTCGGCCTCCCCCGCCGGAGCGCTGCTGAACACGTTCCTCGACCCGGTGAAGTCGACCAGCCACAGGACGGACAGAAGGCACTGGAACAGGAAGTACAGCACGAAGGTGAAACTGCGACAGCCCAGGCCGATGATGGGGGTGTAGTACGACGTCAGAAAGGCGAGGGTGAAGGGGATCAACAGCAGCGCCACGAGCAAGAGGAAGATAGACAGCCAGTCAGGGAGCGTCGTGTAGGGCACACCCGTCTGGTTGAGGTCTTCGCCCTTGAACACGACCGCAAACCGGCCCTTGAGCACGGTGAGCCTGCTGTGCAGCCAGCCGCTCTTCTCGTGGACGTGGTCCTGCTCGCCATACTGCTTCTGCACGTGCTCGATCCACCGCCGCTTGTTGCGCCCGCGCTCCCACATCCACACCGGCTCGTATGCGCCCGCAAACAGCGACGGCATGACGGCCTCGCGGAAGAAGGCCACGCTCCAGAACTTAGGCCTGGCCTTCCCGGTCCCTCCCTCACCCTCCCCACCCCGACTAGCACTGCCACCACCACTGCTGCCAGTAACAACAACACCCGTCCCAGACATAACTGCCCTCAGCGTGTTGGGATTATTCCCCGCAAGCAGACACCCAGCGACAATGGCCACAAACGGGATGGTCATCCACCATTCACCAAAGGCCAGTGCGTGCGACGTGTCGTTCTGCCCCAGGTTCTCGAGGTTGCCAAAGACGTTGACAAGGAAGGACCCCAGGAAGAAGCACAGCGCCGCCGCGACCGTGACGCCGAAGCGCGCCTGACTGCCGAGCATGGTCTGGAGTCGGTTCCGCGTCACTTCGGGCTCGTATGAGGGCTGGGTGGGGGTGCCAGCGGTAGAGAGGAGGGAGACGAGGTGGTTGATGTGCGACCAGGCGTTAGGCGAGGAGTCCGCGCGTGGGCTGGGCCGTGCGGGTGTTTCAGTCCTGAGCTCGAGGTTGCCGACGAGCACGGCGTAGAGAAGGTGGATCATGTGCGCGGTGTTCACCGCCCCTTTTGCTGGCGGCAGTGCAATTTCCACGTCGTCAGACTGGGCGACGGATTTCTCGGCAGGTTGCTCAGAAGCTTTCTCCGCACTATTTTCGACATCAGGCTGTGGTACCGCACCACCTTTGACAGACCCTGGACCTTCTGGCTTCAGCTTCTGATTGGTGTGCCGCTCGACATAGGTGATGATCTGTCGGTCCACGTTGGCCTCGTACAGGCCACTGAGGATCATGGGTCCGGCGGTGGAGAAGACCATGGCCGTCCAGACGAGCGTGTCGACAAAGCCGATGGCGGCGGCGAGAGCGGCGCGGATGATGATGTCAATGACAATGAGCAGCGTCGACACAAGTGCCAGCACGGTCGGCTTGATGTGGCCGAAGACGCTATTCGCTTTGCTGATCTTGTTGAACTCGGTGATGACGTCGTCGACCTTGTTGGGGAACAGCTTCTCGGGGATGTTGAACGTCCGCTTCCGGGGCACGGTGAGACTGAACACGGCGGCCGGCAAGATGTAGCCGACAAACGGCTGGATCCACTGACCCAGGTTGCCATTGTGCGATCGCTGCCACCCGGGGCAGTTATCCCGACACCAGCGGTACGGGACCTCGACGGGCGGCGATCCATCCTTGTTGTCGGCGTACTCTGCCGTGCAGGGAAACTGCTTGGGCTTCAGCGGGAACTCGGCCGGGTCCCACTTGAGAAAGGGGCTGGGTGTCTGCACGAGTTCGTTGTTGCTGTCCAATTTGTACGACTCGCTGACGGCGCGGAGGCAGCAGACTCCGAACTCGAGACCGCCGATGGGATTGTACACCCATGGGTTGGGGATCTCGCTGAGCTCCGGAATGGCTTCGTTGATGTCTTTGAACTTCAGGTTGGCCCAAACCGTGGCAGCGAACCATGTTAGGCTCGCTAGCGGATACAACCGCATCGTGCGACTGTCTGAGGAGTTGATGTCAGGATTTGATTGGGTGTGAGGATTGTTTGCGTTTTGGAGTAGCGGTGGATAATCGTCCTGAGACAGAGGAGGAACTTCTGCAGGTCTCAGTAGGTCTTGGTGTCCGTCTTATGCTCCAACATACAGCTCATTCTGCCATGCAAGCAGGAGTGCGCAGGACTCGGAGCCTTGTTGGGGTTGCACAACCCCCGACGTACCAAAGTATGTGTTTTCAATTGCATGATGTGCCTCTTTTCGTCTTGACCTGCCTCCAAAATCAGCGCCTCTTTCCGAGACAGACCAGTCACAGCCCGGGTCAACCAGCGGCTGCCGCGGTGGGCATTTGACGCCCTCCAAGAGGCCAGCGCTCGGTCATCCACCGAACGCCACATATTTCAGCTCGCTGCCGTCGCCGCCAAACAAAATCCGGGGAAGTCGATATTTGTGCTCGTGTCACTCCTGCAGACCCGTCTTGGCGCCGTGCCCGCTGCAAGCCTCATTTGTCGTGACCCCTACCCGTGGATCCTGATGCTACCCAACAATGCACGACAGATAAATGCGGCCCGCAGCCTCGAGGTCGAAGACTTCCCTCTGAATTCCGCTCCTTTGCGTGCTAGCGATACCACCCAAGAATGGGTCCCCGAAATGATCGGCCGACCGCATGTCAACCGCGCTGCATTGAGGATGAGGCTCCGGCAGTGAATCTGACACCTGCCTACCTAGGTGGTACGCGGAGGCGCGTGAAGGTTACAGCAGGCGGTATCGCGAAAAAAAAAAAGGCCCTGCGTCGCAGAAGGTTGGAAGTTCTTGATTGTTGTGTGGACTGGGATGAGTGGCGAAAATCCACTCAGAATCCAGAGCACTGCAGAATTGGTTCCGACCCGCATTTGCTGGCCCCATCAAATGGTCGTCGCTCCTGCCATTCCTCAATACTCCCGCGAGCAGTAGTGATGAGTACCTTCCCCGGACGGCTCAGACGGTAGTGCCTCATCTTTCCGAGCCACGGTGTCAACAGAACCTTCAGTCACCTGCCAATTTAAGTTCAACTTGGTGATGGAAACGCCGGGAGCAAAGTTATCGTTGCGAGAGGTTGGAACTTATTTATGTATTGTTCACATTACAGCTGAATAACTAACTAACTTCTGTTCTCGCCGGTATTTCCCAGCGACTGAAACGGTTTGGTAATTCAGGTGACCCAAGTATAATCATCATGTTACCTTACCCCGTCCGTGGTATCGAGGACTCAGATTACCGAGACGACATGAATCACGCACGCATCGCATCCTGCTGCCCCCTAACCGCCGAAACCAGCCCCAAAGCCCTCGCATGTTCCGTCGGCATATACCCCGGCAGCCCCAAGAACGGCACTCCCTTCCTTTCCTCCCCATCTTCCCCGGGGCCATCCTCCCCATCAATCAACGCCATAACCTCCGCCGCGCCCGGAACCTCCCCCGACCGACTATACAGCCACGAATACAGCCCCACCACCGCGCTCTCCAGCGCGCCGACAACCCACGCATGGTGCGGACTGGCCGCCTCGCCGGCAATAACCAGATTTCCTGACGGCAAGACGATCTTTGGCCACAGCGTCGAGAACTGCTGCGCGCGGAAGAAGGCGAATGCACCCGCTGTGTTCGGATCGTGGGACCAGTCATGGGCGTAGTGGTCTAGGTACCACCCGCCGTCTTTGGGAGGATTAGAGAGGTTGGTGAACAGGGCCGTTTCTTCCTCGGGGGAGGTGGAGTGCAGTTTTGCGAGTTCGCGGAGGAGGAGGGTCTTGAGTTCGCCTTCGTTGTTGGGGGAGTCAGATGAGATGAGGGCGCCGACGCGCTCGGCGTCTTGTTGCCAGGTGTAGGAGACGAGGAGGACGGCGGGCTGGTCGGCAGGGTCGAGGATATTGTAGGAGGGGTAGACGACGGTGCGGATGTGCAGGTCTGAGTGGCCCAGGCCGCCGGTGGTGATGCGGTGGGAGGGGGGGAGGGAGTGTAGCCACCAGGCGTGGGAGAATTTGATGCCGACTTTGCAGGACTGGCCGTAGGCGAGGGCGCGGTGGGCCATCTTTGCAGAGTTGGAGATGGTGCAGCCGGTTGTGTCGATGCGGCGGAGGCAGCCGAGGGTCGTGGTGTTGAATACGCCGTTGTATTGTTGAGGGGTGGAGGAAGAGGTGGTGGTGACTTCCATCTGCCAGTCCGAGTCGGGATCGGAGATGGCACTGATGGCTTTGACGGTGGTGCTGTACGTGGGCTTACGGGCAAGTTGCTTTTCCATGAGGATGGGAAGCTGTTGGGCGCCGCCCATGATGCACCACCAGGGGTAGTCAACCCCGCCGGGGTCGCTGTAGTTGAAGTCGAGGGATTCGAGAACTGTTTCGCTCAGGGCCTGGTCGTACCAGTCCGTGCCTCTGGGTTTGCATGTTAGTGGTGAAAATTCTCGTCAGATGAAGCCAAGACTTGCTTACCCATTCATGGTCTCCAAGAAATTGATGGTTGTCGCGTTGAAGGGGGGAAGCTTGGGGTTGAGAAAGCCGTGATGATCCCAGTTGCTGCCCAGCCAATCACGGGTTGTGTATTTGTCGTAGTCCATCAGCTTTTTCCAACCTTTCTTGCCATCGTCCTTGATGGCGTCTCTCAACGTGTGCATTGCTTCGTCCACGACATCACCAGGCTTCATCTTCAGTACACTGGAACGAACACAGTTAGTCAAGATAAAAAGCGCCAGATGATTGAAGCACGTACGCTGAAGGGATTTCCGGCGCATAGGGATCCTGATTGAAACCAAAGGCATCGCCTCCTTCGCCGGCAGACGCAGCAATGTCGAGGTATGAACCCCACTTGGTGACCCCGTTGAAGCAGAATGGCTCGTTCTGGCCCTTGGCGTTGCTGTTTTGCATGCTATAAGGGATCAACGACCCGTTGGGTGTATCTGACCTCATCTCGTCCTTGTTGACAAACGGCATTCCCAAAAAGGTGAAGAGGTCAAAGGCGCGGGTCATGACTGGGTTCTGAGGGAATCGCATGCCGCCCACGTCGTAATAGTCGTGAGGTCCCGGGGGACTATCGAGCTTGGGTGGGAAGTTATACGTGAAGAGGCGGCCTCCCACCCGTTCCTCTGGTGCGGCCTCGAGGATGTCGTATTCAACATCGAAGGCCGGGACATTTTTGTTGAAATAGTCGAGCATCATTCCAAGGAAGAGTCCGGTCACTCCAGCACCGACAATTGCGACCTTGTTCGGGGAGTCTCCCGTGCCTGCCGGTTGGCCACCATGGCCCACCAAAGGGCGCGCGGCTGGCAGATCGAGCAGCAGTTTGCCATCCACACTCGGAAGCAACTCCTTCAACTGCTGGTCGCCAGAGGCGAGCCGTTCAATTTCACCATAGAGGTGATTAATTGCATACTGCTCCCTGACAGAGAGCCCTCCGCCCTCGTTCCAGGTAAGACTCGGCATGGTGAAATTGAGAACCACAAAGCGTAAAAGTGGATAGTATTAGAAAAATATTCTGAACCTTCCGTCTTTAATGAAATATCGTGGGACTGTCATTCACCCCCTTTTAAGGTCGGCTTCAAACCCGCCGGAATGAAAGGTCCGCCGTAGAGCAACATTGTCCCGAAACCCATCTCTGTCATCGGATATCCGAAGAGCGCCAACTACAAGCGTCGGAAGCTGGTATGGTTCAGCGCCGAGAAGGGCATGACGGCTGCAGAGTATTGGGCTCAATCCCCCTCCAATCGGTTTGGTGAAAGTGTTGTGGCTGGCTTGAAAGCGGCGGCGGCTAGCGACTCCAGGTTTCGACGAATAGTGTTTCTACCCGACTGCCACGAAGCATTTCCTACAAGTCTAGACCGTCGACTAGCTTTGAGTCAGCTGCGCCTCTTCAAGTCGGAACTGCAGGTTCTAGCCCGATGGCCATGCCAACCCCTCATTCAGCTACTCCACACTCATGCAAGACACCAGACTAGGGCAACCACATGCTTCCTAGTACGTATTCGGGAATGCGTACCTATTGATCCACGAGCTGGTGACGAGGGCGGATGAATTACGGAGGCTGAGGAATTGACAACCTAATGACATGACAATAGTTTTGATAAGTTAACATCAAGCATTTATATCTCTGTTATTCTGTCGTGTTGGACACCACATAGCGTCGGTTGACAACTCGGACTAAACTCCAAAGCAATCATGTCGGACTCATTCACATCAGGCACAAAGCCGTCCAATAGCCAGCGCATCGCCCTTCCAGATGGATGGAAGCTCACCGACGCCGATTCTCGGTATGGAGATGACTACCGGCCCGACAACTCGCCCATGAAGGGAGACGATGCCCCCCTTGGGATTCTTTCTCTGCTGGAGGGCAAGACCTTTGTCGGTGGGGGAGTCAACATGCTCTTCCGGCCCAACAACGGCACATCATCCAACACCACATTCCACATCCCCGTCAATCCTCCCCCGCCGACGTCCCCCAACACCAACGTACTTGAGATCAACCTCTTCGAGGAGACCCTCTGCTTCACCAAAGCCGTAGGCACAGTTCCCAACCGCGGCTTCCAACAGCAGGGCGACATCAGCCTCAACGCCATTATGTACCTGCAGACCGTCAACGACGTGACCAACACCCACACCGGCAAACCCGACGGAAAGCCCTGCCCCATCCACGCCGAGAACGGCATGTTCCTCCACGTGCCCGCCACCACCAACGACCCCAACATCGGCGCCACCATCGGCCGCCTCGGCAGCATCCCCCACGGCGTCGCCATCAACCTCCAGGGCTTTGAGCCCAACGCCTCCGCCACCGTTGCCGGCCCCCCCGACATCACTCACGACCCCTGCCTGACAACCCCCTTCCAAATCCCTACCACTCCCGGAACAAAGAATATCCCCCACCCCTTCGCCTCCCTCAAGGCCGAAAACAACACCACCTCCCGCATCCCACAGAACCTCGACATCTTCGTCCAACAAGGGACCCTCTCCGACGCCATCCTCGCCGACCCAACCATCCTCCTCACCGAACTCAATAAGACTAGAAACATCACCAGCACCATCACCCTGACCATGTCATCGACCAACCTGACAAACTCAACTAAATCAACCGACGTCCCGACTGGCGGAGGCGTTGTTGGCAATGCCTTCCTCGACGGTATTATCGGCAAGCCGAACGCATCTCCGTTCTCGGTAGACTTCACGCTCTGGATTGAGACAGTTGCGTATGAGGTGAGAGTTCCGAGATGGAAGCCGGTGGAAGGTGGGAAGCCGGTGGAGGTCAGGCATGAAGGAGGGATGAAGTTTGTTTTACATCCGCCGAGTGAGATTCATGAGGAGAGGACTGTTGTGGTGGAGGTGGTGGAGCTGCAGTACTTGCAGATGGTGATGTTGCAGTTTGGGGGGTTGACGTGGCCGCATCCGAGTGTTTCGACGTTGAAGCCGGAGGTGGTTGTGGTGGCGGAGGGAGATGGGGCTTGGAAGGGGTTGTGAGATGGGTCGTGGCGTTGGATTGATAAGTGAAATGTTCATCTGGACTGCAAGCAAGCATAATATCATGGGATAGGCTACAAGATGGGCGATGGGATTTGGGTTTATTCGATGTGGTAGGTAATGTACCCTGTATGCAGAGTCGCTGAGTAGCACAAAATTCATCAGCGGTGGACAAAGTCCACCTGCTGAAGCTGGCAGGAGCAAAATTGCTGAGCCGTCATCCCGCCGCTTTGCACATGT
>Ga0247780_1000571_pt1 | contig 33229 bp, 32 predicted proteins | sample UWRJL079202R5_FD_179927 | JGI IMG/M metagenome (GOLD analysis project Ga0247780, IMG submission 179927) | Plant litter microbial communities from Arlington Agricultural Research Station in Wisconsin, United States - UWRJ-L079-202R-5 | ecosystem: Environmental > Terrestrial > Plant litter >...
TAGGTAGGAAGGGGGGGAGCGAAGCTCCCAGACTAAATACAAAAGAAAGCTCCCTGTGTGTGAGGAGAGCACATGACCAAAGGCTCCTGCGCGCCTGAGCGCCAAGAACTGCCGCTGCAGTTCGACACTTCCTCACATCAATAAAGGGAAATTTGGCATCTTTTACGGCGGGGCCGGAGAGCGCTTGGACATAGAGGATGCAATCCCGGAGGGACGAAGGGCACCTATGGAAACTCCGAGGGTGTATCTCCTGATTGGCGACTGGTGTCCCGGTGCTGCCACAGGGAAAGCGGCGGCGGCACTCTTCTTCAAGCTTGCCAGGACCGTGAGCTAGGAGAGGTATGCGAGGGAGGCGGTTGTGAAGAATCTGTCCTCATATATCGGATTGGTGGAGACTGAAGAAGGGAAATGCCTGGGTCTGGTGGCTTGACCTGATTAGGTGTTATGATTTGGATCACATGCTTCAGTATTTCAAGGATATTGAGGTTGGCATTGTGAACTTTTTTTGTTCGTTTCTAATATAGACTGTTTGAGACGGCGAAATAGGCTTTTTATATCGTCCTATTCGCTCAACTTCGTCTGAATCATCAACGGAGCGACCCCCTGCCTCTTCGACCTCCACCCTCCGTTCCGTTTACCACCTTCTAGTCACCAGGATAGGCAGCACCAGTCTCGAACAAACGGACCTTCGGGTGTGGAAGTTGCGTCTCAGTATCCGATGGCAAACCCGTACTGCGCAGAATCCAGATGTGGTATTAAAGGTGAGGGACAGACACGTGGGCGGAGCGGCTCTCCTCCTGCGTCTTGAGAACTTTATGGCGGATCTCCCTGTCGAGCGACGGAGGTATTCCTCTCAAGGCCGCCCGCACTACATTGCCTTCGCTGAAGCTCTCGGTGGAGAGTACCGCGTGGAGAAACGCCTCTTCGTACACCCTAGAGGCATGTTCACATGGTATTTCCTCCCCAACCAGAAATAGCACCATTTGTTGATTGCCGGTGCTGATGGCGCGTAGCGAGGCTTCCGTGTGGCCCAAGAGCCTTAACCCGGGCCACGGTAACCCCGAAGTTGCCCTCAGCAATTCCCATGTTTGTGCGTGGCCCTGAGCCGCTCTTGAGCTAGGGTGACCCATGGGTGAGCGCAACCTGCACAGCCGTGTGGTCCAATTTTGGACGTTGACGAAAGTTGCCATTCAGAGATTCCGGTGCGTTACTTGGTTTATGCTAACCATACCACATAGTGTGCGGCCACGTCAGTAGTAGCGTTGGTCACAAAATAGGATTCTACAAGCATGCATTGCAGACTAGAGGTTTTGACTGAGCACTGTCAGCGCCCACATGACCTGGCTAGCCTAACATCAAGCAACTATGATCTCGTGTTCTAAACATTTCTGAGTCTTTGTCCTGACGCCTGCTCCAAAACCCCAGCTATCGTCCTGCCCAGAAGCGGGCGAAAAGAAGTAAAATTTCAGGGCCTCTTACCTAGCTATGATTGCCTCTATGTGTGGCCAAGCCTGTCCTAGTGCTTGCGTAGGCTAGGCCCCCGCCTACATAAGAAACGATTGGCGCATATTCATCTGGACCATCCACCAAGTGTTACCGATCGTTTCTAGCGTCGCCGCGTACATCACGAGGCACGATATCGCACTCACCCCGTTCCCTCCCTCCCTCCTACTCCCCAGGAAAACCGAGGTAGTGGCATAGCGCACCATTGCAGCCTTAACTGTGTTGCCAGGACTTTGACTGGCGGAACCATGATGGTGGGCAGGTCCTTTGCGGCAGCGGGGTACATTCTATTTTTGCACCGCCACTCGACTTGCTGTAGGTGACACAACAGCAAGCGCTGATTGCACGCAGATATAACTCTAGGTGTAAGTACCTTGAAAGTGCAGATGAGCGCCATTTAAAAGCGGTCGGCAACCATATGCAATCTCTGTCCTCGCCTTCCAACGTGTCGTCTTTTTACGCCGAGTCACTTACCGGCGATTCAGCTATTAGCCTACGGCCGCCGCGCAATATACGCCTACATTTCGGTGGCTCAGCTGAAGAACGCGCTATAAACATAAATATTCCCCGCAAGACCCGTCTAAAGGGGAGGGGAAGGGGGATTGGGATGTGGCCGCCCTCCAAGGACCCATTAGCGGTCCGATAATCTTTTACACATGGCACATGACGCATCTTCGCCCTGCTTTCGTATCATCTCTTCACCATGCCTCGATGCTTGATGGTGTTTCCTGATCTCCGAACGGGAGGGTTTGAGCAGCTGTTGCGTGCGTTGGACGCCTTCCGGTAAGCAACTTCAGAAAAAAAAAAGAAAAAAAAGTGAAAATAAGAATATCTCCTTCGCTGACATTCTGGTACTGAACAGAAGCTACGGGACAACGGCTGAGGATGAATTCCTCCAGCCGCGCCGCCAGCGGTTCCAGAAACTGCGAGACGGAAAGAGAGACCAGCTATTAGACCGAATAGACTACGAGCAGATGCTACAGTCTGTTGAAGACGCAGTCAGGAGCAATTCCCAGATTGCGATGGGCATCTTCCAGACTGGTTGTTCAGCACTTGCCCAGTTGACGGGCGAACTGGGGCCGCCTGAGACGTGGCGAGCAAAGGCGACAGCGGAGGATCTCAGCATTTCCAGAGCCTGCATCCGCGGCCTGCTACGCGATTGGAGCCGCGAGGGTGAGCCGGAGAGAAATGCGGCCCACGGTCCCATACTAAGGGCTCTACGCCAAGAGTTTGGTCATGTTGGTGGCAAGACTTTGGTTCGTATCCTTGTGCCCGGCGCCGGCCTGGGGCGCCTCCTACACTCCATCAGCAATCTTGGCCTGTCTGTCGAGGGCGCGGATGTGTCGTACCACACCTTACTTACATGTCTCTACCTATTTGGCGCCAACTCCCCCCCTTGCCACCACACCCTTTATCCGTGGGCTTTGAGCTTTTCGAACCATGTCAGCCGCCACCATCAGCTTCGGGGCGTCATGATGCCGGACCTGCATCTCCCTGGACCCGTCGGGGTCGGTATGGACATGTCGCAGGCTACAGGCGGTACGGAGCAGCAGATTGTGTTTGTGAGAGGCGGCTTCGTTGAGACGTACCAAGCCTCCAGCCAGGCGGGCAAGTTTTCGGCCTTGGTGACATGCTACTTCATCGACACGGCTCCGAATTTCCTCGATTACGTCGAGACGGCCTGGAATTGCCTTGAGCCGGGGGGTATTTGGATAAATATTGGCCCGCTGCTCTGGAATGTAGAGGAGAATGGCCCGGCGGGGAAGGGAGAGGGCGACTTGGATGAGCAGGAAGCGTGGAAGGCTAGAGCTGGGGCGGAGGAGCAGACTCCAGTTCCTGCGGCGTTGGAGCTCACGGGTGATGAAGTCCTCCAGCTTCTTGGAGCCAAGGGCTTCACGGTTGAGCAATCGGAGAAGAGTGGGAAGCCGTCTACATATGTGGGGAACCCTTCGAGTATGCTCCGGTACATCTACGATATGGCCTTCTGGGTAGCGCGGAAACCGAGGCGCACAGTAAAACTTTGACCGTTCGCTGATTGAGAATAGCTCCTTTCGTATATATGTTGGGTCTCTAAATTGCCTATATATGTGCAGCGTCTCCCGACTCAAGATATATCCAGTGACCTTGCAGAGGGGCCTCGGTCTCCCCAACTTTCCACACACGCCGCCACCACGCTGAATATCGCAATAATTTAGACCACCATAGTAGCTACTCTATGTAAAACCCGGCGCAGGTAACTTATGTAAATCTTGACACCGACTGCCGCCTCTGGCTCTCTACCACAGCTGCTTGATTCGGGTAACGCTTGCGATGCCATTCTCCCAACACCCTGCGATACCACTCTTTTACCATGCCTAACCTGCCCCGGTGCCAATGCCCGAGACATGTCATCAACAGTCCCTCCGTCGTCACGTTGCATCTACAAGGCTGCCCTACCAGTTCCCTTCGCTGTTCCATCTGTTCAAAGCAGATGCTAACGCGCACAACCTTGCGCCAGGCGTCATTGGCTGGCAGTGACATGCGCCGGCCACGCAGCGGTTGGGAGAGTGGGAGTATATTCCAGCGTGGCATGAGGGCGGAATCAGGTATTATTGTCGGGTCACCGAGGCTCAGCGCGCAGAGGAGCTTGCCACCACTGGTGCCGCGCTCGAGCGTTGCGTGGCAGCAGGAGGCGCTAGATGCGCAGTAGTGACACCGCCTGTAATTGACTTCCGTGCGAGGATCGAGTGCTATGGCGATGATATTATGCAGGTGCGTCTCGCAATTCTGTGTGAAGAGAACAAGGAGCGGCTCCGTCGGCTTGCAGTGCAGTGTCCCCGTACCGGATAGGTTGGTGAGTCCCCCGACCGATACGCGCCGCGGCGAGTAGCTCTGCCCCAAAGCTATCGAGGCACTGCTACTGCTGTCGCTGGGGGCGCCGGCGGTGTCAGTGCCAGTGAGGGCATTGTCCTCCTCGGCGGGAACCGGAGTGCTGTTAGGTTGGCGCGGCGCGGCTCGGGTGGTGTGCTGCATGATAGTGCTGCCAGTCTGGCGTGGCGGCGACTGGGCACCGACCTCAAGTGGACTGTACTGCCTGTCGCGATCAGCGTTGTCACTGCTTTGTGCAGCCCGGGTTGACCATGTCCGGGAGTTTCGATCTCCACTTCCGGGGTCTAGCGGCGCCGGTGATAGGCGTTGGGCGATTTTGCTAGATGGGGTGTTTTGCCGCCAGCCAGGGTCTCCGCCGTAGGAAAGGTGCTCCATTTCCGAGTCGTTCACTAGGCGCTCACCGTCTAATCGGATAGGACGCCAGAGTTGCACCGAGGCATTCTCCTTGATAATTTGACCCGACCCGATCACGAAGATGACTTGTGACCGATATCTGTTGGGAACCATTAGCCCCGACCGAATTCGGGTATGGGATGCGACGCTCGGAGGTGACTTACTCCATGTAGTGATCCACAACTTCATAGCCGGTCAAGGCCTGTTGGAACCTGTACGCATCAGACCTTGACCGGAATACAAGTGGATGCATTGTACCGCCGCGCCAGAGAGCCATCTCTAGCGGTTCGGTCCCGGAGTGGTTAGCGTAGCGAGGATATAGGCAAGCTGTTGAAACGTCAAAGTCGATAGGGCATGCTTGTATCCGACCTCTTAGTTAGTAGAGCTTCAGAGGGAGCCTGGGCGGTGTGGCTGTACGCACTCTCGGAAGCCGGCTGCCCTGCTTCTCCAGCCGTGATTACTATGCGGAACCGTCTATCAGTTCCGTCGCAGTACCGCAGCACCTTTATTCTCCGCCAACGCGTCGGCGTATTTGCCTCTAATGGCCTAATAACGGAGTTAGTAAGGCCAGACTTGGACAAAACGGAATCAACCAGAAATCCCCACAGTTCAAGGAGATGGTCCATCATAAGCGGGAGTGTAACACTTTCGATGTAAGGCGGAACGTCTTCTTTTATCCAGATAGCCAACGCAGGTAGACCACTGCGAATGCTCGGGATAGCGGGAGTCGCCATAAGCCGGTTAAAACGATGGCATTCTTTAGATAGGTCCTAAGTGCCCGAGCAGAGTCAGACCTGGCAAACGAGGTAAAAGTCAATAGCTTGAAGCTCGGTACCTTTTGCAAGCTGGATACGTAACTGGGCCAGTGAGAAAGCCTCGGAGGATCTTGAAACTCGGGCGAGTCGAGCATCTTCGCCATCAAGAACTGGCTCGTCAAGAGTGCCAAGTATTGGTCCGCTGGCGGCTCTTTGATTCCACTTTCAGGCTCGAAAAGGCGCGTGGACAGCTCAAAGCTATTCACGAATGCATTTGCTATATCGCAAAGCGGGGGATAACAGCCATCTTCGTTGAGTTTCCGGTCTGGATGTAAGTCGAAATTACGCTCCAGCTGCTGTCGGATGAAGTCTGGAATAGAGACTTCTTCATTAATCTCAGGCTCGAGTTGTAGGCCGAGTTCCTGGGCTAGGGAGGGGTTGAAGACGCGTATCAAGGCTTGCAGCTCACGGCGTGTGCCGAGAATTTCGGCGTGGGCGCCTTGAATGTGGTCGACGAGATCGCGATGGATGCGCAAGTGGAGATCCCTACCAACCTCGGTGATCAGTACAGTCTCAACCTCTAAGCCTATCAGAGCTTCTTCGCCTGCAAAAAAAAAAAAAAAAAGATACATTTCAAACGGGCGCAAGACATGCTGGATCTTGGTATTATGCAGCAAAATACGGCTGCGCAGCTTGGCAACGCTAGGCTCGACCATGACATGCCACCCTATATTCTTGACCGGTCCTCCCGTCGCGGCTGCGTAGCTTTGATTGTCGTCGAGGAGTCGCATACACTCGTTCAGAGTCGCGTCGTAATCGCCTATGATTTCGGATAGCGAGTCTTGGTCCCATTTCAGGTCCGCCCGGGGTAGCATCCCATGGCTGTGGAAACGGTCTTTGACAGAGTTGATGACGCCAGAGAGACTGTCGAGAGACTCTGCAAGGTAATGGACTTCGCGACCGAACTGGTAGTACTGCTGGCCTGGGAGCTCTCATTAACCTGAACTCTCGTAAATACTGATTGCGAAAAACGACACGTGAAACCACATTGACAAGCACTCACTAGCATTGGAGGCGCTCGACCATCCATAATCATAAGCCTTCCAGGCGAGCTCTGCGAATTTTATCACATCTCCGATCTGCAGAGCCATGATGGAGAACCGATCGATCGGGTCAATTTTCGTCAGTAGGTGCCGTGAAGATGACGAGCATGATGGCGGGGCAGGACTGGAATCCCTTCGCGATGGCAGGAATCCTGTCCAGGCTGCTTATCACCACGTGCAGATAGCTCGAGAGGAAAAACAATCAACATGCCATTTTCCCCCAAAAAATCAAAAAATAACAATGAATCTAACCTGTTCTGGGAAGCGCCCTACCAGGCCTTCACCCCCATCGGTTTTCAACAAGTAAAAATTTCTAGCAAAGAAATCGAGAGCCCGAGAGTAAATGTCACTAGCAACATCGGGGCGTATTGACCAGCATAGCTTCATATAAGGCCTGCCGAGTTGGCCTGAAGGTATTAGCACGATAGCCATGAAATTGTTGCCAGAAGGGGTTGGATACGATCATGCTACCGAGGTGGTGCTGGTCGAGCGCGCATGTGGCTGAGAAATTTGGCCTGAAAAATGAGACACCAGGAGGTACGTGCGAAGTCCTGATCCATGGATTCCTTGTGGGGGCACCACCTCAAAATCATTGCCCGGCCGATTCCCCGCCACCGACTGTGCCGCCCTGTTGCCTTATCGGCAGGCAACGCTTAGGGCGGTTGGAAGCATGCGCGGACCATCATAAAAGGGAAGCAGGGCACAAGGCAATCGGTTGGGTTGGACGCCTGCGCATTTGATTGGGACACGTCGGTCAACACAGCCCGTTGTCGAGAATGCATGGTTGGGTATCAGTAGTCTAGCAAGGTGGTGGCGATCCCCCCTTCCAGGCAGGTGAAGTGTTCAGCGGCTGAAAAGACCACCACAAACGCAGCCAGATATATGGGGGGGAGAAACCGCTCTCCCGGGTTCTAGACACTGTGCTCCTTTCGTATGTTTGGTTTCGGTCAAACCCAGTCGCTAAGGTGGGATTCTTCCTTTTTGCGCGTCTTGTCTAGGTTATGGCAGCACACCACCCAACCTTGCCGCGCCATGCGGCACCCGTGGGCGAAGCGCAATCGCCCCAGCCTTATCCCCACTCCAGCTTGATACAGGAGCTGCACCAAACCACCAACTCTGAGGCCATCGTAACAGAAGCCCCCGAGGAACGCTTCCGCCTAGGGCTTTTTGATTCCTCTTGTCTTATCATCAACCGAATGATCGGTGAGTCTTGGATTTTTCGCGTTGCCAGGCATCATCAGCAAGGAGACTGTGTTGAAGCTCTTGGCACGTTTAGGGACGGGTATCTTCAACAGCCCTACCACCGTCATACAGGGCACCAGGAGTACCGGAGGCGCGTTGTTACTCTGGTTCTTCGGCATGTTCTACGGCTTGACCGGCACATATGTCTATATAGAATATGGCCTCAACGTGCCTCGCTATGTCATCGATGGCGTTGAGCAAGCCGTCCCGCGTAGCGGTGGCGACCTTCACTACGTAAGCTGCGCTGATTGACTCTTTGGAAATATGCGCCAGCTAACTCGCCTTGGGGGGGGGGGATTTCAGTTGCAGTTTGTCTACCGCTGGGTGCATTATAAACGCAAGGTATTGCTCAGCGGATGTCTCTTTGGGATTTGCTTCATATGCGTGTGCAACACAGCAAGCAACTGTCTCAGCTTCGCTATGCGCGTCCTGGGGGGCTCGCAGGTTGGTTCGGAACCCGACCGCGGAGCGGTTCGAGGCATCGCCATGGCGGTGGCGATTGTCGCCTGCACGATACACGCCGTCTCGCGACGGGGCGGCATCTGGCTTGCCAATATGCTAGCCGTCGTAAAGATTGGCATTCTGCTGACCATCATTGCGATGACATTTGCGATTGTCAGCGGCGGGGTAAAGGACAAGAACGGGGATGTGGTGCCAAACGTATTTTCGCAAAACATGGACCCCAAGGTGGCTTTTAAGTCTCCGGGGGATAGCGTCATCGCGCTGAGCGCGAACCCCGATGGAAGCGCGAACGGTTACGCCGCGGCATTCTTATCCATTAGTGAGCGTTTCCTTCGGCCCCGTCCATGAGGCAATTTTGTTAACTAGTGAGCCAGTTTTTGCGTATACTGGCTTCGACCAAGCCAACTGCGTAGGTCCAGACCTTGTCCGCATCACGACAGAAGATCCCCCCCCCCCTGACGGCGGGCTCCGAGACTGACAAAGCGTCATCAGGTTCTGGGCGAGATTGCAAAGCCTCGCCAAACATTTCCGAGGGCAGCTGCACTGGCCGTCGGGCTAGTATCGGTGCTGTATATGACAGTCAATATCTGTTACGTAGGCTTACCCCCCCTTTCTTCCCCAAACACGAATGATCCTTCGTCCAGCGGTGCCGGCTCACTTCTAACAAGAAAATTTTCCCGATAATCAGATGGCCGTCGTCCCTGCTAGCGAACAGTCGGATGAAAATGTTGCACTGCTCTTCTTCCGGAAAGCGCTTGGCTTTGCCGGCGATGATGTTGGCGAGCATGTCTTTAACACGTTCCTGGCTCTTTCCTCGTTGGGCAATATCATCGTCACGACATACACGGCAGCACGCATGAAGCAGGAGATTGCCAAGCAAGGATTTATCCCTTTCCCCAAGTTTTTTGCCCAAAACGTCGACGTTAGCATCGGTCGGCTCATCCTTCACCTCCGCAAGACGCGTGGCTGGGGACTGCGGTGGATCTCGGCCCAGCAGCACCAGGAACCCACGCCCGTTGGCGCGCTGCTGCTGCATCTAGTCAGCTGCGCGTTTCTCATCCTGGCCACAAACGGCGTTCCGCCTGGCGAGTCGTACGGCTACGGCTTGCTAGCCGGATTGATGGCGTACTTGACCTCGGCTTGGTTCGGCGTCTTCATCGCGCTGGGCATCCTGATACTCCGCATCTGGGGCCCACCTGCGGCTGATGCTTCCCAAGCTGGAGGCTGCTTCGACTCCCAGCCCGGAAGCCAGGCGGCCGACCCGCATGTCCCCAAGACCTGGGGTGAGATGGTGAACGGGAGTGTTTACGGTTGGCTCAGTGTCATCTGCGCCTGCATCTACCTGTTGGGCAATGCTTTCCCGCTCATCGCCTCTTGGGTCCCCGCCACAGCTCGATTCGCCCGGGGCACGGCGGCTTGGTGGGTTGTGCCCGTCGCAGGATGGGCCGTCCTCGGATTCGCATCACTGTGGTGGCTCAGCTTCGTTGTCGTGGCCAAGTACCGCGAGAACTACCAAAAAGAGAAGCTGGTTTACGAGGTCTACCCCGAGTTCGAATGGGCAGACCCCGCAGGTGGTGTTTCGTCCAGCGAAGACACGCAGGAGAGAAGACGCGTTGGCGGGAAGATCCTTATCCACGAGACAGTTCTGATCGCGTGGGAGGGAGGAGAGATGGGCATGTTTGACCCGCCCCACAGTTCAGGAGGTGCAAAATAGCTGCCCCACGGCAAATGCAGTAGCCGATCTCTATAGAATATGCATTGAATCCTATTGGCGTGTTTTGAAGTCCTTGGTGACACACGGGTACTGATCTCTGCTCAATCGGGTCTTTCAGCAGCGCGTGATACGAGTCGCGGGTGTCTCCATTATGCTTGCAAATTTGCAATTGGACTCGTGACAGGTAGTGCTTTGCCATTTATAACAGCGGCGAGAAATGCCAGGCGGGAAAGGGATGAGTAAATTGCAGTACCGGAAGGCGGCCGTAGATCGTACAGTGTTCCGAGATAGGCCGTGGGATTCCGCCAGCGCGCATGTCTTCACGACTTTCACGTGCCCCGCTTTTTTGACCGCGCTGCTGTTTTCGAGCTCCTGCAGGATCACCTCTTCGATTCCCCACCGATGGGAAAGGATGGCGTACGGCGGCGGGTCGTCTCCAAAGTACTCGAGCTTGAGCGTGGTCGTGTTTAGCAAACGCATCTCGAAGTCGCTGTTACATGATTAAGTGGGCAGGGGCTGAGGCACGGCGGATAGATATTGTGTGGGCGGAATCCCATGAGAGAAACAGAGGTGAAAGACTCGGATCAGCAATCCGACACGGGTCGGGCTGCAGTCATCCAATCGCAGGCCTTGGTGGGGGCCTATCACACAGAGCACACTGAAGGCACCGCTGCCCCCCCTCGTCAGGTCTCTTGACTGGGCGACGAGAGTCCCCTAATTGGCTATTGTTGTTCCAACTCACAATTGGCGACCAGCATTGACTAAACAGCCACAACACAATCACAAATCTGCAATTGAAGGCAGGTGATGATACCAGCCATCTGTTTTCGATATATACTCATTGTCGTACATCTTATACCAAGCGGAAACACGCAAGCAAGCCTACCGCAAGCACAGCTGTTGAATCCCGGAGGCACGGCCTTTGTCTGGGAGAGAGAGCGAGTTTAGTGCATCTCCCCTTACCAATTCTTAGTCAAACCCCATATCTCATCGCTTCTTACAGAGTCTACATTTTCTCTTCTTCCACCTTTGGTAAGCTCTCCTGACCCATCACCAACAACTTGGAAGGGATGGCCAACGTGGACAAACTTCCGCAGGAGATCCTCGACAACATCGCGGGCCCGCATTTTCGACCATCCTCGGTCTCTGCCATCTCGCGCCGACTTCGCACCGCCGTTGAGAGCCTGACCTTTCAGAAGTTGTCTTTGCAGCACCTCCCGACAGACCGGGAGCAGGCGCGATGGCGTGCTCTCATCGAGGCCCTTCGAAGCGAACCAAACCACATTCGGGCTTTGAATGTACTCGCCTTCGAGATCAACCTGCAGCACTACAAGTTCCCCTATCTGCGCGGGGCCCCGGATCAACTCCCTCTTCAACGCCAACAAAACCAAGTCGTGAGCGAAGCCGAGGTCGAGTTCCAACGGGTTCGATCGCCGCACTATCTCTTAGAGCAGACATTTGGTCTCCTCCGTTCCCTTCCGGACAATATTTGCGACAAGGACTTCGAGCTGCGCTTCGAGGAAGCCATTGGAGACCATCAGGGAACAGGGTACTGGGATATTCTGCACTTTTTTGGCCGGCCACATCTAGACGGGCCCGGACCACTGATGATTCCTGAAACGAACCGCGCCTTTCACGCACTTGCAGCCCGAATGGCTCCCGTACCCTCGATCAAGAAGATTTTGCTCGCCATCAGCTGGCACACGGCAGCGAAAGCTTGATTGCGCTCACTAGCAAATTCACCTGAGTTCGGACCATCGTCTGGCGATTTCGTCGCCCAGCTCATTACTACTATCTCCTCAATGGGTACGCTCGATACTGGCAACGACCCCTGCGACCAGGCTTTGCCCGCACCTTGGAGACGTTCACGATCCCTCAGTCAGCGACCCGCCTTATGTTCCGCATTGGAGATGGTATGCCTCTTTTGCCGTCGCACAAGGAACGGCTCGTAGACCTGTTAGGTGGCGCCACTCGAGACCCGTTCTGTGTGGCGCTGCACAATATGGTCCAGAACTCCAACCTCGTCGTGTTTGATTACCTGGGGCCGGTCCATCGCTCACTGTTTTGGCCAGGCTTTGTGGCGCCGAGAAAGACGATATCATATTGGCCGGATTTCTGTAAACGGGACAACCGCGAGCCAGTTTGGCCAACTCTCCAGACACTCAACATCGAAACTCGTATGCACGGCGACCCGCAGGGCCTTTGGTACTTTGACCGTAGCGACGAGGACGGTGTGTTTCCAGCACTCAGGACACTAAAAATAAGACAGGCATTCACGAACCCGGCGAGCTTCCCGTTAAGGTTCTCCATGACGAGTACCGTGACGCTGAAGGAGTGGCCAGCGGTGCCGTTGCTAGCCGCAACGTCGCGCTCACCGATGGTGTTGCCGAAAATTTCTAGCAGATTGGGATCCTGCCACGGGGCTGAGACAACAATCGCGACCGTGAGGAAGAAATACATGAAGTAGACGACCCAGTAGACTAACAGTGCCGGGTAGACTATATCGCTGTGGGTTTTGGCCTCGAAGGTGGCTACGGCGGTACTCTCTACTCCTATGAAGCCTAAGACGATAGTGGGCACTCCGTAGCTGGAACAGAAAGTCAGCTGGCTTTCAGGGTGTGCTATAATTATTAGAGGGATTTACAGACCAGAAAGCCTTTGCTGGGCTCAGGGCATGTTTGCCATCGAAGGTGCTGCCCGCCGCGGTCACTAGAGACCCGAGTAACGTCAGTGTTTTTTTTCCCTCCCCCCCCCGGTATCTAGTAGACTAGCCGATATACGTGCACCCGCGTTTCCCCTCTGTTGACATCAGTTATGTTCTGAGCGGCAGAGTTGCTAGGGCATCGACGTACCTTGTCGAGAAACTGCAAATATGCACCCGGACACGGTGAGGAGTAGCACCGTCTTGAGGGCTCTGGCAACGGTTTTGATCCACCCGTACACGTAGACGGGGCACAGGTTTATGGCGACCAGGCCCACTGGCACGAGGAGGTAGAAAGTGAGAGGCGGCCACACCGGCTCAAGGTTCTAGTACCGGACTAGCGCCGCCGCGCTCAACATCTCCTCCGGAAATATAGTGGCAAAGCAATACCAGTACAGACAGGAGCAGGCCCAAGCGATGTCTTCATCCAAAAACGCCGAGATGTACTCGAAGATGGCGTTCGGTAATTAGAGGTAGGTATTTCTTCTCTGGTGGACTCGCTTACCTGGTGTTGAGAACGTGAGCGATCTCATCGCTGCTCAGAAACGAGTCGATGTATAGGATGAGCGGGTCCCGGGAAAATATCTGTGTCCCGTACTGGCGGTGGCGTGGCTATGCTGCAAGCTGGTTGGGGGGCCGGCCCAGCGAAAGACGCTCGATACCGAGTACTCATCATCGAGGCGGAGAATAACTTGAACTCAAAGATAGAGCGCCCTCCTCTCCCCAGGGCGACTTGCAATCGTATAAGGCTAGTAGACTTCGTCAGGCTTGAGACATTGACAGACATGAACCGGCTAAATCGCCCTCTGGCCGGAGCAAAGGACCTCGAGTTGCTCACTGTCAAGTGTAAGAAATATGTGTCGGCACTGTGGATGATGCTAATACTTCGGTCCGAAGGGCCATGGAGATACCGGCGCCAAAAGGGGTCATGGGCTTTGCTAGATTCACACCAGTGAATGTTAAGAGGAGAAACTTCGGTCGTCATACTCAGGTCATCTGCCGCAGCGCAGCCACGACAGCCGTACAGATCATTGTGACACGTCATTCATTCGGCACCAGTCTCGCCAGGTCCGTTCAACAATTGCACTTTGATATACCACTGGATCGCCAAAAGGGTGGAAGGAATGGGTTCGAATCCTGTACGGCTAATGTTTTGGTATTTCACTGTATGTTTTGCTGCTATGAGCCCATCCTTCAGCTTAGAATCCCCTCCTCCTCTTCTGTCGTCTAGCGTCGTTGTTGTATTTTTTCTTTTTCTCGAAACCATCGCCTTCGTCTTTGCAGACGAAAACAGCCCGCTCCTTGTTGGCCATAGTGCCCTCCCCCCTTTTCCTTTCCGTGACTCCTACCGCCCCGCCGGCCCCGAGAATCCCTACACCGTTGCCACACCTCTGCCGCTCCACTCCGACTATCTAGTGACGATTTGGAAGTACCACTGCGTCACTGGCCCACGAGGGCGGCTTTTAGGGGTAACCCTTCGTATCGCGGTTGTGACAATGCATCCTAGTAGCAGTGTGTTGTCCTCATGGACATTGTGGCAGCAGGAAAGAAAGTCTAGCGACATACAATATCCGCATACATTGCAGGCTTTAACCGTGTCGTACGATGCCTTGATTTGTGCCTGAGAATACGCTGCTATACTGCAAGAAGGCCTGTTACAGATGTAATACGGCCTCGAGTATATTGGAACGCCTGTTGGCGAATGCAGGAAGGTCTTTTACGGATGTAATACAGCCGTGGCTTTCTCAGAAGACGGCTTTAGAGGTTGCAGGACGGTCTCTTGAAACATGTAACAAACACTTCATCATATGAGAGCCAGCCTTTCAGGAATGCGACGTAGCCGTTTAGGAACGTGAAATGGCCTGTGAGATTGAGAGTTATGGCCCAACTCACGGAAGGCATCTTTCACATGAGAGGCACGGTGAAAATACACGGCCGTTAGGTATGGGACAAATAGACATTCCCCTTTTGAACACACTCGATTTCTCTATAAGAATAGAATACAGACTCTGGGCCTAACTTAAACACGAAGAACGCTCACTATGAAAGAAATCAAACTCGTCCAGCACGCCGCGCCCAAACGCAAACGCTGCGATTAAGATGGCAACATGCATTATTTGATGGCTTGCGCCCCACAAGTCGAAGGTCCGAGGATACCACTTTTCCGGAAACTGTATGTCTCATGTCAGTGTCTAGACATCAAAGAGAGTTATGGGACAAGAGAGGCAATCACCTTGGATGCATATGCTACGGCACCCGCGGTATTGAAGAGTAAAGTCATCCCGATCCAGTGTAGAGCGATGCGCTCTCGATGAGTTTGGTAGCCGTATTTGAAGAGTCCATGACAAACAGGGATGAAAGTAGAAAGAGCCAGAGAGGAAAATATCGCGGCTCTGAAGGGGCGTAAATGCGGATCGCTGAATCGCGGGAGTGATGTGACGAGGGAAGTCCCGAGAGCCAGGAGTGATGTAACCAGCCAGTATGTCCTCTGTAGCGCGGGGTCACAGACGAAGCTGTAGTAGATCAACGGGACGTTGGCGCCCCACATGAGGAGGATCACTCCTTGGAAGTCCAACTTTTGTCCCAGAGAGAAGACCTCGGGGCTGTGGTTGCAAAAAGTGTGGAACCTGCATGGTGATGCTCAGCCACAGTCTCACGCTGAAGATTTCAGATCTGTGAAGACTCACCCTACCGAGAAAAGAAAGCAGACAGCCACGCCGAGGAAATAAGCAGAGCACACAATTTTGTCTGCAAGCGTGGCGACAGCGTAGCGAGGCGGAATCTCAGTGGTGAAGACGTAGAAAGGGATAACGAAAAAGATCACTGCCCCAATGAAATGGGAGAAGATGTTGACTGTCAATAATTCTATTAGAATAATGTTATCGAAATATTGTGTCTTGAACGTGTGGCTTGAGATTGGCGTACCAGTTTCATTGTGGATATAAGTCAGACTGAGAAGACAGTCCCTAACGGACGGAACAGTCGGCCTGTAACCGGTTTCGATATAATGATTGCCTTCTCTGGTTGGCAAGTTAGCACAAAATCTTTAGTTCTCGAGGCAGGATGCTCACTGTTGCCATTTCGCTACAATGACCAACAATTCTTGAAGTTAGCTCCGATGAAACTGCAACTGCAATTTGATTGGGGCAAACAAAAAACTGACGAAGATGATGCCAGAGCAGTAATTGGACGGGTTTTCCGATAGCGCCGAGTTCTGCCGTTGGTTGTTTGCTCAGGGGCTCGGCGTGGCCCCGGCTCAGCCCCGCTTGTTTCCGGGGCAGGACCTGAACCTCTGAGCCCTGGGTCAACTGAAAGGCGGCCATTTGAACTTGCTTTTACGTGGCAACAAAATGTTGCGTGTTTTGAGACCAGCTGGTAATCCATAGGAGCGGTGAGCAATAAAACTGCCTTCTAGTCCCTTCCGTCTCGTCTGCGTTTCATCGACGAACCCTAACCCTGGCCACACAGTGCCAATTCTTCAAACGGCCTCCCTGTTGCGTCGAGTGCGACGCTGGAAAACATCCCGAGCGACTGCAACACCACCATCCGGCTGTGCACGGCGCAGGCTGACGGGCCACGCCAGCCCATTCCTTTCGCCGATGGCACTGCGGGTGGTCCTTGCAGCCAGAAATTCTCCTACCAAATCGTTTTTCCTCGTTTCAAACAGCGCCCCGCCGCCATACGAGACGGGGCCCCGACAGGGGTGGAGGGGCCTTCCGCAGCGTCGGCGCCAAGCGCAAAGGCATCCACAACTGCATGGGCAAGGGGACGGGATGGGCCTGCTTGGGTTTTCTTCCGTCGCCCTTCGTGTTGAGGATGTGGTGATCAACGGCTGATCTCCAGCTCTTTCTTTCGTATAATATTTTTTAGGAAGCCGCCCGCTCTTTTTTCTTGTTTCAGTCCACCTTCGCTCTGCTCAGTTTTCGCCCTGTTTTAATATCCTGCTTCGCTATTGCAGTTTCTCGATTTCCGTCTCGCATTTCTGTTCGTCTGACGTCTGCGCGCTATTCCAGCATTGGATATTTCCCCGACGACATGATGCAACTCCAAACGCTCGTTTTCCTCACTATCGCGGGGCTCACCTCCCCCGCACTCGGCCAATTGCCCACCTCGACAACCTCCAGCGTCACCATTGCCACTGCTCCCAACACCCCGAAAGCAACGGCCACAAACTTGCCCAGTCTCGTGGCACAACTCCCGCCCTGCGCGATTCCCTGCTTCGAGAGCGCCGCAAAAACCATCAATTGCGGAGCAACCGACTTCTCCTGCCTTTGCAAATCAGGCAGCGCCTCGTCGCTGGCTCTCAATGTCGGGGGATGCATCGGCGGGCCGCAGCTCTTTGGCGGGGCAGGCAATACCGATGGGTGCGATCTAGAAGACCTGGGCAACCTCGAGAAGCTGGCGCAGAGTATCTGTGCAGCGGTTGCTGCAACACCAGCTCAATCGGACCTCGCAGCCGCAACGAGCATTGTTTCGGGCGCGATTTTGAAGGCGAGCGCTTCGGCTAGCGCCTCGGAGACAGGCCGACCTAACAACGCCATCAAGGCCGGGGCTGGGACGGGGATGCTGGCCATCGTTGCAGCATATGCTGTCTTTGTGCTGTAAGAGGTTTTAGATGGGGTTTCTTGCTTTCTGGCGCATATGGATAGGTTACGCTTGGGGGAAGTACAAACGCGCCGCACATTTCCCGGGTTGGGCATCGTGCAGAGCACCAGAATATTTTTGATACCACACATCACATACAGGGGCATACATGGTCATAAAATAGAGCGCGCGAGATTGTTAAATGCTTCCATTGCATCTAAGTATATTTGACACCGACACGCCAAATGCTGAAGACCCACCACCGAACGCTAGACTTAAAATTAACCCGCTTCACGGGCTTTCTCTTCAGAGCCCTAGAGCCCTCAGAGCCCCTCAAAGATTCCCTCCACAACATCGCCCAACATCCTAAGCCCATAAAACTTCGCCACGCTCCGGTACACCCTCAGCCGCTTCATGATATCCTCCCTCTTGACGCTCTCCCCCCATGCTCCACTGCAAGTACAGTGCTCCATGAACTCATTCACGCGCAGCGCGCCGCACTTGATACATTTGAGGTCCTGCGCCGCCCACTGAATCACAAACGCCTCCACATCCGCTACCAGCCGCTCCTCAATATCATTACGGTCGTACTCGGCATCGCAATACGAGCATTGCCACTTGGCGTTCGCACCACCGCCTTCACCTGATGCGCCGGCCTCAGGAAGGAGGTCCTCATCTCGGCAGAGGTCGAGATCTCGCGCCATGGTGCAGTTGTCGCAGCTGAGCTGCGTGAGCTTGAGGCTCTCGGACGGGTTTTGGAACGCGCCCTCCTTGCTGAACTCGCGGACATCGAACATTGCTAGGAGCTCCTTTCGCAGGAGGCGGGCCTCGAGGGTGATGTTCTTGTCGAGGCTGAGGACTTGCATCAGGGCTTTGACCAGTTCGAGGATGGGGTTGGCTGAGGGCTTGACGCTCCGCTTAGTGCCGTTGACGGTGTCTTCGGGGCGGTTCCTCAGGGGGGTCGGAGCGAGCTGAGGGAGGTAGGAGCCGGGCAGCTCTGGGAAGCTGTAGTCGCCGGCGAGCTCAGGATGGAGCAGCTCTCTCTTCTGGGTGCTGATCAACGCGGCGATCTCCTTCTTCAATGGCTTCTCAAAGGCCTTTCCGAGAATGATCTGGCCTGATCCGCCCTCTGACAGCGACGCATTGCCCTCTCGGGCGGGTAGCTGCGTGAGTCGTGGCGTAGCCGTCGGGTCGCTTCCATTTGTTGGCCGTTTTATACCGTGCATGAGCTCGATGAACTCAACGACCCATTCGCTGAAGATGGGCTGCAACCGGACCGGGAGGAACGTCGATACCTGCCAGTGCATGATCATCTGGAGGTCCTGCTCGTCCTTCTCAAGCACCTCCTGGCAGGCTTTGCCACCGTAGTTGAACTCATCGTACCAGACCAGATAGTCCCAGTACTCTTTGATCTCAAGGTCAATGAAATGGAAAAGCGGCTTCCCCTTGATGCTCTTGAGAATGTATTGAGAATATGCGTATGCGTTGCCAACTTCGGATTTGGTGGTCTGCAGAAGCAGCCGGTTTGCGCTGGCGTAGATAACTTGCGAACCGACACGACGGAAATCTGCCATGAGTTGGAGGAGGGCTTTGCGGCTCATCATCTGCACGTAATAATGCAGAGCGCGGTCGTAGAGACAAGAAGCCGGGGACTCGACCCAGCGCACGAGATGCTGGACCATAATGTCCGCCATCGTCGAGCCCTTGCAAGCCTCAGCCCACCACGACTTGACCATCTCGCGAAGAACTTGCACTCCCGCATTTGCGAATGCATTATCAGCGAATAGAGAGTCGTTGCCATCTGCGGCCCCATTGCTATCGCCGGCGGGATTGAAGGATATGCTGTCAGCGCCCTCCAACTCGTTGATGAGAGACGACGTAAGGATTGTGTTGATGGCAAGATTGCGAACCTCGAGATCGATGCAGACCGATGCATAGGTTCCCGGAGTATTGACAGATGGCATTTGAACCTGGTCAAGCGGGCCCACGATGTCGTCCTTCTCGTACCCTGCATGGTCAGGCCGTGGACTTGGCGACCACCACAGGACAACATTGTTGGCTTGAAGTCGGCGTGCGTATGCGATATCGATCAGGAAGCGAGGATCGTCCCTCTCCAGATTGCACACTGGCACATCGCCGTATTTGGCCAAGGCGGTCAAATGGGTGATCCAAGACCCGAGACTGAGGTAGTGGTTGACCAACCGACGGGCGACAATACTCTGCCATCCCAGTGGTGGAAGGGAGCTGTCGGCTTGGTCATATTTGAGGGGTAGAACGGGGAACTCTCCCAGTACGGGAATGTCGTGAACGAGAAGATTGCGCTGCGAAGACTGGATCACCAGTATGGTGGGGCCGGTCTCCTCCTTCCTCATCCTCTTTACGGCGTCGCCAATCTCTAGCAGTGCTTTTCGACGTGTAGTGACTTGGGTGGTCTTAACCGCCAATTTTTCTTGATACGGGAAGCACTCCTGCCAACTGGAATCGGGCGATTCTTCGTTCCTGCGCGCGAGAAGATCCGAGTACAGCTTGGTGATATTGGGCAGCTCTTGTCCGTTGTCCCTCACCCTCTGCTGGATGATAACATGGGCCTGGTCACTCGTTGTCGAAAAGACGCCGAAGATCTGTCGATCTCCAGCACTAATGTGGGAGATATAAATGTAGGCAATGCGAGCACCATCCAGGTACGCCCTCGACTTTGTTGGCCGCTTCAAGCCTGCCAAGTCAAACCCTTGATCGAGACCTCGCCCAAGCACACCGGGCTGACTCTCATCGATGGTGCACAGATTGCCAAGCTGGAGCACCGCTCGAATATTGAGGGGAAGCTGCTTCTCGTACACACCCTCCACGCTCGGATGATTGAAGAGCAACCCAAACTTCTCTGCCTCGGCGAAGTAAACGTCCTCGGGAACAGTAAGCTTGAAGAGGTGCACCGATGAATGACCGTTAGGGAGCGTGTGGTTCACTTGCTCAACCTGGCAGCCATCAACTTCGATATCTGGGAGCTCCTTGCTCTTCAAGTTCAAGAACACTTGGCGCTGAACATTGATCTTGATCGTGTGGATCTTTGCGTCGATGAGTACGTAGGCAGTAACTACGCCTGGAGTATCCGTGGCCTTGAGTTGTAGGACTTGCCAAGTATTTCGGAAGGTCAGTTCTGCCTGGTTTCGGAAGGTCTGCTGAATGTTTTTCTGGACATTCCCTCGTCGTTCTCCGAAGAGATGGCGCCGGCGGGCTCTCGCCTGTTTCTGCAGCTTCCACTTCTGCTTCTGGTACTCCAAGAACGCAGGGTAATCTTCGCTCGGAGACGGCATCTTTTCGGGAAGGGCTGCAAACGGATCTTTGTTCTCGGCAGCAGGCTCCGGAGACTTGCGCTTTTGCGCAGCAGCAGCAGCGGCAGATTTCTGGGTTGCGGAAATAGCAGAACTGACTGTTTTCGGCTTGAGGAGATCGCCGAAATCTTCCATATCACCAAGACGAGCGTCCGTGTTGAGATTTGTTATGTCTTCTAACGGGCCTCCTTTGAGGACTGGGCCGAAGAGATCCGTCATCTTCTTCTGCTTCATCTTGTCATCTTTGACGTTGATCCGGCGCTGCAACCACTCGGGATGCGGCACCCGCGGAACTGGATTGCGGACTTTTTGCAGCGCTGCAGGGATGGTGATGAGCTTCTGGATCACCGACCCCAAACGCTCACGATAGTAGTCCCAGTCAAGCAGAGCACGCGGATCGGTGTCTGCAGGCTCCTCCTTCAGCCACTTCTTGAGGTACTCGCGCCTCGTTTTCTCCTCCGCAGAGAAGATAGCGACGGGCACGGCACGTTCCGTGACAGGAGCGCCCCTTGGCCTTGCGCAAATGATGAACTTGCAGTTCAGTCCCTTGTCTTTCACCATCCCTTCGCCGAGGAAATCTGCCAGGCGTTTGGCCGTTGTGATGGATGTCGACTTTTGCGCACCATATTCTTCCAAGGTCTTGCTCATGCTGCGGTTCTCAGAAATGAGCTCCATAAGCTCCTCGTCTGCAAGCGTTGCGCCTTTGCTGTCAAGCACGTCCAGCCATCTGTTCGCGACCTTGGCTACAGCAGTGTAGCACTCTTGCAACGTCTCTCCTTCAAGGAAGAACTTGAAGATCTGCTGCTGAAAGATCTTGATAAGCTTCAGCTCTCCTCTTCGCTTGATCTCAAACCCCTTCAGCTCAGCAAGACTGCCGTCGTTGTTAAACACAGCATATCTCTTCTTCAAGTTCTTGTCTTCCTCTTTGGAGGTAGGCAGAACCATAGCCTTGTAGGGGCCATCGACCTCGAAGAAGATGGAGTTGTCACTGTGCGTTTCATACTTGAAAGTCTTGGGATCGACCAGCGTCTGATATTGATGGTTTGTGAACTTGGCATGAACGAGATGGTTCAACATGACACAGGGGTAGGAGACAGTCATCTTCTTCCCGTTCTTCAGCTTGAAGGAGTAGTTCTCGGGGAAAGAACCTGGCAACATGCACCAGATACCATCCGTGTCGAGCTCCAGGGGGCGACCCAATCGCTCGACCAGCCCTCTGGCCAGCTGGATAATTGTCGCACCTGTCAGACAGGTGACACCAGCCATCTCCATAGAGTACCATCTTGACCCCTTTCGCATGACGTAGCCATAGAAGGAGTTCAGAATGACCTTGTGCGCCAGCTGCAATGAGTCAAACAGAATGATCATTTTCTTCGCTTTCTCAACCTCGGAAGCAGAGGCGCCCGAATTCTTGAGAGCATCGGTCTTGCCCTTCCACTCTTTTGCCTTGCCCTTGTAATCGTACCGACGGTCTCGGAAGTCGCGCACCGTGTCGATGTAAAAGGGATTTTCTCGTTGGCAAATGATGGCTTCTCGAACAATAGTGGTGGAGTCATGGATCTTGTGGTAGACCTTTTGCGAGTAGAGTTGCAGGCGCTTTCGAATGAGACCAGCTTGTTCGTCTGCGCCGAGTTCTTGGAATGTGCGTGGCGGACTGTTGGGCCACTTCCCTGGGAACTTCTCATTCTCCAGTGCGTGTCGGATCATGTTGTACTCATCGCGCTTCGCTGGCAAGTACTCTCCTCTCCAAGCCCAAGGCATTCTCCTGTCACAGGTCTTGCCAGGCCGATTGAAGTCGCACGCAGCACAATCGGATTCTGAAATCATCGAATCAGGCTGTAGCCGGTTGGTCGTCATGATGTTGGGGTACATCGATGCGACGTCCACGTGGTAGATCAAAGGGCGCTCTAACCTGTTTGGCGTCTCCTTAAGGCTCTGCAATTTGGCGACTATTTGTTCCTTGACCTCCTCATAGTTGATAACATCATCCATCGACTTCTTTTCTTCGACCGTGATGCTGAACGTCAACGCGGCGTCGACATCTCGGAGCAACTCATCGACCGCCCCTGGGTCGACGGCAAAGTTGACCGGGATGTCGGCGCGAAACACTCCGGCTTCAATACTCTCGACGTGTCCGCCAACATATGTCTCCGAGTCCAGCAGATGGCCTTCCCAAAAGGATTCCTTTGGCGAGACGTGCTTGTTCGGCAACACGATACCTTGCTGGTATGCTTGCACCATCAGCAACATCTCGCAGAGGGTTCCTGTGCCCTTCCTCAGTGTGTCGTCCGGACCCAGAGGCAAAATGGTACATAGCGAGAAGATGAACGGATGGACGTATTTCATGTAAAGATAGTATGTCGCAACGGCATCGGAAACGGAGTACTCTGCTAGCGTCTGTGGCCGTTCGGCGGCATATGGCGTCATGAGCTCCGGGTCTAGTTCGTCCGGGTCGTATCCTAGCTTTGCGACTGTGACAGCCTTCAAACCTCTACTGCCTTGGGGCAAGTAGCTGTCTCGGTTGACCCAGTGAAAGCAGTCCATGTGTACACTGTAGTTGCACTTGAACTGGTCTTCGCTATTCCTCCTCCAGCCGATCTCGTGGTACATGTCGATGCCGTTGATGCTAGCCCTGGTTTCGACATATGGCCAATCGAAGAAGTCGCCGTTGTATGTGGCAATAACGGTTGGACGTGCCTCCTTGATGTGCAGGAAGAACCGCTCCAGAAGAGCCTTTTCGTCCACCTCGTTAAAGATCATGAACGGTCCCGAATACTCTGGTTTCGGGGTGTAGTCGAAATCGGCGATATCCTCGGAAACAACCTCGCGGTTGGTGATGAGGAAGCCTTGGCCGTCAATCATGTACGATATCATCATGATCTGATCAACTGCCGCATCCGGGAATTTCAGAGGCGCTTTGCAGGTCTCGATATCGTAGGCCATCACAACGGGGTCAGCCGGGGCAAGACGGTCCTTGTTTCTGGTGATGGTCGTAATTCCGTTCTTCGCCTCCACGAAATACCAAACACCGACTCGGATATCTGTAAGATGTGAGCTCCTGTACACATTTTGACAGGACGCAGTACGTACCCAAATCTATCATTACTCTCACATGGTACGGAACGTCGTACTCCCGGATATCAACAATGAAGTCGCTCGCCTCCGCGAATGATGCATTAGTTCGTCGCTCGTCGTCTCGTAAGTCGTTATCAAAAAGATCAAAGTTGGCGTTGTTCGCCCTGTACAACGTTAGCATGCGCGCCTGTTTCTGGCTCCGCGGAGGACTCACGATGCCACCTCGGCATATGTATCCATGGCATCCATGCCCTTTTTATTTTTCTCGGCAATGGGCATAATATCCCTCCTGGCCGACATCAAGTCCTGCACATTATGAAACCTCAACTCCAAAAATGTCCGCCGGTACCCCAGCAGATGGTTGGGCATGTTAAGGTCCTCCTTCTCGACCTTCTTGATCGACTTGACGATACCGCCGCCCGGTACACGCTTGCACCACTCTTCCACCTCGCCCTCGTGGCCCTTTTTGCATGCAATCAGGAAATATGGCTCGTACTCGACGGTGGCCTTGTAGGTCGAGCCGTCCTCCTCGATGAAGTAGCAGTCGAGTGCGGCCCTGCCCGCGCCGCCGGGAACTCGGGGGTCGTCAATTGAGGTTGACTGCACGTTGACGAGCCAGCCTTCGCGCCTCCGCCCTGCGTCGTAGCGCGAGAAGCCCATGTTCTCGTCGATCTGGTGCGCGAGCGCCGTGCGCTCCCATTTCTCGTCAGTCGAGGTCGCTTCCCCGCGAGCGCTCGATGTGGCAGCGAACGTGCGTGTTTTGGAGCCGCCATGGTATGACTTCTTGCCGCCTCCGCCGCCTCCGCCGCGGCCGCGGTAACCGTTCTGTGGCCGGCGCAACGAGGTGTTGGGCATCTTGGGCCGGGTGATGTGGCGGCGATCCTAGTTTTCGACGACTTTCACTGCGGGGCCCTGGAAGCCTTAACAAGAAAACAGGCTGTCAAGAAAAGGAAACCCTATGTAGTGTCATGGAAAATTGACAAGGAAACTAGAATGGAGAGGATTGAGGGTACTGAATCCCAAGAAATGGCGCCAAATTGGCTGTGTCTAGGGTCAGTGTTTGGATAGTGGGATCTTGAACGGTGCCCATTAAACTTGACCGCAGACGCGACAGAGCGCGACGGGCCTCCCTGCGTGACGCGCCGTGTACCCCTGTTGGTGGTGGGGCCCGCGCCAAAGTGTTTTCCCGGGGTCTGTCCAATGAACATTGAGCTATCACCCCACTTCTGGGCCTGAAGCTTTTGAAGCTCTCGACTTCTCAAGATGGATCGGGTCGAATTTCGAGCTCTTTGACCGCATTGCTGGACAAAGCCAGAGGTAAGCACAAGCTGGGGCACCGCAAAATAATCTTTCCAAATTGGTACCAATTGCTAACAACAGCGCACACAGCGGCTCTCAGTAACAACTAGAAGCCGAAGAACACACCCGATCCAAAGCGAGCGAACAGGACATCTCCTCACCAGGCGAACAGCCACGCCTAGAAAGACAAAATGTCGCAACCACCATCATCACCAGATAGCTCCTCCCCGGACCCAATACGGACATGGCTCACGACGCCACAACGCCCTGCTCCCTTCGCTGGGCCACCCTCATCGAGCACCAGTCCGCCCCCGTCCGCGCCTCCCCTCCCCGCGACATCAACGGAGCCAGCTACGTCTCCCCCACAAGGCCGCCCCACCCCCTCCAGCGTCACCGAAGTCGTACAGAGCATCAAGCCCTCCGACCTCCTCACTGTATACCAATCTCCCTGCTCGCAGGACGGCTTCCTGACAGGCATCGGCGTCGCCGCGGTCGTCGGCATGGGGCGATGGGTCATGGGGCTGGCCCCGTCGAAAGCAGCGCACTGGGCGGTTGGTACAGGCGTGATAGGGGCGATGGCGCAGTACGAGTATTGCCAGTACAAGAGGCGGCTGGAGCGCGAGAAGATGCTTCGGATGGTGGAGGTGTACAGCGCGCGGCAGTCTAGGGAGAAGGCCGAGGCTGAGCACAAGAGGGCGCGGGAGCAGCGAGAACGGGAGGCGAAGGAGCAAGAGGAGGCGGCGAGAAGGAAGAGCTCATGGAGGTTCTGGTGAGGGCTGTACAGTTGTAGGGTGGGCAATGTAATATCTGTATATTTCTACTGCACAAACGCTTGGGTTCATTGCAATGACAGTGTGATGTAAGAGTAATAATATCTGGTATTCAATGCCGCTGTAACAACTCGTTTTCTCCCGAACAACCACCATCGAGTCGCCGTAATGACTGCAATAACAAAGTTGGCCGTAGCCAGCAGAACTGACACAATTCCCTTTCCCGTACCCGAACTCCTTCCTCAACGCCAGACCACACCAAGAAGCCTGACTTTCATACCTAAGCCATTCGGCAAAGAGGCCCATATCGACCTATCCCAGACGCCTCCTATAAGAATCCGTGTTCCGAACGCTCGCATGTCCATGCCGCAGTGATTCGCCATGAGAAGAAAATTAGCAACTCATTATTGTCGTTAGAAAGAAATTAGCTCCGTTGCGCTCTCCATAAACCGCACACGTCGTCGCTCCACTGTCCCCTTGAGTTCCACGAGCCCTGGCACGGGACTTCCGCGACGCCGCTGGCTCCGCTTCGCCCTCGCCTCCCGCTCCTCACGCTTGCGGTATTCGGCCAACTGTTGCTTGCGCTTGACGGTGCGCGCATACGCGATGGCCGGGGTAGGCTTAAACCCAATGCCATTGATTCCCGTGCCGTCGTCGTCGCTATCATCGGGGTCGTAGATGGTAATTTCGTCATCGTGCCAGGTCAAGCTGGCACGGAGGGGGTCGGTGATGATCGGCTCGTCCGGGCTGGATGTCGCACTGCTGTCCCTGCTACGGGGAGGAGGCGTGCCCATCCTCACGCGACTGCGGGGTTTGTTTTCGCCTTCGGAGGTATGCTCGGTAGAAGGAAGTATTGTTCCGGGCGTGTCCTCCGAGAGGGTCTCCGACTGCACAACGACCGCCGCGTCGAGAGCGAATTTTACCGATTTTGGTGATTTCTGGCGAGGGCTCTGGCTCCCCGGTTTCCTGCCGTGATCTTCGGTTCCCCGCTCCTGGGGTCGGAATGCTGTCGGGGCGAAGGTACCATCCCAAGCGGCGGGAAGTTGCAGTTGCGAAGCATCGGCATCCGGCAGCTCAATGTCTGGTCGCTTGACTCGCTTTCGGGCTCCGTCATTGTCGTCTTGCGCGTCTTGCAGGGAGAAAAAGACGGATCTCGGCTTCGATTCTGGCGATTGTGATGCTCGACCTCGATTGCCGCCGACCCCGCCCCCACCTCCAATTGCGAGACCCCGGAAGCGATGGGCGACACTAGTTCGGGGGCTCGCGCTGCCATCCTTCACCGGCGTGCGGATATCAAAGGTGAACTGTGTCGTGTTGGTGGGGCTGTGGTCGTCGAGCAATTGAGCGTGCTTCCTCTTAGGCGTCGAAAATGGTGTATCCGCCATAGCTGCGAGCGGGCGGGGTGTGGTGGCTTTCGGGACGACGATCGAAACTCTACCCAGTGATAAGGCTAGATTCAGTGCTCTCCACTCACGATAAGAAGCGCATCGAATGTCCAAGAGCAGAGCGGCTACTTCTTAAAATATTCGAAAAGAGAAGCTGGTTTCTAAAGAAGTTGTTGTTGGCGCCGCGGCATCATGGCCACGAGGGTCATTGCGAGTTGGAGTAGGTAAATGGGCAGGGCAATGGCCAATGCAACATGGAATTGTTTGGCTGCAGTAAGGTGCCGCCAAGCAAGCGGCACCCGACGCCCCAGCGATCCCTGTAGGCCCCACTTTGTCGTCAACCTCAATTGCCAATTCTAGGACGTCTACATGGCACATGCCTCCAGCACCACGCTTCCGGCAACACGATGCGATTCCGCAGGTGTGATTTGCCAGCTTGGAAATCTGCAAGACACGTTCCCCGCCTGCTTTGGGCGCAATTGGGGGCAAAATATGCCTTTTCGACCAGCTGTCAGCGATTCGCAACTGCCCGACGATTTCGTCAGCTGCCCAAGCTCACACCGTTTGCGATCGCTTCAGCCACGTCGTCAGTCGCCGCCCAAGGCGGTTGAGCGGTGCCATCCACGTGTTCACCTCGCTGCCCGCCTCGAGAGGCAGACAGATGGCGCGGCTCTGAAAACGGACGAAATCGCGGCCCTATCTCAGCCCATTGCAATTCGAGTGGCAAGAGGGAGTTGGGCTCGAAGACCTCGGCGCACACGCCGATTCGCTAACTACTACACAGGTTGTTGGCCTGTTCGGAGCCAGTACGTCCCACAGATGAGAAGGCCTGCGTCACACGGCAGCGGATACGCAAGCCATCCCAATCAAGCAATCCACACGTGCACCTTGATTGTCCCACGTTGATTCTTTGAAGGAACAAAAGCTTGTGGTCTCGTCTCAATCCGGCATTGGCCCTTTGCCACGGCAAGAGGCGGCAGCACACTGGACCCAAATTGCAACACTTTGAAACGAGTTACATCTGGATTCCCCCTCTGAAACTCTGGAAGATGGTTAGGCAATCCCATGTTCTCGCATATGGCACGTTCTTGTACAGCCCTGGAAAAGATAGGATAAATTTGGCCCCGGTACTGAACGGAATTCGCACTGCAGAGGACAGTGGTGGTGGATTTGGAATGGTGGCCCAAAGGTCATGGCTTCGTCACCTCATCCCCTGTGAGTAGCCCACCGTAACCATCCCATTCAACACAATCCTTATTGTTCAAGGCATTTACTTATTCACAGCACAACCCATACCACCCATGACATTTACAGTTACGGCTTGTACAATGGAGATATCCTGGGCACTACCAACTAAGCTGTGGGACCAGCCCGAGTTCCCACCCCTTGCAACAGCAATTGGACTGTTCGGCATCTCTGAACAATAGCTTCACCCCCATTGTCTTGGATAAGGTACCTATACATGTCCCGCAGGTCTCCAGTACACTGGTAGGTAGTCACCTTACCGGTTCTTGCATGCTCTGTCCCCTGCCCACAAAGACTCCTGATACTCCTGACTCTGTGCCCCCTACCCGTGGACTGGGCACATTTACCTGCGGCCCCCGAGTCTTTAGCTCAAACCCTGGATATCACTGGGTGTTCAGAATAGTTCAAGCGCAATGGACGTGTTCTCTCTCAAAGCGTTTGGGGAACACAGTTCCCCTCCGAGGCAACCTCGCTTCTTCTTGTCGCGAAATCGCATAAATAAGATCACAACTGCATGTTCCTGGATGAAAACCCTGTATTAGCAAAAATTCACCGCCAGTGGACGATTCAATACCTACTCAATCACAACGACAACAATAACATCAACGACGATAACAACAATAACAACAAGACAGGTACTGTGTACACTCCCACCTCAAGTTACCTAATTACACCTAGCTGTTGAGCAGATAGGACGCTACGGAGCTAGAAGATGTCGCAACCGCCTATTATCTCTGGTGCCGGCGATGAAGAGCAGAGGATGACCCTATCCTTCATCCAAGGGGCGGTATTTTCAATGACCCCATGTGTGAGGCCAGTTGAACCCATCAGGGAAGCCGCCCCGGGCAGCAGTGATTCATCACCTGAGGAGCAAGATGTAAGTCAGGAGCTCGAGAAGCTCGGGCATGACATCTGCATCCCAGAGTGTGCCATCTGCCGTAATCAGTACTTCCCATATACTGAGATATGTACAGATGAGGAGGCCGAGGCTCAAGTCAATGAACTTAGTACTGAAATTTACAGCTTTCTGCTCATGACTGCAAGAATAGTAATAACTATCGGCGACAGCTTTTTTGATGTCTGGGAGACTGCGATGAGTGACGAGGATCGACGAGAAGCCATTCTCGAAACACCGGCTTTGCTGCACCCGGATTTACGCGGTATAACAAAACTGGTGCCTCTCAGGGGCTCAGAACCAGATGAACATTCCTTCAAGCAGTACCAGGATACCTGGTTGGTGCCCTGGATGGACATCGAAACCTTGGCAACCAACCCCAAGGTGCTCACGAGACTCATCTATCTGAGAGTAATCCTCGCAGGGCCCGAGCATTGGGCCTTGTTCGACTTTGAGCACACTCTTCTGGCTCAACAGGCCGGTGTCCTCAAGCCCAAGTACAATCGCCAGATCGTTGATCTTTACGTACCGGTGGGCGACAGTACCGGCCGACAGTACGGGGACGTTCGGTATTGGCACAGACCCAGCGTACATAGTAGGCGTGCGTTTGGCTTCAAAGCGGCCATGTACATCATGCTCGCGCAGCGCGCAATCTATCGCACTCTGTTTTCTCTGGCCTACCTTGTCTTCAAAGCACTGGAGTTGCTGCCGAAGTTACGGGAAGAGTGCAACCTAGCTGATGTCGATGTAGTGCAGGCTTTTGCGGCCACGAGATACCCACTGGGGGGGTTTAAACCCGAGTTCTTTTTAACCAGAGCCAAATGGGATACTACTGAGGAGAGCGTGGACGCCGATTCACTGCCAGCGCTGCAGGAAGAATCAATCCACCTAGTAGGGGACCCGGTCGACGCAGTTGCTGTAGGGGACCCGTTTGACACAGTTGCTGTCCAGCATAAAGTCACTACTCCCACGCCGTGGCAGCGGTATTGGGTCTCCCAGGTTGCCTTGGCTGAGCAGATGCTAGAGATATGTCGGAGGGACTTAGGCTGCTCCTGTGGGGCGAAGAGGCGTGTAGAAATGGCCCGTCGCGAAGTGACGTTATTCGGCAGCCCGGACTGGGCATACCAGATCGATGGTGCCTCCAATGTCCGACTTTACCGGGAGTTATGTGACCGTCTCCAGCGCGATCTTAACAAACTTGTCGAGCTCTACCACGGCCCGGATGAAGAGGCGACTACCAAACATTACTCCCTGCTAGCCCGCGAGGTCGACTTGCTCCGTGTTGAGCACGTGGCGCACTTGCGCAGAAATCTACGATACATGTTCGACATGAAGAGGGACCCGGAACTGCCGCCTCCCTGGCTAGACCCTCAGCTACTGGACAGAGATCCTCATCTCTGGTTCATAGCCGACTTGGGGTATAGCGAGGCTATGGCGTTCAGTCTTCCTCTATCGCTCTCGTTGGCCTACCACAAGATGGTTGGTAGTCCTGCGCAATCGCCCCGGCATACTACCGTGTTTGCTGACAATTTTCGCTTTATTGAGATGCTGAATGAGATAGCTATAGGGTTAGCCCGTTGTTGTCTGGACCCTTTCGGGGGTGATATAGACAGCTACTCAGTGAACCAGACGAGAAAGAAGATCAGGGAGAGGTTCAACAAAACTGTCAACGCCAAGGTTCAACTTGTAACCGACCTGTTCAGCAACGACACAAATTGCCGCCCGACATGCTGCTCAAACGCATCAGGAGGTGTAGCTTGGTCTCTCGCCCCGGTCATAGCACCAGGTTGAGCAGGTAAGCCCCGGGCTCATGCGCGAGCCCTAGCAGTTCAGGCTTCGGCTTCGGAGATCCATCCAGCCGCTTCCTCTTCCACGCTCAATCTTCTCTCAGAACAGCTCGAAGACTTAGCTGTCGGTCCATCAACCTCAATTCCAGCCCCTGGGGATTCCACGAGATCCCCTGAGTTAGAGTCAAAGGCCGAATCCTCCGAGCTGGAAGCAAAGACTCTGGAAGGCGAAGGATCTTATTCTATAGAAGAGCAAGAGCCCGCAGAAGAGTCTGTAGACGAGCCAGCGGGCGAGCTAGAAGACAAGCCGACAAAGGACGGGCAAGAAGTTGATCCCATCTTTGGTGACCCAAACTTCGACTCAGATAATTTCGACTTTAAGGCTTGGAACGAGCAAGAGGCGGATGCTGCTAAACGGCGCCGTGGCTACCGATCCCCTAGCCCGCCGAAATCGAAACAGCTTACTGCCAAAAAGGACACGTACGAGTTCATGGAACAACTCGTGGGTATCACCCTTCGCCATGGCACCGTGTCAAAGGCGAATGTCGAGCTATATATGTGTGACGCGGGCTTTAGATGCACCAAGGTCGATGGCTCGAAGCTCAAGTTTGCCCCCAAGTCCCCTTTCTACAAAACCTTCTGGGAGGAGAAGTTCAGAAAGGGTGTGAACTTCACCTTCCATGCGCCTCACAGCAAAAACGCAAGAAATGAGGACCTGGACAATCTCCGCAAGACCATCTTTGACGTTACTGGGTTGGACGACTCGAAAACCCCCGGGGAAGATTGGATGGCGGCGCTTACCACAAAGGAGTTGGAGAACGAGAAAGAGAGGCAGTGGGCCGAGCGGAGACGGAATGGCGGCGCCGGGTCGAGTTGTGGCGGGTCGAGCAGTGGTAGGCCGAGCAACGGGTCCACACAGGCGCCCACAACCCCGGACGAAAAGGGGAAAGAAAAAGACAAGGGGAAGGGCCAGAGCAGCGACGCATCTACTCAGGCCTCGGGTTCGACTCAGGACTCGGGAGGTTCGAAGGGTAAAGGCAAAGCCAAGGCCGGGTGATAATACTACCCAGCAAAATGGGGTAAGTCAAGAGGTAAGTCTCTTCAAATACCACTGCCCCCCTGACCCATAGTATCCGGCCTCAAGAATGAATTTGAATATTGCAAGGTAGGGCAAGCTTGACTACCTGCCGAGAACAGTACTTTTGTTCGTACTGTCTGATTATCCATAAAATAGAATTTGGATACAAAGAAGCATAATTTACCATCAAATGACCGTACCTACATACATATGCATGCATCTGAGGAGGTGAATCCCAAAGTGACAGAATCTGAAGCAGTAACAGTAATTTAGGATGAGAATATCTCTTTGCACTATGGCCTCCGTCTCATTTGCACCATGCTCCTACACCTAACCCCAACCGCACTTAAGGCCAAGATTTTGATATCACAGGCCCTGTCGCATTCTTAAGAGGCATTCCTGGACTCTCGAGTGGCCTATTCCAATGCAGCAGGGGCCTCCCCGATGCAATCAAGGTCTCATAATGCAGCTAGGGCCTGTTAACTAGCTACCTAGGCCTCGCTGGCATGAGAAAAAGGCTAGATAGTGCCCTTCACCGCACTATTGCTACTGGCAGGAGGCGTAGCCTCAACAATCTTCCCTGCAATCTTGTCATACACCTCTCTCGCCGCATCAAATTTCAAGCTCCAAATCCCATCATGGTCTGCCCCCTTGACTGTCCGACTCCGATACTCCAGCACATCCCCATACTCCCCCTCCCAGCACGAGTCAAACCACACCGGCCCCTTCGACCCGCCATCCCCAATCATCCTATCCTTCTCCGCATAAAACACATCCACGCTCAACCTCCTCCCCGTCGCCCTCAACTTCTCCATCAACCTCGGCACCAACTGATCATAATCCCCCCAGTCTCCCCACCCTTTGGCCCCCTCGGCCTTCTGCATCAATAGCACCGAATCATCCGAAACCCCCTGCACCCCCTCCTTAAACACCTTCTCCATCAACTTCCGCCACACCCTCCTCTCAAACTTATAATCCTCATCGCCTCCCTCATCCCCCCCGTCACCATGATCCAAATGAGCCACCTTCCCCAACACCCCC
>Ga0247780_1000572_pt1 | contig 33201 bp, 44 predicted proteins | sample UWRJL079202R5_FD_179927 | JGI IMG/M metagenome (GOLD analysis project Ga0247780, IMG submission 179927) | Plant litter microbial communities from Arlington Agricultural Research Station in Wisconsin, United States - UWRJ-L079-202R-5 | ecosystem: Environmental > Terrestrial > Plant litter >...
CTGGGCTAGGACGAGAGATGCTTCGAAGAGCAGCAGGCCGAGGTAAGGAATCATGATGGGTAAAGGAATGCCTGAACGGACGAAGAGTGAACGAACGAACGAACGAACGAACCAACCAACAAACAAACGAACGAAAAGAAGGATTGGGTATGGGGATCGGGATCGGCTCCGTCTGGCTCCCTTTAGGAGAAAGTAGCCATACAAGTAAGACCCTGAAGATACTTTATCTCATGCCAGGCGGCCTGTAACCACCACATCTGTCGGAAAATCGGCACTCACTGGCGATTGCGGTGCTGGGCCAGAGAGGGGCGGCTGACACGACCTACGAGAGCAGCCCCTGAAAAGGATCGCAATAGCAACCTTCACTGGTCTAATCCTGCGGCTGTAACATCACGATATTGCATCTTACTATATTGGGCTATTGTACCGAAAACGCGGTGCGGAACTTGTGTATTCCAAAGATAGTTCTCATTTCAGGGGTTTCTGGGTCACACGGCTGCTCCCGGTGACAGGCGGCAACATACTGGATGCACGGTGGTCCCTGCATACAACCCCTGAGGTAAATACTTCCTGGTATCATGCCGATATCCCGAGGCCCCCACCCGCACACCATCCCGATTGACTTACTATGGCTCAAAAAACTGGATCTAACCCGAACAGGGCGCCAAGGTGCGACAGCAGCATCTATGTACATGCTTGTCTATGTATGACTACTACCTTAGCACTGACGTTCGCTATTACAACTCAATTGCGCATAAGCATTGCTTGGCGTTACAACGTCAACCATCCATCCATACTGGACTAATTATTACAGTACAGCGCACAAAAAAGGGATGGTACCAGAGATAACGTTCCACTTGTATCGTTTTACCTACGGGAGCAGAAGACCAAAGCTACATTGACTGTCTACAGTCTCCTGCCCTAATGGCGACGTCCTGTCATGTTACTAGCTACCACAGTCAAATTTTCGCGGCCGCTCCCGGTGATGTCGCTACCTAGGAAATATCCTCCGACCGTAGCGTTGGAAGAATGTCCAAAGAGAATCTCGTACGGCTATCCGAAGGTGTTAGCAGACAACCAAAACGATCGCGATTTGTGATGGTTCGACAAACGTTTTTGAGGGCAGCTTCAATGTCGCTCAAGTTGCCTGCCCGAACGAGGTTGGCATCGTTGGTAGTTAGCGGCGCGGTGTTGACGCGCGAGTCGGTGCTCAGTCCAGAGTGCGGGCCCTAGTCACAGGTCAGTATGCGCTGGGGGAAAGGGGAAATGGCGGATGATGACGGACGCCGGTTTCAATGCCGGTAACTTGAAGATGTCCACCCTTTCTGAGACCCGGAGAGGCATCTAGCTGGTTGAACTTCCTGGTTCGAACGCTACCGACGCCGCTGAAACCGATAACGAGAAGCAGAGTAAGAGCTGAGGCTCGCAAGGCTTTGAGAAACGATGCCATGGTGAATTACCGATATATGGATTCGAGTAGAGACAGAAACGAGTGCAGGAGGCAGTTGTATGGACTTGTTGACGAAGGGGTGACCGAGTCCACTCTCCTCGAGTCTGATATGGACAATATCCTGGTCCTGTTGGCCAGCCTTTGCTTCCTAAATCCGCTCGGGCAGCTGTTCCTAATCAACCCCTCCCTCCCCCCCCCCCCCCCCCCCCCCCCCCCCCCCCCCTCTTCCCCCACTCCTTCGGCAAATACAGACTAATAAGAAAGCAATACTTTTGTATATTGCCAATACATTCGCTCACGGCCGGTCATACCTCTTCAGAATGGGGACTAACGGTCGAGTGCGCTGAGTAAGATTCTAAATTAAATACTACGTCGGCAACCAGCCACAACCCACGAAGATTAATGATACATCAACATAGTTGCATCGTCTTGCATATCACGCGGCGGCGTGCCGCAGGTGCGGTTGTACTCATTTCCGCCCTGGAGTCAGGGGTAAAACAAGGGGGCCACTGACAACGTGCGATGGGTTCGTTGGGGTTAGGGTATGAAAACATAGCTGCAAATACATCTACGTACCTGGTCCTCTAGATTATCGCGAAATGGCCATTCTGATGGTCAAGCCATCCAGTGGATACAGCTCTGGCGGCATGGAGCACCGCAGTTCTCTCAGCCCCCTTGGGGCCCGCCTCCTCCCCAAGCTTCTCCGTTCCACTTGCCTCCTCTTCTTCCTCGTCCTCCTCCTTCTCGGCCACGCCTCAGCCAGACCTCTAGACCAATCTATCCCCCTCTCAAAATCCATTCTCCGTCGCTACCCCGTCTCTCTCGCGAAAGACGCCTCCCTTCTAGAGGTTGAGAGATCCTTCTCCCCCCTTGAACCCCGACAGGGCGGTAGCTACTGGTACGAATCCGCCGAGCACGGTATCTCCCCCTTTGGTCCGGCGGGCTACCAGGTCTTCCGCAATGTCAAGAATTTTGGCGCCGTCGGCGATGGCGTCACCGATGACACGGCCGCCATCAACGCGGCGATCCAGGCGGGCGGCCGCTGCGGCGAGGGCTGCGGGTCGTCTTCTGTCACTCCGGCGGTGGTTTACTTCCCGTCGGGCACGTACCTAGTGACGAAGCCGCTAGACCAGTACTATTGGACGCAGTTTGTGGGAAACCCGAATGCGGTGCCGACGCTTAAGGCAGGGGCGAACTTTGAGGGGATCGGGGTGATCAGCTCGAATACGTACATCCCTGGTGGCTCGGGCGCCGAGTGGTACGTCCCGCAGAGTAATTTTCACAGGCAGGTGAGGAATTTTGTGATTGATCTCTCGGCGTGCCCCGATACGACGCCAGATGGGTTTGGTGAGTTTCTCCTCTCCGACCAGAAAGAGGGAGGGGACGGCGACGGCGGCGGCGTCGGGTGCTGACCAAGTTGTTGTACGATGCAGCGCCGACTGGTATCCACTGGCAAGTGGCGCAGGCGACGAGCTTGCAGAACATCAGGTTTGTCATGAGAGAGGGCTCGACGCATGTCGGCATCTTCATGGAGAACGGATCGGGTGGGTATCTGGGCGACTTGATCTTCCAGGGCGGCGGCATCGGTATGTGGTGCGGCAGCCAGCAGTTCACGGCACGGAATCTCGTCTTCCAGAACTGCATCCAGGCGATCCAGATGATCTGGGACTGGGGCTGGACGTGGCACAACTTGAATATCTTCCACTGTCAGGTATGATATGATGATCTGATATGGATGCGCGGATTCCTTCCCGCACGGCTGGCTGACGGGTGAGATCCAGATCGGCATCAACGTCACTGCCCTGACGAGCGTGTCGGCGGAACATAACCAGGGGGTAGCCGCCCTTGCGGTCCTCGACTCGGTCTTCACCAACGTGTTCGTCTCTCTCTCTCTCTCCTCCAACACATTCCTTGCAGATTCGGAGCTAACACATCCCCAGGCCCATTGCAGTTCTCACCTCGGGTACAACCAACACGATGCTCGAAAACGTGCGGCTCAACAACGTGCCCATCGCCATCGGCTACTCGGGCGGGCCGACCGTCCTCCAAGGCGGCGACGTCCTGATCGACAACTACGGCAACGGCAACACCTACACGCAAAATGGCGGCACGCGAGCCTTCAACTTCCTCAACGGCGCGTACAGCCCCTCGGCGAAGAGCTTCGCGCCGGGGTCGCTTCGAACATCCAGTGGCTGGTTCGCCCGGTCCAAGCCGCAGTACGAAGGCCTCGCCATCGGCAGCTTTGTAAATGTCAAGACGTTCGGTGCCAGAGGAAACGGCCAGGGCGATGACGCCGATGCCATCAATAACGCGCTTGCTGGTGCGGCGGGGCGGGTTGTTTACTTCCCCCATGGCGTGTACAAGGTTTCAAAGACGGTGAACATCCCGGCCGGCACGAGGATGGTGGGTGAAGCGTGGGCCCAGATCATGGGGTACGGGCCGAGGTTTCGGGATATCTCGAACCCACAGGTGGTCGTCAGCGTTGGTGCCCCTGGGAGTTCGGGAATCATGGAGATTTCGGATATGGTTTTTACTGGTTAGTTCCTCTCCCGCTCTCCCTTTCTAGCCGTGTGCCACGTGTTTGTTGCACGCTGGCGCTGACACGGGTTGTAGTCCAAGGGGCAACCGCCGGCGCTATTGTGGTGCGGTGGAACATTCACGAATCCTCTCAGGGCTCGGCAGCTATCTGGGATGCGCACGTGCGCGTGGGAGGAGCCAAGGGCAGTAATCTACAGTACAACGACTGCCCATGGTCCGAAGCAATCGTCAACACGAATTGCATTGCCGCGACGCTTCTATTCCACATAACTTCCACCGCCAGCGCATATATGGAAAATGTCTGGATCTGGACAGCCGATCATGACCTCGTAAGTCTCCTCATCCCCTTGCACAGAGGGGGAAAAAAAAAGCCCGCTGTTGTTCTGACTCGTTTAGGACATTCCCTCCCAAGCCCAAGTCTCCGTCTACACGGCTCGAGCCTTCTTGGTAGAGTCCCACGGCCCGGTTTGGCTCTGGGCCACCGCGCCGGAACACTCGACGCTGTATCAATACCGCTTCTACCATGCCGAGAACGTCTTCGGCGCCACCCTCCAGACCGAGACGCCCTACTACCAACCTCAACCAAAGGCCCCCGAGCCCTTCACCGGGGCCTATGCCCTACCCGATGATCCCACCTTCACCTACTGCTCCGCCAAGTCGGCCACGTGCGCATATGCGTGGGGAATGGAAGTCATCGGCTCGTCCAACCTCATGTTTTACGGAGCCGGTTTCTACTCTTGGTTCCAATGGTACAACCAAGCCTGCCTCCGGCTCGAAGCCTGCCAAGAGCGTCTGGTCCGCGTCATCAACAGCAATAACATCTTCATCATCAATCTCTACACTAAGGGCACCATCTCCATGATCCAGGCCAATAGTAACTCCGATGTCTTGGCGCTGCAGAATATGGACGGCTTTCTGGGCACCATCGTCGGATGGACCGGCCTGAACGTTGGCGGTGTTGTAGACCAGCCAGACAACGTGGTCCACCTGCCGCCGTGGATCTGGGACGTCCCGAATCCCACTGTCTCGTGCCACATTCCGTGCATGATCCAGCCGCCACCGACGCCGCTGCCGCCTATCAAGCCTCCGATGTATACCACCACGATTGCCGGTGTGGGGCCGGTCACTGTCGATCCGCCGGTGATTTCAACGCCGCGGATCACCGTCCAGCCGGTTAGCGTCAACGTGCCCATGTCGCAGGTCGTCACGCCCGTGATCGAGCCGTCGCCCGTGATCGACGTCCCGCCTATTGTTGCTGGGGACAACTTCCCCGGCGGTCCGCCCAACATCAAGCCGCCTGTGATCCCCATCCCGATCCCGCCCACCTGGGTGCCGAACTGTCTCATCTTTTGCGGACCGGGTACCTTTCCGCCTATTCTGTAAGATTCCCCTTTTCCCCCTCCCCCAGCACGACAGCACACACACACACACACACACACACACACACACACACACACACACAGACCTAACAAAGATATACAACCAAGACCACCCATCGTAGTAGTGGAAGGCCCCCCCATCCCCATCGGCGCCCCACCGCCCCCGCTCACGGGCGACCCGAACGACCCGGAGGACGATGACGACGACGAAGACGGCCCCAACTGCGGAACCTTGCTCCCGCAACTTCCCACCGCCTACCCCAAGCCCAGCGACATCCCAGACTGGGCCAACAACCCAGGGGGTGGCGGGGGCGACCCGTGCGCATGGTCCGGCACCATCCAGGTGTTGAAGGAAGTCCTCACCATCGCGGTGGGAGCGGGACAGACCAGTTTCACGGCCAATCTGTTTGATCTGATCAGATTCGGCAGCAGCAGCTACGACATGGCCGGCTCGACCTTCCAGGTGTATTCGACCAGCGTGACCGGGTGGAGCGTTAGCTTCCAGCCGGCAACGGGAACCGTGGTGACGAGCGGGAATTTCTGGGTCAATTTTGATTTGCCGACGGGGCCGCCGTCCACTGTGATTTCGATCACCGGGCAGGTGGGAGGGGGTGTGTCGACTGTGAGATTGAATATTGAGATTCGGGTAAGTATTAGAACTTTTCAGACCCTTCTCCCATGAGGAGTGCTCTTGATTCTGATGCTGTTTCCTTAGGCCAGCCAGCGATGCGGAGGAAACCCTATTCCGAACCCACCCGGTTCAGGGGGTGGCAGCGGCGGAGGCTCACTCGCTCCCATCTTCCCATCTAATGTCAACCAAATAGACTGCGCAAATGACGGAAACGGGGGCGGTGTTGATAGAATGACGGACTGTCTGTGGAGTTACGGAAGGTACGTCCCCATATACCCCCCCCCACCCCTCCGCTCTCTGGCGGCTGCGGCGCGTAACGGCTAGTGTCTGACATAAAACAGCATCATTGTCCAAAGCCAGCTCCTCTCCGAAACTTCAAGTATCACGACTAACAACCCCTCTACGAATTGCATCCGCCACGGCGTCACCAGGTCGACCAATGGTATCGACTTGAACAACTGGTGCTTGGTGTATCAGAGAGGCGGCTGCGCCTTCGTCATCTCCGACAAGCTCCCATCCTTTGGCGGCTTCCCCGGCAACTCGGTCATTTCCGGCCAGGTGATGCGCAACTTTGTCATCACGGCGGCGAATCAGTGCGCCGGCAACGAGAAGACGGCTATTGCTGTTGGGCCATTCCAGCCCTTTGGCGTGGCGGCGCAGACCCTGTGTCTGACGCATCCTGATCATCCGGAAATCTGCGGCGTAAATTAAACTGTATTTTCCTTCGAGCAAGTAACCCTTTTTTTTTCTTCCTTTTTCGCTCCATGTTGTGTGCCTCAGGTATCTCATTCGATGCCGTACTGCATGTCTTTTCCCATCTACCGGCCGCGTAATCCCGCCTACTCGCGATCCACTCTAGCCATCATATAAAAGCGGCCATTCGATGAATAGCGGAGCAGACACTACCATCTCCCTCGTCCCACTCAATATCCAAGTCCAGTGAGATGTAACGTGGATGAAATCACCACCACCAAGGCCCAAACTTAGGCCTCCAGCAACTTTGTCTTTGTCCCGCCTCTTCATGTACAGCAGCCGTCGCTCGCATCGTGTGTTTGTTCATCGCCACTTCCATCATCTCTGCTACGAGTTTGCTCAATCATGTTTCCATCATCATTGTTGTCGTCGCCGTCGTCATCGAAATCCGGTGCCGCTTTGCTTCATTCTACCTGGTCTTGGTCCCCTTGGCTTGGGTCGGTACCGCTAAGGGGAAGCATTGGATACATCAGTCTCTCTGACATGTTGACCCCCCTTCCTCTTAACCTATCATGCAGCGAGATCCAATCGTCCGCGGCCTGGCGGTCGGGTTCGGGATTGGCCCCATCGCACTGTCTCACCGCGACCTCGGTCAGGTTAGGAAAGCGGCCCTGTTCCACCGCTGCCACCAGTTGCTCTAGCTCCGCGGAGGATGTACACGGGAAGTTGTTCAAATGCAACCTCTTGATCGACTCGGGCAGAATGTGGACCACAGACGCGGGCTTCGGTCTTCCGGCTCCCATCATTTCCACAGTCCGGTGATTGATCCACAGGCACTCCAGCTTCTCAAAGTCTTGCAGCGTGCGGATCGGGTCCTGTGACGCCGGCGCAGACGAAGACCACCTTGTCTCGTCAAAATCAAGGCCAAGGCTGGTCAGCGACTCCTTGTGACTATTGCGTAGAACACGGAGAACATTATTCGAAGTACAGCGCGCTCCGCGCGCCCAATCGGGGCTTTGGGAATCCCGAGACCACATGTTGAAGACCTCTAGGTTGCGACACGACCTGATGAGTTCTGTCACTTCCTCTTGCGGCAGGGAGGAGCAGCACTCTAGGCGGAGGTGGAATACGCTCGTCAGGCCGATCGGGCCTGTGAACCTGGAGCAGTTGCTAAGGTAGAGCGTCCCCAGGTTTGGCGAGGCTTCGATGAGGCTCTTTGTATTGTCCAGAGTGAAGCCGCCTTCGGTGTCATAGTGCTGCAAGTGCAGAGTCTTGAGGGCCGGGAACGAGGGAGCGGCTGACGAGGGGCTAGAGCGAGTAGTAAGGTGAGCGAAGCGCAACGAGGGATCCGTTGTGATGCTGAATGTGCTGGCGTGGCGAGCGTGCAGGAGGAAGAGCTCCATGAGGACTCCGTGCTTGAGCCTTCGGTTGCCATGCCAACCATGCGGGAGTAGAACATTGCACTGCGCTGCAGCGGATGAAAACTGATCCGCGAGTCCAGGTGAAACGTCGGGAGAGCCATAATTTCCTGTCTCAACCCATTTAATGTGGCTTGAGAGGTCATGCCTGGAGGTGGGAGTTCAGTATATAGTGCCAAGTCCTCCTACTGTTTGGTTGGTTTCCCAATTCTTGACATACCTTGAGATCAGCGTCTTGATCAAGGAAGGGAAGGAGTGGCTTGCTGTGGTGTTCAAGTGAATAAAGTGGTAAAGGTACGGCTGTGCCACCTGGCAGAAGAGTTTCGACGATTGGCAAAGTGCGGCAAGCGCGGATTGCCGCTCGACAATCTCCTGTTGCACATGAATGAGGGTATGGGGACTGAACTGTCTTCCGTCCCCTGTCTCGATGCAGTGGGTGCAGAGCTTGGAGCATATTAGACTTAGGACCTCTGCAGGTATGTTAGCTAGGTATAGTTTTTCGCCCATTTTAGCACTCTTCAAACGCGGGCTTGCAAGCAGGGTGCGCAGAGTTTGGCAAAAGACAGTTCTGGTTTTAAAATGGAGAGCAGTTTAATGAAGTGGAAAAGCTGGAAGGTGGGGGATGAAAAGATAATGTCACATTAGTCAGCGCGCCAAGAGGCCGTGCCCGTCCCAGCCAGAGATTTAAATCTACGGGTCAGAAAGCCAAGAAGAGGTGACACGAATCAAAAGCAAGCAGTGTACTAGGTCAGCTGATGATGTCCGGCAGGGGTGCCTAATGCAGACACAGAATGTACATAGGTTCCGTTGTCCTCCTAGCCTCTGTTACCCACAGAGGCTTCCCTCACAGAGGCACCCCTATGTTCATTCTCCTAGGCCTCTGTTGTCAGAGGCAAGGCTTGGCACAGAGGCCACAGTGCGCGTACAGTGTTGCACTGTTCGCCACATAGAAGCGAACGTACCACGGGGTTTCCTTCGAGCCGTGCCGACCCAAGTGTCGACCAGGGTCGCCATATAGACGTTTAGACCCGCTAACCGATCCCCCTGCTAGCCGATCACGATTCTCCACCAAAATTGAGGAAAATCGTCTTTATAATCCCTATCATTCCACATTACGTAAGGTAAAATAAATATAATTAAAAAGAGCATGTAGTACATTATTAATAGTGGTACTTTAAAATAATTTTTATGCTTTTATATTTATATACATAGATATTATATACTGTATTAAAAAAGTAACCAGATTAAATATATATTACATATTTAAATTAATGTATAATAACATATTTTCCTCTTTATTAACATATTATATTATTAGTATGTAATTTAATTTATCATAATCTATAGGTTTTAAACCTTATAACATATTATTAAATTTAGTTTGAATTTATTAACTTAAATCTTATAAATATTAATAGAATATTCAATATAAAGTTACAATATTACATATAACCTGCGTATATATTATAAGCGTGGTCATTTTCATTAATGATAACTTATTTTAATATATATTGGTGTTAATTTTCTGGCCACTAAGTACCCTGTACCGGGTACCCTGTAGTGTGGTTGCGTACCCCGAAACCACCAGAAGATTTCAACCCACTCCAGGGCCCCTTGGGGCTCCTGGAGCACTCTGAACCTTCTGGAATTCAAGGGGGTGGAACCCCCTGAATCCAGTGTGGCTACTGCTCCACAGAATCAACTAGAACGTCACAGTGGCCACGTCAGCCACTGCGTCAACAGAACCACGTAGAATGGTTCAGAACAGTACTATTCCATTATTATATTAGTTAGTTCCACTTTACAGAAGGCTCTAGAATTTTTCCAGAGCCTCCCATAGCTTATAACAGGCCCTCTCCTCTCTTGTATCTAATTCTAGTTAAGTAAGCAACTCTACTCTTTTCCAGTCATTATACAAGGCACTGCCTTCCGGATCCTCTTGTTTCCAGCGTTAATATTCGCTGTAACACCCTCATTTACAGTGGCACTGCCCTGTCATTCAAGCCTTCGTTTGCTTCCTACAGTGCCTACAGCGCTGTAGTACGGCTTGGACCAGTACGCACTTCTTCCTCTGAGCCACAGCGCTGTACTACAGCCCTGTGGGTTCCTGAAGTTTAACAATTAGTATTGGAATTAAAAATTTATTAAATACGTTTTAATAAAACTTAAAGTTTCCTTATATTAACTTTAAATTAACTGTAGCTAAATATATTATAAAAATGATTATTATAGTAAGTTAAATGTTCAATCGTATTATGTAATGTAGTGGAGAAATCAAGGTGGTAAAATCTCATGATCGGCTAGCAAGGGGATTGGTTAGGGGGTCTAAACTTCTACTAACATAAGAGCTTCAATCAAAGGTTAGTGACGTTTATTCTATATAAATAAAGAAGATGGATAGCTAATAGGCTGAAATATCTACTTAGGTTGATAGAAAATATGTTTTTTTATTTATTTTTTGTCTTACATCGTAAGGGCTAAAGGCCCCGCCCGTAAGGGTAAGCGGTCCCTCTACATCTAAATCTCAATCTATGAGTTGTGTCGGCGAGGCGCTAGCGCGTCGCTATCGATACTCGTCTGGTCTATTTTACAGAAATCCAAGTGGTTTGGTTTCGACTACCAAACGCAGTGACAGGTCAGGAGTTGTGCCGTATATGGCGTGTTTGTCACAAAAGAGATGGGGGCGCAAGCGGGTCGATATCGACCCACAGTCTACACTTGCGCCGCAGGCTGTGTTAGCTCGGAGATCCTACGCCACCTCCTTTTTCCATCCGGAGGTTTCTAACCTTCTATCCAGGGAAAGTTCCGGGGATCAGCCGGGATCGAGGAGCTTTCAGCTCGGTGTCAGCTCCGTGATGATGTTTTTTTTTAAATAAAAACAGTTACCTATAAGAATTATAAGCTGATATATTATTATAGTTGCTGAAAGATATTAATACTGATATAACACGGGTTACACTAAGCCATATTTACTGTAATTAGGTCTTTTCTAGTAGGAAGGAGTAAAACTGGTTTTATAAGTGACTAAAAGTTATTTCTAAAATGGATTATTTTCAAAAAAATAAAACTTTTTATTAGCCGCCTCCTTTGTTCAAAGTATAGGTAGTATAAAGGAGAAACATTACAAAATTACTATATAAGAACAGTAAGGAAACAAATTACTATATAAGACGGTGAAGAGATGGAAGGTATGAGTAAATATAAACGGTCAGCTGCTAAAAATGAGTAGCGAAGAAATGGAAATTTTTAAAAAATTAACCGTCGGCGCTAATAGCGTAAGCGAGGGTGGGGTATTAATTTAAAGTTGTTTAATCCCACACCTTTAAGGCGGCCGAAACCGGTAGAGAATTTGCAGAGAAACGGTATTACACCGCCTGGGCCACAACGACAACGCCAATGCCAGTTTCAGCTCGCCATCTCCATCTGGAATGGGCTATCAAGTTCCCTGAAGTGTACTACGTCAACTTAAACCTTCCGGAGGTACCCATGTTTCGATGCGACTTCCGAGAAGTAGGCCAATATGACTGGGGGAGTGGATTTAAAATATTTTCTATATCCCTTGGGGCCGCGACTTCGATAGCACAAATCCCAAGATCGTTCAAAACCAGACCATACCAATGATAGCTTGCCGCCGCCGCGCTCATCATTTGGAAGGCGCTAAATGCATTCACAAAATCCACTTGCTCGACCAAGTGGGCTTTTTGAAACCGGGATACTATCTCTTCCATGTCTGGTTCGAAGTAGGAGACTACCCGGAACGCAGCGGGAGGGTCACCGCCACAGGCACACTTGACTCTGGCTGGTTTACAATACTGCCAAGCCCTAGAGATAGACCGCCAAGCCCTGCACCTACGAGACATCTTACGACGGAGGATTTTCGGAGTCTGAATGAAGATGAACAGTGGGCATATCATGGGCCTGACTCCACTCGATATTTGCGCCGACCACGCCTATTTTGAAACATGAATACTCAGGCCCCGGGTCTCCCTACGTGGCCGACGAGGATCCAGACCGTGATTTTGTCGATATTCCATGTGATACACTAGATTACTTTAGCACACCTGAATTGTATCAGGTACGATTCCAGCTTATGGTAGGAGACGCAGGGACCAGCAGGCCCAAAGCCAGAGCTGATATTTTGTCCCATTGGATCCAAGTGGCTAAGGCCCCGAGGAATACGCTACAAGAGGTGGATGAGAGTAGAAATACGTTTCCACTGGAGTGGTATTCTGGGAGTCTGTTTTTCGAAGAGTATTACGCTTCCGATGACACCTAAACGGCAACCGTTCAGTTCCAATATGCCAGCGTAAGAAAGCCTTTTTACTGGATGGCTACCAGAACAGAGCTATGGTGGGTACCCAGAAAGGGGGAAGTAAAGATAGTAGAGTGTATTGAGGTGGACGCCCAACCATCCAGCGAAGGATGGGGCAAAGATGTACTTTGTGAGCCACGCCTTGAATTTGACGTCCCCGGACGCTACATCGTTGTCGTCAAGGTTAGGCTGGTTATGAAAGGAGACAAACACTTTTCCGAGAAAGCCATAGTGCGTTCCCATAGAATCAAGGTCAGGGATCAGGCACCTAGCCACCGCGTCAATGAGAAATACGATGTACTGGGACAAAAACGGTATAGATAGGGGGTTGCCTTCTGTAGCCAGCAGTTTTGGGGCTTCTCCTTAAATACTAACTGTAGATTGCTGACTGGGTACGACAGGAATAATATTCTGGGCGTTTACAGATGAGTTGTTCATTAAGGGTGGATGACCATCGCTGTACATTTCGGCCGGGTTAGGTTTTCGCCGGGGAGTCGTCATTTCAGGGGCAAATTCCGTGATACTTTGTTATGTTGCACCAAACTATATCATCCCAACTTCGTGTCGGTTTCAGTGCGTCATCTCGAGGAATCTAGGCAAGACCGCAATGGAGAGGTGACTTGGAAAGCTGGAAGTTAGAGTGTGTGCATGTGATCGATGTGAGATAGCCAGGTAACTTGATGAACGATGATGCAACTCACACGGTCTGCTGACAGCCACTCAGGGGCGGCATCTTGTTTTTCTTCGAGTCAGCACAATTTCCGTTTTTAAGTTCAGGTAGGGACATGTTTTCTTGGTCTGTAAATTGCGGCGACGTCGTGTACGCGTCGAGGTAGACACCCTTGTCACCCCCGTGCCCGTTCGCTTCTCGTACCGCTACATTGCCTACTATCCCGCCTTCGAGGTCAGAGCTATAGCAAGCGCATGTGATTAAGCTTGATTGAGACCTTCATCTAATCACGCCGTGCTCGTTTTGGCGCCTCACGGCGATACGATAGAGCGAGGGCTTCACAATGACTTGACAGTAGGAGGCCGGACCAAATATATTGAGGACGCTATGCCTATCAAATCGGTAGATGGCTGGATGTTCGGATGGCACTACCAATTTCAGTGCGTCACCTCAAGAAACCAGAGCGAAGTCGCAACGAAGGAGTGACTCAGGTTGGCAGGTCGGGGTGCGCGCACTTGGTGTGATCTCTTGCAAGGCCGGGTAGGTATATATATTTCCCCAGCATCACTGCCTTTCAACACGTCTTTCTTTGCACCAACATCAGCTTCTCGAACGATCCAATCAGCACCACTTACATCCACCCTTCATTATCTCAGCCACACACTATCCCACCGTCATGTCGGCAATCCCGGTCACCCTTTCCCTGACATGGCAAGGAGAGCCACTCAGTGAATGGGGGAAAAACATGGCGCTACCCGTAGAAAAACCCTTTATTGTAGAGTTCGACCTTACCGAAGCCCCCGAATTCGAATGGGTGAGAGCCGACACCTCGCTGTGGAAGCCAGACAATACGCGCTCGTTTCGGCGTGCATTTCAACTTCCGACAACCTCCGGAACCAAGGCCGTGTTCGACTGTGGTGCTCTTAGGTTCAAAGCCTACGGCACCCAAATTGTTCACGTTGAAATAGAGGTCGGACTAATGGAGGACATTGTCAATCTGGTTGCCAAGGGCGATATCAGCTAGCATGTTGTGTGCGTGCCGAGGGAGGAACTGGCTGAGGAGTAAGAGACTGAGGAAGGAGAGACGTGTCGTACTTCCCCAATCGGGTAAGCCCTTTAGCTACCCTTACTGCTGGTAGTGATTAGTTTCTAACCAATAATATAGGAGGACACTGCTGAGGTACTGATAAGTGGGTAAGGTGGAAAGGAGTTTTGACGGTGTAGTTGATGGTTAGGCAGGTACCTACCTACCTTACTTATCTTTGTTTGAGAAGAAGAAGAGTGAATGGATGGTTTACATTTGCGGTGCACTTCTTCTGGGATCTTGCTGTTTATATTATGTACTTCGGGCAACGCGTCAGGCCCGCTCCACCCGACACAGATAGAAGGGATACGATCAGCCTGATGAATACAATAGGAAACCAGCGCGGGCCTCAAGGCCCCTTTTGTAAAAGAGCTCGAATTCGTATCCGGGCCATTCAAGGTACCTACTGTAAAGGTTGAAATTTGCTGTTTGGTTGGCCATAATGTTTTATTGTTTTGGGAAGACAGGGGAAGTGCGCACCATTGCACCTAACACGCCTTACATACTAAAGCAAAGGCGTAGTGTTACACCAATACGAGTAGGAAGCGTCGAGGGGTGACGGCAGTGGTACTCGCATGGAGCCGCAGGTGGGATCCGATCTGCGGGTGTCTACTGACAAAGAACTCGTCGAGCAGGGTTCGAAATTGCGCCGAACAACCGCGGCTGTCAGCAGGCTATGTGCATTTTACATTGCTTGTCACAACACAAAACAACTCTGGTCGTCGCCGTACGAGATCTTCCACAGGGTCAGCATGCCACCCAATCTCGATCCTGGATTCGTCATCGACATCTACCGTAGGTTCTCTTGGTAACGGAATCAGTGTGTGGTGGGTTGACCAGCTCCATGTTTGTTCATTCTGCCTCCCCTCAAGTGTCTCCCACGCTTTCAACGGCACATCAGATTTGACGAAGTAGCAAAATCGAAATCTCCCGGCCCTTTTGAAACATTGCCTCAAAGATGGATATTCTCACAGACCCCACCAGTAACACCGTGTTGGAGAATAAAACCGACCATAAAATCAAGGTCAATCCGTCTTGGTCTATAGGTAGAGAACCCAATTACGACCCCATGAGCGACAGGTTGGTTAAAAGAGGAGCTGTGGCTGTGCGATTTGACATCAGTCAGATTCGCGATTACAGTTCAGCGAAAGCCATAACAACAGTTAGCAGGTTACTAGAACGAGATGAGTTGGATCCCGAGGATGTCACCGAGAAGTTCGATTTGTTGGAACTTGAGAAGCCCGATTCAAAGGGCAAGCCAGTCAGCGATAACCCGGACCTGCTCGAGTTCAAGTGCGGTCCAATTTACTATCCCTAAGCTGGTTGCTATTGCATGAAGGTCGACGTCAAGGTTAAAACGATTCGGGCAAGGTTGTTTCCGGCGCCATCAGATCGGCCAGGGACTGGATTAGAGTGACGTAGAAGTAACCGGAGCGGGACAGGAAATGGGATGTCTAGGGCTGTCTTGGGTGAGTGGGTAGGCTCCCAGATTCATTTACATTCCTGTGTTATGCAGCTGGACGAAGATGAGTTTCTGACCATGAAAGCAGGGGCACCGTACCTAGATACCACAAAGTGAGCGGAAAGGGAATTGTGTTCTTAAATGTAAAGCACCGATTCTGACCTCAACTCAAAACAAAATGACTGTCGACTAAATCTCCCATTCTTCTTTGCGGTGACATGGACGTAGAAGCGCGAGTTCTAGGTTTGGAAGGCGGTGATTCGGGGGTTGGGTTTCAGGTGTGGTTGGTGGCGAGGACGTGGAGGGTAGACTTGTGGTGAGAAAGGGAGTGGTGGGGAGGCACGAGGGGGAGGGTAAAGAGAGTGGCGGTGCGGGTGAGTATTTGAGAGTTTGGTGGTTGGGGACGGTTGTTGCTGGGTTGATGTCTTGGTTTGGTTGTTGAGGAGCTTGTCCGAGGAGTCCTGGTGAAGATCGGCAGCGTCCGGGGTGAGCTCGGGTTGCCGATGAGTGTGCCAGGGCCAAGTGAGAATGGAGAGGTGCTGATTTGTGTGAAGATGGCGTGGACTTCGGGTCTCGAACTGGCATGAGCGGTTCGTGGAGTTGGGACGGCACTGAGCTATGAGGTGAGGTGAGGTGAGTCATTCGGGCTGCTCGTGTTGGCATTCGGGTCTTCGCTCCCCTTGTGCGGTATCGCCCCAAGAGATGACACGGCGTCGTCGACGTCGGCCGCACTTGAGGCAATGCATTCTTGCCTCGCGGTCGTTTGAGGCGAAGGAAGAGGAATACAGGAAGCAGCAAAGAAAGCAGTAAACATAAATAGATTGCCGCCCAATGCCGTGTTGTTACATGAGAAACCATATGTACACGAGACCGTTGTCTCGAAGTCCCTCGCCATATGCAAGTCGTTGCCGTCCTCCCACACCGGATATCTAACCTCTCAACTCCCTCCCTTCGTATATGCTGCACTTCCACCAAGTTGCCCCCTTGAGTCTGTATCTACACCCGTTGATGGTGCTCACCCGCTTGTACTGAAGTAATAGTTCTCCCAGAGGTACTCATAGTCCTCCAAGATACCTGACACCAGGCTCGGCATCCTCCTCCTAACACCGGCGACGGCATTCTTCGTCACGTTCTCATAGAATGCCCCGCGCATAGCCCACCAACCCATGCTCCAACCGCGGCGGCCCCACTCCTCCCTCTCAAGCGGCGTCGTCCGCAGTCCGCGGTCCCGCAGCTGTCGCGCCGCCAGCTCAACCGCCAGACCCAGCATCCACGGCGACCACGCCTTGCGCTTATTCCTGCTGCGCGCCAGCGCAATTGCATACACCAGTGGCGCTAGGATATGTAGCACCTCGGCCACATGCGCCGACCCCTGCAGCTTGTTCAGCAACTTCGACGCCGGCTTAATGTCATCCGCTGTCAGCACTCGCGACAACAGATAGCCACTGATATCTCCCGGCGCCGGCAGCGAAGGCAGCGACATCCCCGTGCGCGGCATGATCCACTCCCCGTTCGGCCCTTGTTGCGAGTAGCCGCCGTGGGGCGCAGAGCCATTGGGATGGCCGTTTGCGCGATCGACATCGTCCTCCTCGAGGGCGCGAAGCTCCGCCTCCTCCGGATCTTCAGGCGGCTCTTCGGGAAGCGGCCCCCGCTCGGGAAGCACAGGGGTGACGAGCGGCCGGGTGCTTGTTATCCGCAGCAGCAGGAGCTTGCAGACGGCCTTGATGGCCTCGAGCAGAATGACGGCGCGCCAGCGTGTGCGCTCGCCTCGCCGCTTGGCGGCCATCTCGCAGAGGAGTTCGACATAGGAAACGATCTGTAGGACGTAGGCGACGCGGCGGTAGAGGGGGGACTTGTGTGTCCAGAAGCGCGTGTATCGGCTGTGCGGGGAGGGGATGCTCGGGATCGCGGTGGGGGGGTTCTTGGAGATGGTGACGGCCCGTCGGAGGAGGGCGTCGTGGTAGAGGGAGAGGAGCTGTACGCCGCTGTGGATGGATTCAGAGGCGATTTCGGCATCGCGGAAGCGTCCTGCATTGCCACATGTTAGCGCATTGCGACCAGCGCGGGGATTGCTGCGGGCACGTACCGGGAATGATGTAGGTTAGCGACCGCAGGGCGGATTCGATCTGTGATACCTGGTGCGCATTCTTGGTGATAAAGTCGTCGTACAGGTGCATCCATCGCGGCGATGGTGACGGCGACGGGGGAGCTTTGCCTCCGGAGCTCCCTGCCGGGTGCGACCCGGAGGTCTTCTGCATATCGGGAGCGCTCGACATTGGAAGCGCGCTCAGGTGGAGCGGCGCAACATCTAGCAAGGGATAAACAGCCGGTGGAGGAAAACGGTGGTGCGAGAGTGCTGGACGGAAGTGCCAATTGATGGCGGTCTGGAGCTTGATCAAGGGATGACGAAATGCATTGTTGGGCGATGGGGCTGGGAACGAGCATCTGGCATCGTCCTTGGCGTTGACGGCTCCAGCGCGTCTGGGCCTCGGCTCATGGTGGGCGGGCCGAGAGTTGCTGCCTCAGGCGAAAGCCTTGGCAACAGCTGATTTCAGCTGCCAGCGATGGGACCTACGAGCGCCGAGCTTCCGGTCCACGACATATATCGCCAGGCAAAATGCCATGACAAATCTCAGGGTTAGTTCAAGAGGGGCTTCTCATTGTAATCTATCTCTTCTCGTGCTCCGGCATCATCGTCCACAATGCCGCTGTGCCCAGAATTGGTGAAGGGCCTCCACGCTAGTCGGCACTGGTGGGTGGCTTGCTGCACAGCCCGGTCTCGCCTTCCCTGCCTGGCTCACAGTTTCAGCTTCAGCTGAGGGGTCAGTTTTTGCGCAACCGCCTGAGTTCCTTGCCGACTTCGCGACTCCCAACATGTCGGGCTAAGCTCACCGACGGCGCTCCTCGCATTTCTGCTCTGATAGTTAGCACATACCTTTTGTGGTTCCTTGATCTCGTAGCGCAATGGACCCCGTTTCTCTTATCGCCGGCGCGGCAGGCATCATCTCGCTGGGCATTCAAGTCACCTAGTCGCTTATCTAGTTCTATCAGAGTTCGAAAACCGATGTCACGCGGACACTCTAGAAACTCGATCAGCTCGTCAAGATTCTCGAACACCTGCAGGAACACTTGCAGAATCGCAAATTCCAACACGACGAGCAGCCACTACTCGGCGGGATTGACGACCTCATCACGAAATGCGACACATCTATCCGTGAGCTAAAAGGGCAGTCTGAGAAGCTTAACGACGACTCTAAGAGGGCCCGAGCCGTCGTTCGTTCAGTGTCCCGCCGGCTCACCTTCCATTTTCGTGGCGACACTCCAGATAATCGAAAAGGACGTCGACGAGATCATCACACACTTGTCTTTAGCTATGCAGATACTCCAACAGAAGGTCGTCGACCAGGTCCACGGTGATATCAAATCTTTACTTTCAAAGATCACCTCCATTGGCGCAGATTCAAAAACAGCGAGACCACCAAAATGGCTCAAAGCCCCCGATATTGCTTTCCACTCACGGTTTACGCCGCGCAGAGTTGGTACGCTCATTTTCAAGATGGGGACTGCGAGAAACACAACGTGCAGCAACACATTCTCCGCCTCTTCCAAGGAGGTGAAGATGCGTTCAAATGTTGGGTAAAGCTCTGGGACCCGGGTGAACGCGACGGTACAAACAGCCATGGCAACGTCAAATCGCCTGTCTATTATGCGGCACTCCTCGGTCTCGATTTTGTCATCGCCAGCATGTTTTCTGTCTATTCTTCCACATCACCAAAGGTTTTTGGGTCAGTGGAGGCATCCGCCATGATCAATATGCAGGGAGGGCTAGATGGAAACGCACTCCAAGCTGCATCTCCTAAGGGGTGTGAAGAAGCTGTTCGGATGCTTATTGACAACGGCGCCGATGTCAATATGAAAGGTGGCCATTTTGGAAGCGCGTTGCAAGCGGCGGCAGCTGGAGGCCATGAGGGGTGGTTGGTATTCTGCTAGCCAGTGGTGCTGATGTCAACCTTCAAGGAGGGTGGTACGGACGGTCCCTCCAAGCAGCAGCAGCCAGAGGGCACGAGAAAGTGGCTAGGTGTCTCATCGCTCATGGCGCTGAGGTCAACGCCCAAGTCGAGGACGGTTATGGGAATGCCTTGCAAGCTGCGTCAGCCATGGGCCACGAAGGTATTGTCAAACTGCTGCTGAAAGCAGGCGCCAACGTCAACGCGACGGGCGGAACTTACGGGAGCGCTCTGCAAGCGGCGAAGCATGGAGACCAGAAGAATATTATCCAGATACTTGTGAGCAAGGAGGCTAAGGACGCCGCTTCGGCGGAGAAGTCTACCAGCTTGCAGAGTCGAGGAAGCGGCGGCGGATACTTGGGACACGGGTTCTTCATGAGTTATCTTCAAAGTAAGCTATGCAATCCGCTAAACCTTTTCACACTTTCAATTGACGCAACCCAGGCCTCTGCCGTCGCCTTGGTTGGGCCGATCCATTGTACGAGTGTTACCGGGAAGACCCACACAGCTATACATGTCTGGTGGTGGTGAACGGTCGAGAGTTTCAGACCGACCTGGCTTATGAGTCGGGTGCCTTGGCCTAGGAGAACGCTGCCATGCGTGCCTTCGTTTGTCGGAATTTCTTTATCTAGGGAAAAAAGCGCGCTCGCCAAGGAATTTCCGAGGGCGTGCCTGCCGGTTGATGCAATTGCGTTGAACGTTGTTATGTCCGCTGAAAGATCGTCCTACTCACTGCCTATCTACGAAAGGGCGGTAACGGACAGAAACTACTCAATCGATCTTGTTACGCTGTTCGGCATTCTATCATGGTCTACTGCTCTCGGGCCGCCGTTGTCGTTGATTTGTTTCGAGAATCCACTTGGATTTGTTCTTGTGCCAGCGGTGGCGGAGTCAAATCGGGTCCTTCTTGTCATGTCTTTTCTGGCAGGAGGGACGCATCCCGGCGATTGATGGGCTGCGGCCAAGGTATGTTGGTAGGCACCTATAGTTGGTACCTTAGCCTGGAGTACCGTATTGGCCTCTTTGGCTGAGTCGTTACATCCTATTGGTCTAAAGCTGAAGCAGGCTGGGAAATGAGGAGTCTCCAGGATCCAACGAGACGCTGGTCTTCAATGTTGTGCAGTCGAAAATGCACGCACATGACGCCCAGTTGCTGTGATTGCCCAGCGGTCAAAAGATGCTTTTCATGCGAAAAGAGGAGAAGTCCGGCCAACATGACTTTCAGGGTGGACGGGGACCCTAGCGCCACGAGCTGAGTATCGTTTCGGCTCGTGCAGCTATTCCACACCACACTGCCGCCCTTTACCCCGTTTTCGGCGTCGTACTCACGTCCTCCCGTGTTAGCCACACAGTGCACCAGCTGACATCTCGATAAGGTATCATGACTCTCAATCAAGCATCTTGGTGCTGGCCTGCGATATTCTGGTGGCTCTTCTCCGCGTCAAGGTCCGTCCACGTTGCAGCACTGGTGTCGGACACACCACCGGTTAAAAACTTTGTGCGATCGGGACAAGCGCGGGACTTCGTCCTCGGCAACTATCTCTACCTCCACGGTGAAGAAATATCGCAGCTTGACGACGAAAACGGGCGTTTGCACGAAAGGTTGCCTGGGCGGCCAGCAACTCGAATGAACTCCTCCATCTGTATCCACCTCAGCACCTCATGGACTACGGCTAACGCCGTCCGCTACGCTATCTAAAAACCAGAGGAAGTGCCGAAGACCTCATAGCCCGTCATCTGGACTGACACTCTGGCCGGTCACGGTGTCTTCTGCTCGTGGGGCGGCAAACATGTTCCGTCTAGAGCGTCCCGTCCTGTCTCTGGGAATATTCTTTATGCATGAGGTTGTTTCGCGTAATGGCCCTGCGCTGTACATCACCCAGAGTCTGCCCTGACGGTATGTCTAATTATCATTGTGCTGGACGTCGCCGACCATGTATCTCAGGACGGGATGATCGTGCGACAGGACTTTCTTCTTGTACTCGGCCTCCATTTCTTGGAGTTGGTTGGGTGACATTATGGCTTGGCCATTCCTTGATAAGATCATGTAGTTTTTCATCATTAGCTGCACTCCCAAGTTATCAATCCACATGCCTCTGAGACTTATGTTGTTCATTGCCGTGATTTGCGTGTGGATGGCATCATGTAAGTTGCTCCTATACCCGCTTTTGCAGACATGGAATCCTCACACAGTCCTGTTCCGGAATGGCGGGGCCTGTAATTCTCACATCACAGGCCCTTTCAGCATACAGGAAGGCCTTTTCAGTATTTATATGTGTCTTAAATGCAGGAATGCATTTTCCACATGTAGGAGAGCTTTTCAGAATGCTGGAAAGCTGTTTCAGAATGTCGAAAGGCTTCTTCAGAATGCAGAAAGGTCTTATCAGTAATATAAGTGGCCCTAAACTGAACGCTCAAAAAAAGAGTCTGTGGCCTGTCAGATATGACAGCAATTACCACTTGTCAGAGTAATGAACGTTCCGTGCTTTTTAGTGTAGTGGTAATACGCGACATGGCCCACTTGAACGAAAGTGACTTCACGGTCACAGCCCATTTCTACTGTAAACACTCCTTAATTCCCAGGTGTCAGAAAGGAGGGGTTCTGGCCAGAGGCCAGAACACCATAGATGTGTGACCAACTGAGCTGAGCTCTGGTGTGGGCATCTGAGCTGAAAGGGGCTCAGAGGAGCTGAACTGACGTGGTCAGTTCAGCTGGTGTGAACCACCCTTTGTCACCTGCTTTGCCACCATTCCCAACTATAATAGTAGGCTCTCTGGCTTTGCCAGAGAGCCACACGGGGAGGAATTCTCACAAACAATACAATCACACTGTTGCAACCAAGAGTGCCGTGCATCTGACACCAGGCCCAAATAATCGTATGATGGAAAAAGAGTAATGCTGAAGATGGTGTGGAGCTAAGGATTCCGAATCTGAAGTTGGATTTTTATTTGGAGATTCCGACGAGATTCTGAACACAACCACTTCAACAAGTCCGGAGGATCAGTTCGGAAAAGAGGCTGTAATCAGGCAGCGTACTCTACATGAACTTATTCTCGATTTGATAATCTGCAACATCGCAGTCACAAAGGCCCCGCTCCCTCACACAATGCTTGCAAATATAGCGGACCAAGCTGTATGGGTTGTTGTACTCCATGTCCCACGCTTGTTGTTTTATGGCCCGCATGGAAGCGTCAGCTGTAGATTTCGCCACAGCTTGTCTTTCGCGCTGTGCCGCCGCTGCGTCGGTCTTGATGTCGGCAGCCAACTTCCCAAGGACAGGCTGGCACTTGTCTGGAAGGCCTTCGACAACGAGAATATCGTCGATGAGCAAGGCGAACGAGTCCCTTTTGAACGGATTCAGCGCAATGGCCTGCAAGAGAGATTAGTTGGGTACTGGCCAGTACCCACATGGCAACCAAGAACACGGGCCCACTGACCTTGAGATCCCCAAGTCTTTTCATATCCAAAATCACCTTGATGTTGGCTTCCGTCTCAGGGTAGTTGGTCAGACTCCACGAAATCTCCACGGTCGAACCGGTCTCGGTCATTATGATGTAGTCGTCGCCGAGCCCAAGAGTGACGATTTTCGGGGTCGCAGCGAATCCCCCCGTATTGTTTCTGATGCTTGCGACCTTCTTCCCGAGCTTCTCGGGGAGACCTCCCCATATCCAGCCGTTGCCATCGGTCGCCCAGTAACTGCCGGCTTTGGGCCCGAGCGATATTTTCACGTCTGCGAAAGTCCTCGCGACATCCCCGTCGGCCTTCTTCTCGAACAGCCATGTTTTCAACGTCGGGTCTAGGCCAATTGCCTCCAGGGTTGGGCCCCGACCGCAAGGTGGGTTGTAGGTAATGACATAGCCGCCGCCGGGTGCAAATGCCACGTCGACTGTCGAAGAAACATCGCCATCCTGCAAGCTCTCGACGACGCCAGCCGGGAGACCGTTTCTACACAATGTCAGCAAAGGGATGATCATGTGTGGGGTAAACATACACGATCCGTCGGCTGGGACATTCCAAGTAATAGCTACCATCAGTTTCCCCGAAGGCAAAGACAACGTCACACATGGTGGTGGCCAAGCTCGGGGACGAGAAGTTGCAAAGTCCGACGATTATGGGTAGTAATATGGCTCCAAAGGAATGTGCAACCCGGCCAGCACACCCTTTTTGCTGGTTCAGTAGGCACTCGGCTGCATTTACGCTCTGGAGTGAGCGGGTAACGCGGCGCAGTTTTCCTGCAGCGTAGGCGCAGCGAGAAATGCTGGCATGGTGGCGTCAGGTGGCGCCCAATTATCTAGCACAGCTGACACTTTCATCGAGGCAGTACCCAAGCCAGTAGACGCCACTTTCGATAACTCAATGTTTGATCCTGAATCCGGCAGCAACCCGTGCGGCTGATTCGGCAAAGATTAGGGCATATGGACGAGCAATCTGCGGCTGAAACAGCTGAGAATGTCCGCAGAAATAATCCATGCCCGCTTCTCAAGGTAATCTGGATGTACGGGTTATTTGTGGCAACGGCGACGTTGCGTATCGTGTCAGAGTTGACATTGGCTGCTACAATCGAGAGGCCAAGTCAACAGCTTAGCAGCGTTTATTATCGCGACAGGCAATACCCAACGACTAGTAACATGCTGTGCCGGCCTCGAACACGCCCAGTAAAAGCCTTACAGCAGACGTTTAGCTGGTGTTAACACATCACTGACTAAACACGGCGGCCGGGCACTTGAAGAGGATGAAACCAAAAAATACCGGCAGGATCGTGCAGTATCAACAAACGAGAAAAAGCGGAGATGACTCGGGAGCATTGCATTTACCTACGGATACGGCTGCTTTAAATATTCTCTAAATCTACGATGAGGCCTGAGCCTCTTTCGCCGTCATCTAAATCCTGTCCTTGAAACCGGGTTCGGATTTTCAAGTTATCACCTTGAAAAATACCATCAAGCTCGTACTCGATGAGATAATACGGCCCAACATTGCCATAAAGCTTGCGGAAGCAAGAGTTGGGTTCCATTCTTGAGAAGTCGCTTACGACTAAGCCGAGCAAACGGCAGCCTGCCCCGTGTTAACACTATTGACCACTGAAGAAAAGGTGCCAACTTACGTGGATCAGTGGTAAACACGGGGTGGCCGTTACTGTTCACCGAGTAAATCGGGTCCTGTAACAGTAGAGTTTGGAAGGTGCTCGTGCCGCCAGGGAGGTAGAACTTTGTTAGGCGAATCACGAAATGTTGTTCGTCCAGTATTTGCTGGCCTTCCTAGATGACCACTCGAGTGGTGCAAGTGAGTCGTCGTTGGTTGTCTGGATACAGGTTGTTCCATTGCCACATACTCCGCTCTGACATTGTGGTGGGGTCGAAGGCTTGTGGGTCGGCAACCACGATGGATGTCTTCAAGATTCGGGGGCTAGCGGTTATGCTCGAGCTGGGAGGGATGGTATGGAGAATCCCTGCCGACACCGCCCCCTTGACCACGGATGATACACTGTCCATGGGTCGGAGGACCGCCCGTTGGAACTACGGCGGGGCGTGTAACTTGATTTCCTGAAACAGGTATTCGTTGTTGCTGAGGAGTCGACTGCGTCTCAGCAAATCGATAAAGCGCCACTTATGCAGGCGCGCAACTTGAGGGGTGAGGGACATCTTGTTTGGTGTTGAACCAAGATGGGTCTAACTACAAGCGGTGTGCTGCTCGCGTCGAGCAGGATGGTGGCTTGGTGGCGTCGAATGAGGCGGGTTGAAACTTAAAAGTCGGGCGTGAGATGGGCGGTAGGTGCATGATTAGACCGACTGGTAGTTAGGCTATTGAAGAAATGTAAAACTGCCGCCTCTCATTGCGTTCCCCTCATTTCCCACTCCTCTTTGAAGGCCTCCCACCTCGGATTGTGACCTGCGGGAACGATGCGGCATATCTCGCTTCTCAAGGTTTCGGCCACTGTAGTTGTGGTAGTGGTAGGTGCAGTTGAGCACTCTCCAATGGCAATGATGCCGCGGCAGGAGCGGGAAACGGTCATTGGATCTGTAATGGTAGACGGAAGCTGTGAGATCCCGAACTCTACTTCATGGAAGAACCACGGCTGAGATTATCAGGGACTACTGTGTCATGTACATCGACCAGCACTTTGGCCACCAGTCGGTCATATATCAGATGCTGTGGGACTGGTACTTGCGACTTCTTCACCGGATGCCAGACAGGCACCGCGGAGGCCATAGTTGGACTAGGCCTAATCCGTTATTGGTTTGTATCCAGATCTCGAGAGGACACGCCGTGACTGATACGCTTGGTTGGTAAGCAATGGCCCCGGTGCTGGCTCGACTTCGTCCTGTATCCCCGTCAGGGTGTTGGCGCCATCGACGACGAAAGCATTCTATACATGCACGACTGGCGCGACGCTAGGCATCTTGATTCTAACGTCAGACGAGCCCGTTGCGCCAAAATCGAGCGGTTCGACTACGCCGGGGACGACGGGGAGCAAGAGCTCCGGCTCTGCAACGATCCCGTCGACATCTCCTAGCCCAAACCCTCCGACCGACAGTAGCGGAATCTCCTCAGGAGAATTGGTCGGCATCATTATAGCGGCCGTTCTTGGCGCAGCAGCGGTCGCGGTACCCATCATCCTGTGGTACTATCCCAGTCCGTGGAGAGAGAAAATGCATGCAGCGGTGGCGGTGGCATCTCGTAGTGTTTCGCGTGGGAGGCGGCGGAGTCCCTCAGCTCGCCAAGGGGGAGATCCGAATCAACTGGGCAACGAGCTGCAAAATCTCGGTGTGCCAAACAGCAGCTAGGTTGCGTACAGATGTAGCAAAGTAAGGCGTCGAGGTGCGGAACCAAAAATCCTAGTCCTCATTCCTCTCATTCGATGCCAGTCTCAATCTTACAGTCTCCTCGTACTCGCTTTCCCCTGATCCCCTCTCCTCGAGCCCTACCGAGGAGACGATTGATAAGTCGAGGGGCCTAGTTTCCGCCCACCCCTGTTTCCGCCCACCCTGTCACATACATAACCCTGATTTTCAACAAACTGGAACTCCACCATTACTAAGCCAAAACTAATGAAAATTCATCTATACACTTATAATACTACCTTTAATAAGTAGGAAACTTTATAGAACTGGAATAAGATTATTCGTAATTTACTGATCCAATATATTTTATATATACAGATTATATAGTAATTGTATTATTTTATTTTTATTTTACTTTCATATATATAAATCTAATAAGAACTATACTTTATATTAAAAAATGTGTAGAACTTATGTAATTAATTATAAAGCAAGTGGAAAATAAATTGAAAACTAATTCAATTTTCAAAATTCTACTGTTAGTGCAGCTGTAATCCTAAGGGTTATTGCTGTGAAAAAGGATTTAAAGTTTAAACTATTATTATCATATGAGCGTTGAGTATGTTATTGTTAAAAAAATTGATAAGCTATTGAAGTATAAAACTATATAAACCCATTTTAAATTCATTTTTAACTCTTATATTACGTAATATATAATATAATACACTTAGTATATAAATTAAACCAATTCCATTTTTAATTTTAGTTATTTTTTATAGAGAAAACTGAAATCGTTTTATCACTTAATATATTTTAATAGATTTATTTAAGAGCTTTAACTATTTTTGGCTCAGTAATGGTGGAGTTCTAGTGTGTTGAAAATCAGGGTTATGTATGTGACAGGGTGGGCGGAAACAGGGGTGGGCGGAAACTAGGCCCCTCGACTTACTCCTCCAAAGAGTACATCTATGTCTTCTAATCGCCGTCCCTTTGTCTCTGGAAAAAGAAGCCAGATGATCGGGACTCACACCAGGTTGACCGCCATGAAGAAGTAGTAGATCTTCGATCCGACACGGTGGATGCCGATTGGCCATATCTGTGAGACGAGGACTGAGCCGACAGCACCGCCTGAGGCTGCAAAACTCAGTCCTCGAGCACGGATAGCAGTAGGAAAGATCTGTTTACTTTTCAGTTCCAGGTCTGTCCAAGGTGTCCGTTCGACTGACCTCGGACCCATAAACCCAGGCGGCCGATCCAAACCCCATGCTGTATCCAAAAGAGTAGATGAAGACGAAGATAACGCAAACGTAGTCTGCAACTCTGTTGATGTTGTGAGGGTAAATCTGGGGTAAGGCGCCATTGACCTGGACATGTCAGTGAGTGACTGAGTGACCCTTCTGAGCACATATTTCTCCTACCAGCATCGCGAGAGCCATAACTGCGGCGCCAGCGGTAAGGGTGATTCTCCGTCCAACATAGTCAATGATGACCATGTCCACTAGAGTGCAGCCGATTTTCATGGTGCTCTCAATCCTACCGGCAAGAAACGATACTCGATGAGTCAACCTCAACGCCTCAAACAGAGCAGGGAGGTAGTACTTCATAACTGTGGCGCCACACATTTGCGCCATGAACTGGAGCAGAGAAGACCGCCACAGCCGAGCAAAGAGACTACGGTCGGTGAAGAGGGATATCCAAGTCAAGCCAGAGGCCTTGAAAGCAGAGACCGAGTGCTTGATCTCCCCGAGCTCTGTGTGAACTTCGTCGGATGTGTAGTACCCTTCACGGTACTATCGGAGTGTCTTTAGGGCTTCATCGTTGTGTCCGTGCTCTACCAGCCAGCGGGGTCCAAAGGGGTGTTAGTGATGCCAACTTGCAACTGGAGAGAGAGATACCTACGAGTCATGCATAAACGGAAGGCCGACTAGGAACAGAACGGCCGGAACAAAGGAGGCCGCAACAGAATACCTCCAGCCATGCTGTTGACCCCGGTCGTCATTCCAGAATGTGACAGCATATCCAACCCTGCCAGATGTCAGAACTTTGCCTCGAGCCCAACAAGCATCTTACCAGAACCCACTGGCCAAGCCAACAACAAATCCAACATGGTTCATGACGACGAACCGGCCCCGATGCTTCGGCGGTGCTACCTCACTGCTCCCGTCAGCCAAGCCTCCATTCATAGCAGCAAACCTAGGCAATCATACCTCTGGTAGAGCGGCACACTCGTCGACACAATCCCGGTGCCAAGACCGGCGACAACTCTCCCTGCAAGCATCATCTCAAGAGCCCCAGCCCCTGTTGCACTCGCCTGCAGCCCTTGACCAAGACACATCACGGCCATGCCCACGAGTGCTGCATACCTCCGACCGAGTCTATCGGCGGCTGGATGGGCAAAGAAGATGTAACTCAGCCATGTGCCGACATAGTAGACGGCGGTGATGAGGCCATTCTTGGGGAGGTCGGTTCCGAGGGTGGCTTTGAAGCCGGGATGGACGAGGACTGAGGCGAGGACGCCGAAGTTGTATCCCCACACAAACGAGCCAAGCGCGAGGAACAGGCAGAAAGTGTGCAGACGCCGGGAGGGCTTGGAGAGGGCGGATATTTTGCTGATGGGCATTTCTGCGCTGGAAAGTCCGCTTGTCACCTCGAGTCCATTTTGCTGCTTGCTGGAAACTGATGGAAATGGCAAGTGGTTGAGTTTGAGCTGAAGTTTGCCCCTCACCGGGAGCGAGGATGTCGAAGTGCCGACGTGGTGTGGTCTTTCCCCACGGTTTAGGGTAGCATTGCAGACAACGCTTGCCTTCCTGGGCTCCTGCATGACACATTTATTTCAACGCACACGCTCTTTTTTGTCTTGTATTTTGTTTGCGAGGCAGACAACACAACAGCCACTCAAATCCGACACAGCAGATCATCGACCTCTTGCCACCTTTCGCTCCCCACACACGGCTGGCACCAAAACACGTCATCCGGGTCCAACTCGCGCTTGAGCCTCAAAAGCCGCTCATAGTTGTCGCCCCAGAATGTCTTTTGCCAGCTCGCCTCGTATTTCGATGCCTTTTCAAAAACGTCAGCAAACGCCACTTTCTCGGCCCGAGATTAACTCACCTCGTTGACATACGCGCCTGTATTTGGCGCCAACTCCCTCAGCCCATCCGCGTAAACATTGCTCGCCTTGATCACCGCATCCCTCGCTGTCCTGTCCAGCGCAGCAAAGCTCACGCTTGTAGCTGCTCCAGTTAGTCTCTTTTCCCGTTTCCGCCAGTTAATATCGGTGGGGTACTCACTAGCATGCACATAGGTCCTCCTCCAAGCTGGATTTACTGCCGTCCCTCCTCCCCTCGGTTTTGCCTCGAAAACTCCCTTCCCACTGACAATGTACACCGTCGCCTGTCCACCCGCTGAGAACCTCTGCAGCCCTGTTTTCAACGCCGTGACATTCCCAGTCAGCGCCTCCTTGTCCAACAACCTTGAACTCATGACGCTGCTGTATCCCACCGGCGAAGGGTCATAGTTCTCCTCATACCAGGCAGCAAAGTCGGCATGCGAGGTAACGTCGGTGTAGAACTGGAACTGTGACGGATACGTCGTGTTGATCTGGTTGAGCAATGGGGATAACCGCTCGAGGATGGCGGACTTGGATGGCACATCCGTCATGATAAGCTTGCCGATGATGCCAGACACAAGCCGAGGGAGCACCTGTGGACGGAACCGAGTTAAAAACGATGGGGTAGCCGGATACACCCTGGTCAGCCAGCGAAGGGAAGGCCGACACGAAGTTGGCGATGGCGTCAAAGGCAGCCGGGGTGGACGCGTTGGTTGCAAACTAGAATGTCAGGGTGACAACTGACGGTGAAGGGATCGTCAATAGGGTGATCGAAGTGAGAACTCCAAAAGTCGAGCCGCCGCCCTTTAACTGTCAGCATACCACGACTGGCCACAGAGGATCGAAAACTCACCCCCTGGCGGCCCAAAACAGCTCGCTCTCTTCGCACTCATTTGCCACCACTGCCTCGCCATTCGGCTTCACGATTTCCACCTCCACCACTCTATCCGCCGCCATCCCATATCTCGGCGCTAGAATGCTGTGTCCTCCATCGGTGATGAACCCGCCCAGCGCAACCGTCCTCCCGTTCCCACCCACTACCGTCCTCCCCATCTTGCCCGTCTGCCGATAAACATCCAGCATCTGCATCCCGGCCCCAGCCGTGATAGCATGTCCTTCTATCCTCTCCTTCCCTGCGCATCCCTTCCCCTTCAGCTCATACCCGTCCTTATGCTCGCTCACCCCCTTCATGTTATGCACCCAAATACTTAGGGAATTGGGTGCCGAGCTCCTCCCAACAAAGTCATGCCCAGAGTTCTTCACAATGAGCCTAATCCCATGTTCCTTTGCGAACTTCACTCCCGCTTGGACGTCTTCCACAGTTGTGGCGTTGATGACGTACACCGGTTACCCCGTTCCAGTGCAAGGAGCTCGCGCATCTGGGAGGTAAGTGTCATTGGACCAGTTGTTCCAGTAGGATGATACCGGGTCAGCTGCATGGAATGCTTCGGTGAACCAAGCGGTTTGAAGGGAAGGGCAGCTCGATGGCGAGTATAATGTGGGCATTGATGGGTGACATGATGCTCCAGGGAGCGTTGGGGAGATGAGGCGGCCGGAGATGGTGGCATTGAGGGCTGCCCATATGGATGCGGAGGGCCAGCTGGAAGAGGACGGACTTGTTTTGCAGGTCTGGGCGGCGGAGCCAGAGGCTTCCCAGAGGATTGCGAGAACGGGCAGCATGATGACGGGAGCTCAGAAGGCCATCAGGTGGAAAGCCAACCCAAGTGGACGGCACAGAGAAGACGTCTGCGGAATATATCACTTACACATTTGCAGACGATCCCTTCCGCTATTCAATTGACAGGCCAGAACCGTCGGCAGCATCCGATTTAAGGGACCACTACGTCGCAACAGCCCATATCAATGCTGGATAAATCCCCTAATTTCCCTTCCGGTGGGCATGCTTCCGCAGCCTCCCATCCCACCGGCAATGCAATTCACCCGCGTCTCGGGAATAAACCCCGGGATCTCTCTAACTTATCTCACTAATAATCGGTTTTCTGGAATTCTTTCACGGGCCTCAACAGTCCCGCTTCGTCAACATCCCCCTTTCAAAACACCACATTACAAAACACACCTCACTGAGGAACAAACCTCCCAATCTCCCTCCAAAACTCACACCTCTTCCCCCCCCCCCTCCCAACCCCGCGCATCCACCTTCCCAAACTCATTCCTCAACCCCGTCCCCTAAACTGCCTCACCGTCGCCCCATTCCCATTAACAACCCTATACTCCGTCCCCCCAGTCTGATTCAAATTCACCATCACCATTCCCCCTTCTCCCTTCCACTCAGGCCAATCAACCACCGCCTCCCCCTTCCCCTCTCTCCCATTCGCCTCCGCCAACGTAATCGACGGATTTCCCGTCTTGATGAAATTCCCATACATCTTCCTAAAGGCAAGAACAAAATCTCCTCCCTGATTTTCTGTCGCTGGTCTGTAAATGGCGGAGAGGTCGGCCCCGTGGGAGGCGAAGGGGATAGAGTATTGGTAGTGATATGATTCCGCGAATGCACTGGAAAGCTCATAAGGACAAATCACCGAAGCTTCCGCATAGATGTTATAGCACCTCTGCTGTTGGCCGGTGGCGACTTGGCTTGTGTTTATGGCGGTTGCGGAGCCATAGCCGGAGGTTTCGAAGCGGGGAGTGGAAGGGGAGACGGGGTCAGGGGAGGAGGGGTACATGTCGAGGAGGGCGGTGATGTTGCTGGGGGAGAGGTTGGAGAATTGGGATTTGAGCCAGGTTGTGAGGTCGCTTTGGGTGAGGATGTTGGAGGGGGGATGAGGGAGCCTTCGTTTGCGTTGTGCTATGTGGAGGGTTAGGATGGAGTTGGGGAGGGGGAGGGAGAGGGGGGCTTACGCCGACGAGGGCGCGGAGGCCGTTTAGCTTTTTGAGGGGGAGTTGGATGCTGGGCGGTTTGGGGACGTAAGTGCCGTCTGTGACGGGGATGAATGCCCTGGGGTTGTTAGATGGTGGCTTTGGGGGACAGGGGCAACTCACCAGTTCCTGCGTGGCGTTGGTGGGCTTGTTGATATTTTGTTGGCTGCTCGCTGGAGGGTTAATGAGTCTTTGGCTACGAGACAGTCAAACACTGCCTCGCGAGAGGTACATCCTGCGGCTGAGGCGAAGTCGTTGTAATGCTGTATCGAGATGGCATCGTCATAATATGGCTGGGTGGGGACCCAAGGCGAAGCGGCGATGATCTGCCCAGTCAACATCCCCTTGGCAACACTCATTTCAGGAGACTCACATTCGTAAATAAACTCGTTCCCAGCTCGCCGTTCTTTGCCAACGCATGCAGCAAGACAGACCCAGCTCCAGCTGACTCCCCCGTGATCGTCACCCTGGCTGGATCCCCTCCAAACTTGCTGATGTGTTGCTGTACCCATCGCAGTGCAAGGTTTTGATCCAGCAGACCGGCGTTGAGCACCCCCTTTGCTTTGACTTCGGGGGATGCAAGCCACCCGAAGGCGCCGAGCTGGGGAGGGTCAGCATACATATACATCTCCTTTTTCCTTCCAACCAACCTGGAGAAAAAAAAAGAAGAGGAACCTCACACGATACTGCATCACAACCCCCAAAATCCCTCTCCCATTCGCTTCCAAAAACGCACTCATATCCTGCGTCCCATCCCCCAATCCATACCCTCCCCCATGAAACATCAC
>Ga0247780_1000574_pt1 | contig 33158 bp, 36 predicted proteins | sample UWRJL079202R5_FD_179927 | JGI IMG/M metagenome (GOLD analysis project Ga0247780, IMG submission 179927) | Plant litter microbial communities from Arlington Agricultural Research Station in Wisconsin, United States - UWRJ-L079-202R-5 | ecosystem: Environmental > Terrestrial > Plant litter >...
CTTCTCTCTCCTCAACTCCAACTTCCTTTCCTCATCCTCACCCACATCCACACATCCACCCCTCAACTCAACAATCTAGAGCCTCACCACCACTTCAAACCACCAAACCCACAATCAGAAGTCTCCTGGTGAGCTCTAGCCCCCTTCCTTCTAACCATCCCCAACAGCACTCCAAAAAACAATCTACCAACCCCCCTTCCCCTTCCCACGCACACAAAATTTTCAAAATGTGCTCCGCCGGCTACAACACGTTCGCATGCGGCTGCTCGCGCCCCCGCGAGGAGACCCGCGTGCTCTGCGAGTACGCTCGCCTCGCTGGCCGAGGGTGCGCAGACTTTCAGACGGACAAGATCAGCTCCAAGTCGAAGACGTTTGATATGACGAACTGCATGGAGCACTCTTAGATGAGTTGAGCCTGCACTCATACATCATATATGAGGTGAGGGGAGAAGGTATAAGGGAGATAAATAGAGGAGAAAGATGGTAGAAAAGAGAGAAGATAGGGAGAACAAAAAAGGTAGGTCCACAGGATGGATTTGGGGATTGGTGTGGTGTGCTGTTGCCTTCTGCCTATTGATTATGTGGGAGAGACGATGAGGATCAAACAACACAACGCAACACAGAAAATGCAGGCGGGCCCGCTGCAAAGGTAAGTGGTAGATAGATTTCCTTGCTGTTATAGACGGATAGACGGATAGACGGACGGGAGGTATAGACAAAATACAATAAAACACTGTTGATCAGTAACACCAAGTTCACTTGAAGATATGTGAGATTCGTAGTGACAATGCAACGTAGAAGATGGCTAGTAAATGCAATTCGGTGTCTGAGCACTGACTACCAATTTTCCCGCTCTCTACGCCTAGTAATGAATAACTATATGACACTTGTTTACATGCCCGCATGCCAGCTTAAGCCCGATCCCAAACGCCGTGACCCAACTCTAAAACAAGATCTGGCTCGTCCACACAATTTCCTCCCATGACTGCCGTCTAATCCTCGTCCGTGTATCGCGGGCCGCTCGCCGCCGGCGTCTCGGGTGCTCCATACGCAGCGGGCGTAGGTGCGCTGTAGTATCCACCGCTGGCACCTGGCGTCGGCGCACCCACAGCTGGGGTAGGAGCCGTATCCGCACCCCAGCCACCCTGCCAGGCACCCGGAGTAGGAGCGCTGACTGCGGCAGGCGTTGGTGCTGAGTAGGCGCCGGGAGTTGGAGCACTGAGAGCGGCTGGCGTGGGTGCCCCAAGATGTGCTCCAGGTGTTGGGGCATCATAGGGGTGGGATCCCCCACTGGCACCGGGTGTGTATCCCCAGCTGTCGTTGCCGCTGGCACCCGGAGTTGGAGCCGAGACCCCGTAGGCAGGTGTCTTACTACCCCAGGCATCGCCGCCGCCATAAGCCGGCGTCTTGGAGCCGTGGCCGAATCCGTCATGGGCCGGCGTCTTGGCGCTTGACGACCAGGCAGGGGTTCGGGAGCCGCCGCCATAAGAAGTAGCACCTCCGTACGAAGTACGGCTGCCGTCGTAGGGGTTGACGGTGCGAGAACCGTCGCCACCGCTGCCCCAAGCCGGTGTCCGGGAGCCAGCAGCAGTGTCGCGGCTCCAGGCGGGAGTACGTGCCGAAGAAGCTGCACCACAGTTAGTATCCATGCACACGGTAATGTAGGCCTTGATCGAAACTCACACTTTGAACCCCATGCTGGCGTTCTCTCGCCGCCTCCATTCGCCATAGGCGTTCTGTTGCCACCTGTCCAGTCGCCACCAGATCCACCGCTGAACCCTCCACGTCCGCCGCGCGCACCAAAGCCACCACGTCCCATGCTGTTCATGTCGACCGGTTTGCCGGTGATTTGATCCTTGAAAGCAAGGTCCGCCTTGGGAATGGTGATGATCTTTGCCTTGGTATGAAGCTCGACACGGCAGTGGGTATCAGTGGCATCCTTGACAATCCCCAGAAGCCCTTTGTAGCCTCCCCTCCTGATAGTGCATGTCTTACCAATAGAACGGTCGGGACCGAAAGTTCTCGGTGCCTGCATGCTCTGGCCTGCTGGGTTGCGCTTCAGAGCGGGGTTCATCGAGGTCAGGTCTGGGCCACTGGCTTGGTTGACCCGACCACCCTTCGCAGCAATTGTGTTGACGTTACTGGCCCTCGTGACATAAACACCAGCATTTTCGGTCCACTCGTGACTGTGCAGGAAAAGGAAGGATCTGTGTATGTGGATGATCTTGCCTTGGCGCTGCTGTCCGCCATGTTCTCGGACGACATCGTCCAAGCGGATTTCGGAGCCATCTCGATCTGCTGCCACCGCTGTCCTCCGCTTGGGAAGCTTGTTGGAGATTTGCGAGGGAACGACCTGTCTGGTGTCGCCATTTTGGTCCAAGATCACCATGGATTCACGATCGACCTTGACGATACACCCAACGGTCGTGGGGTCAAGCTGTACCAAATCGAGAAGTTCGTACTGGCCGAGCTGACCCTGCCCACCAATGTCGGAGGCTTCACGAAGATCTTTGCTGAACACCGTGACCTCCTCTTTTGTCTGGTCACTCATGAAGGTGACCTGTGCATCCTTGATGTGAGTAACCATGCCGACCTCGTCCCGATACCTTCCATTGATGACCTTGACGTGATCACCAGTCCTGAACCGCTTGCGGAGACCTTTGTTGGGAACTTCGATCGTCTGACCAGCGAGGTCTCCCTGGGTCACCTGCAGCGTGACAATATCGCCTTGAACGTTGACCGCTTTGCCGATAACACCACGCTGCTCGCCCTCGTACACTTCGATAACATCGCCAGGCACATAGGTAATGCTTGTGTTGCTATCTTTCAAGCTGGCCGCTAGTGCCTTCAGATCGAGATTTTCTGTGCCGTCTTCGGCACCGCTGGCAAACTTGGTGACTTCCTCGAGCGTTGGGCTCACGTCCTTGACGTCAAGTTGCTGAATCTTGATATCCTTGACCTGGAACCCATTCTCAAAGTCCTCGCCCATGTAGTTCCACGTATTCGTCTGAGGGTTTCCGTGAATATTTCGAGGATGCCGCTTCCTGGCTTCGCTCTCGCTGAACAGACGTTGAGGAGGACGGGGCCCAGGGATACCAGGTCGCTTCCGCTTTCCATCCTGAGAGAGAAGAGGCTCGTCTCGTACCCCGTAATCCAGTCTGGGGATGAAGCGAACGCGCGCCTCCAGTCCGTTTTCCGTCACGTCAATAACCTGTGCAAGGTCACCTGCGTGCTTTGTTGGCTTCTTCATTCGTACCCAGGCGCCCGGCTCCAAATTAGGAGTTTTCTGGACGCGCAAAAGGTCTGGCATGTCTTTGATCTCGACGAGGACCATCTTCGTTCTCGGGTACACATTAAGCACGCCGTCGAGAGCGAGCATGATGTCGTTTTGCCGTTGCGCCTCGACGTAGATGAAACCCTTCATGACGGAAGTGACACCTCCACGCTCGAAGGCAGAAATGATAGGAACCTCATTCTTAGTGCCCATTCTCTCCTCGACGCGGCGCATGATGGAGAATATAACCTCTCTTTCCTTGCCTTCCTTGCATCGCACAGCCCAGATGCTGGGGTCCTCCACACTAGGGAGTAGCAGGCGCTTGGGAACCACAGTCGAATCGCCGAGGGCTCGCGCGGGCGCACGCTTGCCATAGCGCTCTCGCAGGATTTCGGCTTGCTTTTCGGCGTCGAGACTTGCTTCCATCTCTCTGCGACGGTCGAGCTCACGATGTCTCCTATCATCGTTGAGGCGGCCGCTCTCCGCAATGTCGTCAGGGTGATCATCGTGCTCAATGAAGTCTTCTATCTCTTCTCCCTCCTTTTCGTCGTCTTCGCCTTCATCTTCGTCGTCAACTTCGGCCTCGATATCGAAGAAAGCAGCGCGGCGGTCTCTCCGACGCTTGCGCCGATGGCCCTGCACCAGTCAGTCAGCAACAGAGTACGGGACACAGCCGAAATCAGGCAGAAACGTTGAATAGCGCGCAAAGGCGGCGAGGCCAAAGCGCGCCAGCAGAGTCACTGGAACGAAGGAGGGTGGCAAATCGGTACTCACTCCTTGGACATCGTCCTCATCTTCGTCATCTTCGTCATCCTCATCGTCGTCGGCGTTATTCTTTTGAACAGCCTCTTCCTCGTCTTCTTCCTCGTCCTCCTCTACTTCCTCGTCATCGTCCTCGTCGTCGCGCGTCAACTGAATTGGCCTTTTTGATGCGCCGCCGGAAGGACGGGCGTATCGCTGGTCATCCTCGGGGGCGGGACTGCTGATCTGCGGAGACTTGTTTCGAGCGTTGCGAGCGCCATCGTTTTCGTCGTCGGAGAGGTCGGCAGGCGCAGGGTTAAAGTTATCGTCGTCCGACTCGGAGTCGGCACCGTAATGGTTGTCGCTCGACGCCATTATTCTTGCTGATTGTAGAAGCGATGGAATCGGCAATTAGAGCGACCGCGCTGAGCAATGTTCTGATGCGCGGAAGAAAGGAGCGCCTGGTCGGTCGCGGGGCGAAAGGTGGTGTTTGCAAGGACAAAGGATGCCGCGTTCACGAGTCGACCGTTCTTTTGAGGCGCTCCGGTAAGCTCCTGGGTTTGGGACAGGGGTCTGCAGGCTGCGCTAACCTTAATTGGCTGGGGAGCTCGGCGATGCAAGAGCTTTTTTTCCGTGCCGAGAAGCCCCACCTTTTTGTGCCTCTTTGTCACGCTTCAACTCACTGATCAAAGGACAGGCAGTCGTTAATTGCTCTGATGAGATTACCGTGTATATTTCGGAAGGAGCGGCTGGGGTGTTGTAAAATATGTGTGCAATTTCATTGACTGGTTGAGCCTCAGCTCGCCTCTCACGCCTCTCACGGTCAAATCGCGGGCCTTGATGTCCCTGGATTCGTTGAGGAAATCAGAGTCCCTGCCGCTTTTCGAGCTTTGCTCTAAAAAGACATATCATTTTGTAACTTTGTGGCTCTACCGGGCGGGTGTGCTCTTCGGGTGCTCGACTATGACAAGAATATCAGGAAACGCAAGGGCATTGGAAGACCAGGCAACCCCGCGCTATCGGTGTGCGAAAAGACAGGTCTGACGAGTACAACCAGTCGTGGAGTCAATTGGCAACAGATAATGGCGGTTGTGCCCTGTCACCGCATACTCGACGATGCTGTATAATTTTTTTCATAGGTCTTCTTCACTCCCATTTTTGGATATCACTTCCGAGTAAGACTAAGGTATCTAACATCAACACGCCCTCGGGGAAAACCCCCTGCTGTCCCGAAACGGCACATTTGTGCATACGTTCTCACTCAGATACATCCATGCCAATGTGTTCATGGTCCACCCTCCTTTAAAACGCATATAAGACGAGTAAGGTTCCAAAAACGCCGATGTGCTTAAACCTGTTGTAACCTGAATTCCCAATGTGTTTCCCTTCCCTCTCGTTAAACCCCGGAACGCCCATTCCTCCTTCTGAAATATTATACCTCATTCGGTTCCTTCGGGCTAACGGAGGCAATAAAATCCTGGTACTGTTTGTCGCTATCGTCTTCGATGAATCCTGCGAATCTCCGTCGGGGTGGCGAGGCCTCTCGCTTCGCTTGCTTTGTGGACTTGGCCGTTCCCCAGACTACACTGATGGGCTGCTTGAGAGCGCCCTTTTGCACTGCAGGTTCTGTTTCACCCTGCTTGGTGCCATTTGCCATTGGTGTTTTGTCTTTTTCTCTTTCTTCCAGCTGGCCCTCCTCTCCCTCCTGGCCCTCCACTCTAGGAAGTCGCATCGCCAGCAGAACGTACTCGGCACGTGTCATATTATCCATGATGTCATCCATGTAGCGCCGCACCTCCTCCTGTGGAGCTATAACCCTGGACAGATGATCCAAGAAACGGCCAACGGGTGTGATAAGGCGAATCGTCACGGGCTGGTAGTAGTCCAGGTCGGGGTCCGCGGCTGGATATTCAGACATGCTTCCTTTGCGTACAATCAGGAATGAGGCCACTACCTGCTGTCCCTTGGGTGAAGGGACGCCCTCCACTACACTGAACTTGGGGAACAAGAACCGGTCGCCTGATCCCCCCCAAAACTCTAAGCAAATTGCCACGACGTCCGACTTCGGCTGTGGCGGCTTCGGGGGGCCCTTTGAGCGAAGGGCTTGCTGGGCCGGAGGTTGCTGCTGGGCAGCGGTTGGTGTGGTAGTTGGTGACGATACCGCGTCGCCATTGAGTGACCCAGCGGCCTTTGGAGTCATACCTGTAGTGGCCAGCAAGGCTGGCTGAGGCCTTTGCTGTTGCTCTCTCTCTTTGGCGAGCTTCGTCCGTAGGTGATCCAAAATGACCTTCAGTTCAGTAGCATCAGAAAATAGCGGCTTGTCCGAGGCTATGCGCCGAACCATATCGCTGGTCTTCACTTCATCAAGGGCTGCTTTGACCAGTGCTACCACCAGCGGATCACTGCCCTGTGGAGGCCGCAAATCGGCCGATGTCTGATTGGGGTTGGACGAGAGCACAATATCCAATATGGCTCGAACTTCGTCTGCGAAGTAGCGGACTGTCCGCCCATCAACTAACAACCTGTCTGCCGATGGGCCAACAGGGGCTCCTTTCCGTTTGCTCTCAGCCGTAATAGCGTCAATGATAGCCTGGAATCGCTCGAGTTCGTGCTTCGCGGCGTCTCCCTGAGCGACGCGTTTCATCAGGTCTCGCAAATGAGGGTCTTCGCCAGCCTTTTCGGCAAGGGTAAGAATGATGGGATCTGTTCTAGTCGCCGGTGGTGCGCGAGCTGCCGGTGCACCCCCGGCGGGTATGCTAGACGACGGAGCCGGCCGCGTAAGTCTTTGCGGGAGCGGAGGAACGACTGTATTGAGAAACGACTCCATCCCACGAGGAGAGGCCATTGGGGGTCGAGGCCCGGGCATGGCAGCCGCCGGTACTGTGCTCACCGTGTCCTGCGCGATCGGCGGAGTGGGAATGGGAGCTTGTGCTTGTGCTTGTGGTGTAGCCTGAGGTTGGGCGAGTAACTGCGCTGGCGATTGCGTCAGAGTCTGCGCCAGACTTTGGGTTCTGGCCTGTGCTTGGGCCACCACTGGTGTTGCGGGTTGAGCCGGAGATGGGGTCGGCACCGGCGTTGGCACCGATGCTGCTGCATCTGCTGGCGGCGATGGCTTCGGGGTTGAATATTTGGGCGTGGGGGGAGGGGGCATAGTGCCGTTCGGGGGCCCGTACTGGATGATGGGTCGGACGTCTGACGCAGGCGGCGGCGGCTCTCGGATCCAGGGGCCGTCCTTGATGGCGTACATCGTCGCATCCAACAAATGTGGCCCGACAGCTATCTCGACTGCCCCGAGTTTGACCATGCTGTGCTTTGGCGGATTCTTTGGGTCTTCGATCGTGACACCCTTCCGTTTTACGGGCTTGGACCACCATTTCTCGAACATATTTTCACCAATCCATTTCTGACGCGATCGCGTGAGAGCTTCACCAAGGACACCACTGTGAAGATTGGTAGATTAGTGACCTGAATTCGCGCAAGAAAGATGCATAGCCCGGATACAAGACGAACCTTTCTGATATCGACTGGTAGTCCTTAGGGGGCAGGTCCTCGGGCTGGGGTGAGTCGACGGTCGGGAGAGGTTTGCCGGCGGTGATGGACTTCGGTAGCGGTGGAGGCAGCTCCTCGACCGGAGCGGGCTCTGGTTCTGAAGCTGGCGCAGGATCGGGCGTCAGCGATCTCTGGGGTGTGGCCGCGACAGCACTGGCCCTTCCCATCCGCCTCTTGGAGGCCTGCTCGACCCTCGCAGCAGCGCGTGCTGGCAGCTTCCGCTTCTTCTCCATTGCAGTGGTAACGAGAACCGGAGTCTGCAAAATGCCCAATGCTCTGTCATAAGTTCATCGGGACAATCGGGCGTTACTGCACGCGGACCAGGTCCTTGTGTGACTCGGGCGGTGCGGAAACGTGGCTCGCGCAGAGGTCGTGGGAGCGGCGGCTCGCGGCGTGTTGCAATGGTTGGGACTTTGAAATGCGTTGTGAAGCGAAATGGATCGAGGGCCCTGGGAGAAAATGGGTCTGGGACGGGACGGGGGTGTGGTCCCCTCGATGCGCTAAACCCTGCTGGTCCAGGAAAATGCTGCTGATTGGACGCCGCCGAGACCATGGATGTTTGTAACTTGGAGAACGAAGCTCGCACAGCCTCTGAGATATATCGCCTCCCAACCGCTCACGAAGCGGGACTTTCGCTCCAAAACGCCATATTGTCTTGGGCCCTGGTGTTGGAGCGTGATATGCTCATTCTGTTCCGATATGAAGTCGTTTGGACGATGAATCTGCGATCTCGCTACCCGACAAACTTGTCTTCTCCGTTTGATAACGACTTTCCTCAAAAGAAGTTGCGGCTGACTGTCCCAGAGGTGGGACCGTCGTAAGCCGCAAATCCTCTTTTGAGGGCTCTTAGCCGCACTAACACGCTAAGCCGACAAGACAGCAAAGTTTCTGCGAAACCCCCTGTCATGTAGCTAAGGCCTCTAATACCCTAAATCCCCAGGGTCTAACGTCAGCTCTGCCAATCGAGCAGGCTTTCCAGGTTCCGCAAGCTTTCCCTCTTGGAAGGAACGCTCCAGCAGGAGCGAGCAGGCGACGCGTTAGCTTGCCTCCGCCTCTAGAAACATCATTCTGAATTTGAGCTGCGACGAGTTTGCAGGCTGCGTATGCGCGCCACGGAGTGTTTATTCTTCCCCGTCTCTACAAGGGAATCCTCGACTCGATTGCAGCCGGGACCGATTCCATCTCTGCATCCCACGATGGCAGGGCCACATCCCGCCTATGCTATTGGCGTCATCGCCTGCGTGTTTCTAGTCATCTACCTCACATTTCTTGGGCTGGGGTCCACCCCCTTCTTCCAGCGCCAGTAAGATAAGCTCGCTGGACACGACAGCATATCTTGGCTGCGTGTTGCTGCTGTTCTTTCGTAGACCTGTGCGCTGAGAACCGTGTTAGTTTCCTATACGCGCACAAGATCCATACGTTGTGGTGGCACGAGATCAACCGCCCGGAGTACTGGGGGTTTGCGAGTTAGTCTCCTCTTGTCTGGGCAGCCCGACGTGCGTTACTGATGTAGCTGCCACCCCTAAAAGAGAACCAGGTAACCCCCTTCTCATTGAAGACGTGCGACAGCCAAACGCTCTATGCATGGCACGTCATGCCCCTGCCGCTCTACATCAAACATGAGGATAAACTCGCCGCGCAAGGCAGCGGCTTCTGCGACGACATCTCCAGGACAGACAATCTGAAGCTTCTAAGAGAGGACCCGGACTCACGTCTTATTGTTTATTGTACGGCGAGCCAATCTCTCACTATGTTGTCCATGCTTATTGTGGTCCGTCATGTGATCCTTGTCTAACATCATCGCAGTCCATGGTAACGCCGGCCACATTGCACAGGCCATCCGGCCAGGCTCGTTTCACGCCCTGACCGACACATCTCGGTATCACGTCCTGGCTATTGACTATCGTGGTTTCGGCCGTAGCACCGGTACGCCGAGTGAAAAGGGCCTCATCATCGATGCCGTCACCGCTGTCAACTGGGCGGTGAACACTGCCGGTGTCCCCCACAGCCGCATTGTGCTTCTCGGCCAGAGTCTGGGCACGGCCGTAGCTGCAGCCACGGCCGAGTACTTCGCAAAAGAAGGGATCGACTTCGCCGGTGTCGTTCTAGTTGCAGGCTTCAGTAGCATCCCCACGATGCTGAGCCACTATGCTATCTCAGGATATGTGCCGATCCTATTGCCGTTCCGCGTGTGGCCATGGCTGCTGCGGCAGGTGATGAAAGTCATCGTCGATAAGTGGGAGAGTGCCAACCGACTGCGGGAGACAGCCCAGATCGTCAAAGCCAGAAATGGCAGATTGAGGCTTCATCTCGTCCATGCCAAGAATGATCGGGATATCCCGTGCCACGAGGACGACAAACTGTTCGCTGGCGCTGTGGGCGGCTTGGCAGTCGGTGACGGCGAAGAAGGGATGAGCGACGAAAGGTTGGCTATCGAGAAGCGAGCGAGGACTGTTAACAGAGGCAAGGATTCTTTCGTGACGACATGGGCGGATGGTGACGTAATCGTCCGCCAGGAACTGTTTCCATATGGAGGTGAGTGTTTCCTGGCCGACATCGTGAAGGATAAAACTGATTCTATTTAGGACACAACGATCTGATGTACTACGCGCCCATGTTGACGGCGGTCATAAAGTCTTTCGACGTCGTTGATAAATACGAGGATTAGGAAGTCAGAACTATTCTGATGAGGCTCGACTACTACTCAGTCGGGAGAAGAAGCTTGTCTCGAGAAACAGAAGGGGCGAAAAGCAGACAATCCCAATAACGCCAAGCATGCCCGATAATCCTAAGTACAAGACAACCAACAAGCAAACATCCATACTCAGACAAGCTTAAGCTAAACATCAATGAATGGAGCTCAGCAATCAGCGCCCCAACCTAACTGGCGGTTGACTTCGTTCATGGCTGAAACGCCAGCTCTCAGGAAACCCATCGCGCCGTCTACCACAGCGTTACCAAATACGGGCGCCGCTCCCTCTGAGGCAATGAGATCTTGCTGATCAAGCGTGCATTGCCGCTTCTCTAGCACTGCGCGGTGGATGGCACGTCCCCAAAGGTTGTACCATTGGTCCTCGCTGATCGACACATACTTCTTGCCGCCATCTGGGCCGGGTCGGGAGAATGACCAATCTACCGAGACGACCTCGAATCGCTTTGTCCGGAAGAACAAATACGGCCAGGTGAACAGAAACATGAGCGTAAAAACACACAACCAATAAATCCAAGCCGTCAGGCGCCAGCGGTTTATCTTGGCATCATTATAAACGTTGATATACTGATCCCTGACAGGAAACGTGATGCTGAGGTGGCCGCGGTAATTTGTATTGCGCACCAGTGAGTCAAGCTTCTGCTTGACCTTCTCGTCGTCGAATCCGATCATACGGCGCATCACCGTAAAGGTCTTCAGTCCAGCGTGGCTGGCGTGATAGCGATGGCACCATTCTTGCAGGGTTGGTTTTGTGGGAAGGCCAACTTCAATGCTCTGCGTTGAGCCAGGGGCTCGTTTTGCGAGGATGGTTCCGCGGCGCACTTTGTCAGAATTTTCGGGAGTATGAACTTCGCGAAATGCCGAACGGTTCACGGCGTCCGAGAAGAGATAAGGCGTCAGCTCAATCTGGATGTCGAAGTCGGTTACCGTCTTGCGCTCCTTCTTGCCGTTGTTATCAACTTCCTGAGAATGTGTTCCATGTAGGCGTACGAATGGCCGTGGTGGCTTCTTCGCCCACCAATTGACATGCTGCTCGAGGACCTTCGGGTCGTTATCGAAGCACTCGTGAATGTAGTATTTGTTCCCGTCCTTATCTTTCGACAGATAGGGGATCATTCCTGGGAACTGGTCGGAAACCGGATGGTTCGGTAGGAGCGGGGCGCTGCTGCTGTCGCCGTTGATGGGGTCGGCAACATCGTCGTAGAGGGGGGGCAGGTCATCGACTTGGAGCTCGGGAGCATCGTCGTCGAGGAAGCGATCGCCAGATTGACTGTGGAGGCTGAGCGCATCGTCGCCGGGGCGCATTGGGTCTGAGGGTTTCCCCATTGTCGCAAGCGTAAATACACACGTATAATATGGTAATACTCGAGAGCCAGAGTTTTAGGAATGGATTATCAGTCGATTACACAATCAAAAGAGCGCAATGAATGAGCGAGGCAAGAACGAGGGCATTGGGGAAATAAAAATCGAGACAGGCAACAGTGGCGCAGCAAGTTCCCAGACATTCTTGAAGGGCAGAGCGGACAGCGGGAGCCAATCAGCCGCTGCTTGTCACTGATGCGTCGCTATGCAGGGCCTAGGGGCCTCGTGTTCAAGATCGCTCAGAACACTGGTGAGATTCCAATGGGATAGAATCCATATCAGCCAAATACGATAAACTCAGCTTGGGCACTCAGTAACAGGCCGCAGTAGGGCCCAGTTGTGAAAGGAAGCCGCAATTACCAACCGTCCGCAAACAGTTGTCGGGGTAGTCGTCTGGCCAACCCTAACCCTCCCACAGATAGGATAAGTACCCCACCATGTGAGCTCGGCGCTCTGCCCCGCAGTCTGGCCAACAGTTGTTGGTCTCCGTGTTTCGTCTGGCATTGTCTTCTTGCCTGCTTGAAGCTACCATCAAGCCCAGTGATATTTTCAGAGCTTCTCTTGCGTACTCGAACTGATCCCGCAAATTTCACTCGCATTTGTGTGCTTTCTCGGAATCAGACCCCCACTTCCACCCGCTGATCTCGAGCTCCACGTCATCCACACAGCGAACAGCTATGTCGCAAGAGTCCAAGCCAATCGACCCGACCAAAGGGCTCGATAGGGCTGGCGAGGCGAAGGTAGTCTCTACTTCGGATGATGACTTTGGCTCCGACACTCATGCCGCCGACGGCCAGGGCGCGCCAGGATCTTCTGATGGCGCAGGCCCGAAGAAAAAGAACAAAGGCAAAGGCAAGGCAAAGGACGATTCAGCGCAAGGGCTCACAGCCAAGGGTGACAAAACCGCCGATGCCCTCTCGAAATTATCGCCCAAGCAGATCCAGGAGTTTCTCTCTCTCAACCCAGCCCTCCTGAACCACCTCCAAGGCCAAAGCAGCGGCGCCCCAGGCGACCCTTCCGATGCTTTCAAGAAGCTCAACATCCAGGAAATAATGACGGGTCTGGCCACAAGCGGGAAGAACGTCAAGGATATGGGCGCGTATAAGTTCTGGGCCACGCAACCTGTTCCTCAATTCAACGAGAAGCCGGACACTTTCCAGGAGGGTCCCCTGAGGATCCAGAAAATAGAGGATATACCTACCGAGCCAGAGAAGTTGGCGCTGGAGCAGTTCCGCTGGGTAGTATTGGACCTCAACAACGAGGAGGAGATGACCGAAGTCGAGAAGATTCTGAACGGTCACTATGTGGAGGATGACGAGGCTATGTTCCGGCTCAAGTACTCGAGGTCGATCTTGAAATGGTAAGTGCAGCGCATCCACGACAGCAATGCATATAATTGCCTACTGATCGGGATTTGGTTCACAGGAGCTTGATGTCACCTGGCTGGAAGAAGCAGTGGCATATTGGAATTCGCAGCGGAACCACCCTTTGCGCTTTCATTTCTGCCATCCCCGTCGAGATCCGAGTGCGCGACAAGGTTATGCACAGTTCAGAGGTCAACTTCCTCTGTGTTCACAAGAAGCTGCGGGGCAAGAGGCTTGCCCCCGTGCTGATCAAGGAGATCACGCGCGTCATCAACTTGGAAGGCATTTGGCAGGCAATCTACACCGGCGGTGTTGTCCTTCCAAGGCCCGTGAGCACTTGCCGATACTACCACCGCGCGCTGGATTGGCTCAAACTGTATGAGGTCAACTTCAGTCCCATGCCTTCAGGCAGCAAGATCCCGACTCAGGTACGGAAATACAAATTGCCGGACGACACATCGACGCCCGGTCTGCGGGAAATGCAGATCAAGGATGTGGAGGCAGTTGACGGTCTTCTCAATCGATACCTCAAGCGATACGAGCTTGCCCCGGTCTTCAACAAGGAGGAGGTCGAGCATTGGTTCCTCAACACCAACGATAAATCGGGGGAGAAGGTAGTGTGGTCGTATGTTGTCGAGGTAAGTCGATTCTTGATGGCGACCAGACGCCCATGCAGCACTAACTCGAAGTCTTACAGGATGGCAATGGAAAGATCACGGACTTCTTCTCGTTCTTCTGCCTGGAATCCTCGGTCATAAAATCACCAAAGCACACGTCAATCAGGGCAGGCTACCTGTTCTACTACGCCACCGAGGTCGGGCTTACCACGCCAGTGGATAAGTCCGCTCTGAAGAAGCGCCTGAACGCGTTGATGGGGGATGCGCTAATTCTGGCCAAGCGGTACAAGCTCGACGTGTTCAATGCGCTGTCGTTGATGGACAACGCGCTGTTCCTGGAGCAGCAGAAGTTCGGCCCAGGAGACGGCCAGCTCCACTATTACCTGTTCAACTACAAAGCGAAGCCCATCCTTGGGGGTGTCGATGCGAGGAACCAGCTGGACGAGGAGAAGTTGAGCGGGGTTGGATTTGTGAACATTTAAGTGAAGCGGATTGCTGCATCTATTGGAGGATATGGAGGATCAACGCATCACACGTCGGGGTTGTGTCCAAACGGCGGAAATTTGTGTCGGCGAAAACGGTAGCATACGTACAAGGATTTGGAGGCGTTGGAGGAGCCTGATTGTATCTCCCACTTCTCTATACGAGGGGACTCAGTTAAATGCCGATCAATATCCAGATGATGCTAATGCAAAATACTCGAATGCAATGTGTACATATACAACTACTCCACGTCTCGCCGTGCTATGCGCAACACCTCCTGACTAATACAAGCACTCATGCCCGTCCATCAAGCTTCTCCCCCAACTCACACATCTCATCAATTGTCTTGTTAAACCACTCCCACCGCTCAACTATCGGGGCATGTCCCATCTCCTCGATCATCAACCCCACTCCAGGCTGCACATACTCCATCAGCTTCTTTCCGTGCGGGGGGCTGATCATCTTATCTGCCGTCCCATGCATCACCAAGATCCGCTCCCGCCCAACCTTCTCCGCCATCTCCGCCAGCTGCTGAGGAGACTTATAATGCCACCCCGCGGCAATCAGCTGCAGCAGAAACCCCTTCACCCCGAAATGCACCGGGTCAAGCCGCTTGTGCATCTCCTGCGCGACATAGCGATGGCCATTCGTAGGGAAATGTGCGTACTCCTTCCCTGGAGCGTGTGGACAGGATGGGTGCGGCGCAGGCGGGAGGCACTTTGGGGTCGTGCTCGGTGAGGGGAGGTGGGCGTCGTCGGGCGCGGCGAGGAATGTCGCGGGGAAGATGGAGAGTCCTGCGTCGCGCACGGAGCGGTCGACGGACTTGGGGACGAGCATGCTGATGCGGTTAGACATGTTTTCGACGAAAGTGGTGGTATTTTCGATGGCGGCGGCCGTGCAGCATAGGGAGAGGGAGCTGATATAGCTGGGGATAAGGCATGCGATCTCCTGGGCGATCATGCCGCCGAGGGAGATTCCGGAGATGTGGAGGGTTCGTGAGGGAGGGGTAGGGGGCGCGGAGAGAGGCGAGGGGGGGAGCCAGTCGATGTGCGAGAGGATGTCGACGACGTCGAGGGCCATTTCGCTACTGCTGTAGCGCATGAGGGGCTTGTCGCTGTTGCCCATGCCGCGGTTGTCGATTACCAGGACGGAGTACCGGTCTCGTCGTTCGTGCCCGAAGTGGAGCGTTTGGCGCTGCCAGGCGGATTTGAGGCCACCAAGGCCCATGACGAACTGATGGGGGGTTTTAGGAATTTGTCCTGGTGAAGGGGGGGGTGTGATACAACTTACGATGAGCTTAATGGGCCCCTCGCCGTGCACCTCCCAGCAGATGTTGATCGGACCACCCCGGCTCTCGGCCACCGGGGCCGTGCCGGAGCGGTCCGGCTGGAGCTGCCAAATGGCGGTAGGGAAGGCCGGGTGCTGCAGCACCTCGGCCACCGGCGGTATTGGGTTTGTGACGACCCTGCAGAGCGCATTAGCACGGCACTCGGGATGCAGCGAGGCAGGCCACTTACATTTTGCTGTTTATGAAGTTAATGGGTTGTGAGGTGGAAGATGACTGCGATTTGTTCGTAGCGCGGTTGCAGCTGAAAGATAAGGTCAGGGGCGTCCCTGTCGGGCGGCTTGTGACAGCGCCGCGGCCTCCGTGTCAGCCCCTGTCAGTGACGTAATTTCAGGATGCTCAAACATGTGGGGAAAAGTCCACCGCAGCCGATGACTTGTCGGCTGTGATATTCTTTCGTAATTTCATTCTTTTACTTGGATATTTTTGTATGAAAAGCTCGATCATTTACTCCCATTCAGGATATATGAAGCTTGCTTTTGCCAATTTCTCAGCCGCCTACGATTCCGTGTTAGCAATGATCTTTTAGCATCAGCCTCATTACCCTCGGGTCTTCAACAACGCCCTGCTATACTCTTCAACGAATGTATTACAACTAGTCTGAAATATAAATCTTTAAATGACTAGGTAACAACAGAATTTGGTAATTCGAACTCTCATCCCATCTTTTATCGATTAGACCAGGACCGTATGAGGAATTCTGTCTTCCCCTTTTCAATCCAACACACCCCTCGATGCAGCCGACACCGTCATGATATGCAAGAATGACTGTAAGTGAACTATACAGAAATGGAAACACGAAGCTTCCTCGATGCTCTATCCCCCAATCCGCCATATATCATCGCACGTCGTAACTGTCCGCGTCACTGTTCGGTCACCCACAAATCCTCCAGGAGCAGTGATGGTCTTGAACACGGTCATCGTTTCATACAGACGGAGGGTAACGGTTGGCTGCGAGCCACCGGCCAATGTCACTGTCCTGAGAACTGTGAGGGTTGTGGTTCCTACTTGTCCTTGGTTGAGCAGCGTAACCGTCCGCAGGAGTGTGACTGTTGGGCCTGGCATCGTGACCGGAACGGCGATGTTGACCGTGGCGGTACTGACGACGGTGCGAGTCAAAGTTCTCTCCTCATATTGAGTCGTGGTCCTCGTGGCCCAGTTAGTTGTGGTTTCCAGTTTTGTGATGGTAGCCCAGTCGGTAATCGTGAACGTCCTTGGAGGAAGGGTTGCTGTCGCCGTCGAGTAAACTGTCTGGGTCCGGTAGACGGTTGTTGGGACCACTTCGGTAGCTATGGATCTCACTGTCGTGGTGGATAGCTCCGTGGATATGATGGTAATCGTCCGGAAGACGTTGTGCGTGACTGTCTCTATGGCTGTCTCTGTTTCGGTCTCCGTGACTTCTCTGATAGACGTAGCAAAGCTTGTAATGGGGACCGTCTGGGTCGTGCGGACCACGGAGATCACAGTGACTGTAGTCGGCGGCAGAGTGACGCCAACGCCGGCTATGGTGGTAGAGACAGTCCTCGTTACCGGATTGCCAACGACGGTCGTAGGTACTGTAACAGTGGAGGCCTGCAACGTGACGGTGGCAGACACGGTGCGAACTGTCGACACAGTAGAGACTTGCGGCACCCCTGGCTGGTTGACCACAGAAGTGGTCAAGATGGTGCTTGTAACCGTTATTGTGACTCGCGGTGTTGACCCGTTGCTCGGGGCCGATGGAGATACTGAGCTGGATGAGCCCGATCCTGATCCTGCGCAGCTGCCGAACGGTCTTTGACACTTCGGACCGCAATGCTCTTCCGAATCTCCGCACCAGCCGTGCTCCGAGCAGCATTGCCCGAAGGCCGATCCAACACACGTCCACCCATCGCCGCAATGCCCGTCAGTCGTAATCTGGACTCCACCAGTGGCAGGCGATGACGTGGTCGCAGCAGCAGCCGCGGTCGCCGGTTTCGAACTTGACGTGCTTTTTGGCTGCTCAACGCAGTAGTTGTCGCCTACCACAAGCTTGTCGCAGCTCGTGATTTGAGGATTGTTGCGCAGGAACTGCGTCACCGAGATCCCAGCCAGCGACGCGAGCGAAAGGCATGTATCTCCTGTCTGCGCCGCCACGAATGTACTGCACCCGACTTGGCCCAACGCAGGTTCCGGCTTCCACAAGGTCGCCACCACAAACGCTGCCCGGAGGAGTCGAAATGCCATATTAGTAGACAACAGGGTGCGCGCGGTCGCCGCTGGATGCTGGCTCTGACGCTCTTAAGTGACCGAGAAAACCAGTCAGCATCGCCGTCAGGATCGTAGCCGTAGCTCACACCCGTGGCCTGGCTCTTATATTGCATCGCTCGCAAAGAAAAAAAGCTTTGCCGAGACAAGCTAGCTATGGGCCCGTCATCCTTCCGCTGGCAGGTCTCCCCAGCATCTGCTTTGATTGTATGCACCGCCCGTCGCAGTGGCAGGGCTTGTTCCTCGCCTACCCGGTGTACGCGTTTCGCAGCCGATTGGGATGGCATCATATATGAGTGGCCAATTGCCTGTGGGCGCTACCAATTAGCTAGAGTGCCCTGCAGCCTGTTTATTGCAATAGAGGTGCATCGGACGGGAATCGGGTCGACGGAGTAATATACCTTCAGCCCAGGCACCCTCCGTTTTGCAGCTAACTGCCCACCCGGCTAATTAATCCGGTTCGTGAGCTATTCTTGTCCGCTGGCTGGAATCACGGGGTGCGACTTCTACGATGCAGCGTTAGCGAATGCTACGAGCGACACAGCTTCAATTAGGGAACGTCCCGAGGAAGACTGGATTAGCGACGGAGATGCTTAAAAGGGCTGCCTTTCCTGCCCGGTTTTGGTACTTTTGGAACGCCATGATGTCACGTAGCAAATCAGCAGAACAACCCGGAGATCGAGCAACGTGCTGTGCCTCTTGCGGCAATTGCCGGCAGGACTCTTGTCTGGGCCCTCTCTCCAGATTACCCGATGCCCAATGCCGCTACTAACTAGGTCAATCGAGGTATCCAGGAGTTGGTCGCACCAACCAATCAATGCACAAGGTGCAAAGAAGAAATCAACACTGCCGTGAGTTGTCGGTCGCGGATTGGGTCTTGTCTGAGTCTGTGAAAGAAGGAATGAAAGGCTGTGATGACTAAGGTGCAATTCATTTCTGCAATCGACGGGTATTATTAGGTATTTACCGCTGTGAAGGAAATGATACCAGTGAGGGAATATCAGGAAGGAACGATACTGCCCCTGTTCCGCCATACTAACAAACTCCACCTAGATATCTCTATTACCAAGGTATTGTTGTCCAAGGCCCAGTCCGCCCATACCCAGCGCAGTGTAAACTGTCTTGAACCTCGTACTCCAATTGTGGTGGCAGAAGTTGCAGGAGGACAGAGCCACGCACTCTCTTCAACTTTCAAGCCTCAATTTCATTTTTCTCTTTGAACCCTTTTCGAATTGAATTGGATCAGCTCTGGCCACATCAAATTGCACCCAACAAACACGGCCGGGCCCGTGATTGTCCGTTCGTATCTTTCAAATCTACCTCACCTTCCCATGAGTTGGTATTCATGCTTCAGCCCTCTTCGGGCACAGTGCTACCTACTAAGTTTCCCGACATGCAACTGTCTGGCACTACTACCTATTAGAACACTGGGATTCTACAATTTGGGGGCAATTAAAAATTGACAAGAGTTTGTTGACCTGATTAAACGCCCAGATGATGCCTATATCCGTGCGTCGATAATATGGAACCCAAAGCAAAGAGTGTTCGGGTCTGACCAACATGGACAGAGTTAGGCTTAGATGCACGCCAGCTTCTCATTGCAACCCGCCGCCCCCGAATTGACCTCTCAGCGTAATGTGAAAGGAAGGATTTACTCTGACGTGCCCTGATTGCATCTGGGGTGGTCGGACGGGGGCCGTTGAAACAAGCTAAAACGCTGTAACCTTCAGACCCCTGAGGCGGCACCCCCCTGATCGCCTCCCGCAGCTAGGTTCTTGGAGGGCGGTAACAGTGAGGATGCAGGCCCGCAATCTCAATTCGACAGCAGTCGATCTTTGCTTTATACCGGGCTGCTGGTCCCGAATTCGATGTTTGCTCCCCGGTAGCTCATCGCCACGCCATCCGAAATGGCGCTCCTCTCCGCCAGACTACTGCCGCTGAGCGGCCTGGAGCGATCAAGCTGGAAGCTGTCGGCATTCATCAACACCATAGCGGTGGCATGCTTTTCGATCATCCTCCTCGGCGTCTTGATTTACGGGTTTTCTCGAGGAAAGGGCATCAACTCGGCGTTTTTCCTATACCAAGGAGACTGTGCGACCAGCACGACAATCAACTTCATTGCCCACCTTATCATCAACACCCTCGGCACGCTCATCCTCGCATCCTCCAACTTCTTTATGCAAATCGTCTCGGCGCCATCCCGAGAAGAGCTCAATCGCGCCCACTCCCTGTCGCAATGGGTGGACATCGGGGTGCCTTCGATCAGAAACGTCCCCTACCTCTCGCGGTTGAAGCGGTGGTCGTGGCTGGCTCTTGCGCTGAGCTCAGTGCCAATTCACTTCTTTCTGAACAGTACCACCTTTCTCATCCAGTCATCCAACTCAGTCTTTACAGCGACCTGGGCGGGTGAGCCTTTCGTCCGCGGCGGGGACTATTATCCGCCCGGCGTGACCCTTTGGAACATGGACGTCCCCATCAACTGCACACATCCAGCCAACGAGACCATCAGAGCCGAATGTTCCAAGCTTCCAGTTATCCCCAACCTGTGGGCACAAACAAACAACATCTCCATGTCGGATTACCTCAATAAGTCGTCCATCCCAAGTTTGCGTTTGGCCAAGGCGTCAAGAGCTCGCCGGGACGGCTGGGTGAGGCTTGACGTGGAAGCTTGCAGGCGACAGTACGCCCAATGCGGGTACGGTAGTGGTCTGCAGAAGTACCGCGACGTTGTTTTCATCATTGAGAAGACCAGGATGATCAACGTCACCGTGAATGGCGAGGACAATCTCCAGCCGACGCAGGTTTCGGAATGGACGCGAAACGAGATTTTCCCCAACATGACCACGCGAGACTCCGAGTTCTGGGACCAGCTCATGCCTTTGACCGCCAACAACTCGCTATGGTACACTGCCGCGTGCCAAATGACGCAGAACTTTACTACCGAAGGCCTAGGATTTTGTAGCAATACCTGCGCCAAGTTCCTTGGGTACCGCAATTCCTATCTGGGGGGGCAGTATGACACGTCCAACTCGACTGAGTGGAGCAACACAGTGGCCTACGACGATGATACTGCAAAGCTTCACGACCAAGATAAATGGTACTTCAACTTCTGGGATTCGTATCTACTTTTTACGGGCGGGGGATTTTACGAGAACCAAATGCGTTCGGGATATAAGGAAAGTGTTGCCTGGATTGACGTCAAATACTGTCTTGTGGAGCCAGCCGAGGACCAGTGCAAAGTCGCCGTCTCAAACGCCGCACTGCTTATCGTAGCATTGTGTGTCATGCTCAAAACAGCTCAGTGCTTTGCCATTCTGCGGAGCTTTGTCTTGAGGGAAGATAAGACACCTCCTCTAATCACCCCTGGTGACGTTGTTGAGTCTCTGATTAGAGACCCGGAGCAAATCACAGAGAAAATGTGCATGCTTACGCAGCATGATGTTCGAGAGGCAGCCCGACCGGCTCGAAAGGTCTACGAGATTTTTGCCCCCATACGCGCCATCTTCCGCGGGCCTCAGCAGTCAAACTTGTTGGACAAACTTCCGCGTTCGGCGGCTAGGGAATGGGAACCCCCCGAGCGACAGTATCTTGGGACTCTGTCACCAGGGGCACGAGTGATAACTTATGGATTCTATTGGTTGACAATAGTGGTTGGACTCCTCCTTTTTTTCACTTCTCTCAATTTCAAAGTCACTGGGCAGTAAGTCATTCTAGCCAAAAACACAAACTGTGGCACTCATCTAACCAGAACCTGCGCGCAGAGGGCTCCGCGGTCAGATCGGCTACAGCGGCGAGAACCCGTTTGTCATGCCGGGCGTCGGGGCCGGCAACTATAGCGGGCGCTTCCTCGACCTAGTTCTCCTGGCTAACATCCCTCAATTCGCCATCTCCCTCTGGTATCTGCAATTCAACTCGCTTCTCACGAGGTTGCACATTGCGAGCGAGTGGTCTTCTATGGCCGCGAAATACAGCGGCTTGCGGGTCACCGAACCTAGGGGCGAGCAGACATCTACCTACCGGCTTCAGCTGCCTTACAAGTGGAGCATTCCGTCGATCACGGCCAGCATCATCCTCCACTGGCTGGTGGCAAACTCGCTCTACGTCTATGTCGCCGATGGCGGTAAGTTCCACGGAATATCAACCATCTGCTCGTGTCTGTCGCTGATATTGAATATCCTAGGCTTCTATAGTACGCCTATGAGTAAAAACCGAGATATGAGCATCGGGATTTCCGAGGCGGGATTTATTGGCCTCGGATACTCCCCCAAAGGCATAGTCGCGTCTCTGGTTCTGTTCTTCGTGATCGGAGGGGCGCCGTGGTTCTTTAAATCGGTCCCGGAAAATGCCCTCGTCGTCGGTACAAATTCGCTTGCTATTTCAGCAGCGTGTCATGTGGCTCCAAGGGGGATAGACGCATTGGAGAGGAAGGGAGATGGCCAAGAGGAGTCATCTACACCGAGAACGCCCTTTGACGAGATTGGAAGGAGTCTCCTGGCTGAAAGGCGAGAGGACCGACCAGCTTCGTCCAGAAGCTCGGTGAGCGGCGATATGTTGGCGGAGAAGGGCGCCCGCACAGGATCGGAGGCGCTGAGGCGGTTGACGGAGCGCAAGCTGATGTGGGGTGTGGTGGAGATGCCGCGCGAGTTCTATGGCGAGCTTGCAGATGGGTGGAACAAGCCCTACAAGCTTGGGCATCTCAGTTTTGGGTGCGAGGAAGAGGGTGTCCAAGAGGCGCAACAGTACCACTGGTATCTTTGAGCGGGGTAGGTACCTACTCTGTTCGTCGTCCCCATTACGCCCCCATTTGGAGGCATCAACCGCAAGGCAGTCAACACATTTTCGGCGCGATTACGGGTCAAAGAACACCGAGATATCTTGGGGATGTTTCATGACAAAGATGTGAGCGGATGAGTAAGTCGGCGCTACCGCTGCCCCATCATCTGAACCGCCTGTCGCGGTTGCATTCTTGTCTTGGCAGCCGTGGCAGGCGACATGATGCGGGCAAGGCGGGCGGTGCGGCCGCATCGTCCGCATCTCCACTCTTGGATTTTTGGCCAATGAGAGGAGCCCGCGCTGGACACTGGGCCAAGCTAGACCCCGGGACCCCGAAGCTGCGTCCCGGCCCGTCAGCGCACCGTGGGATTCTCGAGCACCGTGCCGGCCCGGGGCGTGTTTGACGGAAAACCAACAAAAACCAGCAAAATGAGCACCGCAGCCATGGCAGCCCGCGCATCTATAAAGACATGCGCTGGGCCCGTCCTTCCTCTCACCAGAATCTCCATCAGCATCAGCATCATCCCAAGACACCTTAGACACACCGTCCAAAATCTAACAGTCTTCAGCCCCTTTTCTTGACCAATCAATCATCAACATCTACCACCAACACCCCCAATCCCAACCCCCACCATCAACAATGGCTCCCCTTGTTTGGTAAAGCCCCCCAACCCTTCCCCCTTTTCCCAAACAAGACACTAACACCCCCCAGGCTCGTCACCGGCAGCACCTCCGGCATCGGCAAAGCCGTAATCCAAGAAATTGTCGCCCGCGGCGACAAAGTCATCGCCACCGGGCGCAAAGTCGAGTCCCGCCTCGGCGCCCTCAAATCCCCCTCCCTCGCCCTCCTCGAGCTCGACATCTCCGCCCCCCTCTCCACCATCACCGCCCAGATCCAGACCGCGTGGTCCATCTTCGGGCACATCGACATCCTGCTCAACAACGCCGGCATGTCCGCCATGTGCACTGCCGAAGAGGCCAGTGATACTCTGATCAACACCATGTTCACCATCAACCTCTTCGGGCCCATGCACGTCACGCAGGCGATCCTCCCGCTTTTCCGCGCCCAAGGGTCGGGTATTATTGCTTTTACGTCCTCGTCGACGGCGTGGACTTCCCTCCCTTTTATGGGTGCGTATGCCGCCTCGAAGGCAGCGCTGTCTTCGTACGTGGAGTCATTGCACAATGAAATCCGGCCGCTGGGCCTCAAAGCCGTGGCGTTTGAGTGCGGTGGCTTCCCTACGCACTTAGGCCAGCCTCGCGAGGAGGGTCCCGCCTCCGCAGTGCAAGGGAGCGCGATTCCGGATTATCTCCCGCAGCTGGGGAAGCTGGGGGGGATGTTTGCGTCGAACATGGAGCTGTATATGCCTGGGGATCTGGAGAAGGTTGGGCCGCGCCTGGTGGATGTGGTGAAGAGGGAGGGGGTTGCGGCGGGGAAGCCGTGGGCGGTGCGGGTTTGTCTTGGGTCGGATGGGTGGGAGATGGCGAAGACAAAGGTCACGGAGGTGGCGACGGTGTTGGATGCGTGGAAGGATGTTGCGGCGTCGACGGATCGGGATAGCCATCCTGGTGGGACGACCAAGGAGTACTTGAGCTTCGTGACCCTCCTGGGGGAGGAGTAGAGTCGTTTGTGAGCTGCCTCTTTTCTTCTCATGTCGGGTCGAGTAGCGAAGCGAGGGATAGAGACGTTTGGCTTTCAGGATACACAATGATCAGCACTAGAGAGATAATTCCTGGTGCCAATGATCGAATTTTGTTGTTCAATACAATGAGAAGTCTATGTTCAACACCCCTACTCCATACACCTGTTGCAACACACCATGGGTATCTCTATAAGCAAGCCATGCAATGTGTCAAGAAACAATAGCCCAACGCCGGTCCGCCCAATGCTGCGATGCTCCGCCTTGATACTCAAACAAGAACCATTTCCGTCCAATAATAATCATGCTGCCTTCTTCAGATTGACCTCTTGCCAAACGCCAGGCCTTTGCCGATAACCTTCCAACCCTGGCTTTGACGCCTCGTGAGATATCCCGGGGTTCCGCTGCTGCCACTACTCGCACCGCTTTCCTGCTCGGTATCACTAGATCCGGAGGATGAGCCGAAAATTTTGCTGGACCCAGACCTCCTCGACAGCACAGGGATTCGCGATGGAGAGGTTCTGTTGGGACTCGTCGGACTGCTCGGCCCCAGGGAAACAACTTCCTTTCCCTTTCCTTTCATCTTATCTCTCTTCCCAAGCAGAACTGAGAGACTGCTTTTCTTAGGCTTTGCTTCTACAGCCACGACCGGAAACAGCGCGGTGCAGGAAATCCGCGGCGTTGCCCACGGGCCGCCCTCTTCCCCAGCTTTCGTGGTGACCCTATACGACACTGGGGCTCCTTCCCGCTGTATTTCGGTCACGACAGCACTCGGGCTCAGGGCGCAGCCATACAGTCCTTTCCACTTTCTTGGATCCCGAACGTGGTCAATAATTCTTACGCCTTGCCCAGGGCCATAGTCAACAGCCGAACGCTGACCGGGCGTAAATGGGTACGCAGCGGACGGTGTTCGATACTGACAGTAATCACGCACATTCGACGGCCGGTCTTTGCCCCAGAGCGCAGTAATAAGGCTCTTGGCGTATGCGCTGTCAGCTCCAACAATGCAGAGACTTTCCACAACGCCCTCGAGAAGCTTGAGCGGGTCGAGGACAGAGAGGTGCTTGTGAGAACAGTAAGGGACGCGACCTAGCAATGTCAGTCAAATATACTCGCAAATGACAGTTAGGAGCCGGCTTACCATTGTCTTTACGGATCATAACCGTGTCGTCATCATCCTCGTCCTCGAACTCGACGGCGTGATCATCGCTCCGCTCAGAGTCCATCGATTCCCGCGGAACCTTCTCTGGCTCGACGGAGTGGCGGTAGCCGTAGTATCTTCTTACCAGAATGACCAGGCTCTGAATGGTTGTCACGCCGCGCCTCTCCAGTTGAGTGTGTGCAAACCTCGTCACCAAAGCTCTCACCCGGTCAACGCTCTTCGTCATATCCATTTTCTCCGCCGCTGGCTCCCAACTGCCACCAAGCCTCGACAAGTCCACCTCAAGGGTAATCAACTTCATGAGAGACCCGAACTCATCCATGAACAGGGTGGCAGCCGGTTGGACGAGGTCTGACACAAACGGCGAGTAAACCACATGGAATCGTCGCGTGAGGAAGAGAGCCGTCATGAAGTCGATGCGCATGGCGAAGCATACGGTCGTGTAGCTCCGAAGCAGCACGAGTACCTTTTTGAGGCTGTCAAAATACTCGGTAGACCAGATCCTGCTATCGCTGGCAGCTCCATCTGAGCTGGGAATGGGGTTTACCGGCCAGATGGGATCCAGGAAGCTCGGGCTGTTGAGACGAATGGGCTTGCCGCTGTCATGGCCGGCAAGCACGTACTTGGTGATGATGAAGCGGACGCGGTCGGGGAGTGCAAAGTACGGCGTATTGTCCTTCCTAGAGAGCTCGCGCTGTCGATACCAGCTGGGAGGGTTTTTGCCAAACAGGGGACTTGCTGTGGGGGTAGACGCGCTTTGGTTGGCAAGACGCCCGTAGTTCTCTTGAAACGCAAGTTCATCATCCCACTCTGCGCTGTCTAGGGTGGCGAGACGGCGGCGCCAGACGATGTCGACGCTCCGGTCCCACGGCGGCCGGTCCTCCGGGCCAGGATGTGCCAAGCTGTCCCGGCTCGACCCGGAAGGGGTGGATGCCGAAGGAGCCTGTGTCAAGGGTGACATGACCGGGCCGAACGGGGTGGGGTCGCGATCGGCAAGCGGGCTGTGCGGGCTATGAGGGCTGTGAGGACTGTGAGGGCTTCGAGGGCCGAGGTCAAGAGAAAGCTTGGGTGTCGAAATCTTGGGCAGCTTGCTCATCCTCAAAGCCGTTCTGGGTGTTGCGGGATCGGGGGGCTCCTGCTCATCTTTCCCATGTTTGTCCTTTGGGAACCGGTATTTCCGTAACATCCTGTTGGTGGAGTGGTACATGGTGGGCGGCGACGCCCCGGCAGGCCGGCGCGGAAAACAAATACACGTAAATCTGTGGGTTGGATATAATGAAACCGCCAGACCACGGAACTGCGCGCGCATTGGGTTACGCGGTGTGCATGGTGGTGAGGTCGGTGAACCGGTGGGGTGAAGAAGAACCATCAACAGTTGTGGCTCGAGGTGGGTGATTCAAGGGACTACAAATCGCCAACGTCCCCCCTTCCGCACATGAGCGGTTTGTCGGGCCCGGAAAGCGTTGCCAACCTTATGTTCCCGAGGTAATCAGCAGCACCAAGGAAGGCGCACTCAACGCATGGACGCCGCCGAATGACCCGAGCGGAGAATTGAGGTTCGTCCGGGTTGCGAATTGGAGCTGTGAATTGGGAGCGGACCTGAGCCGGAGCTGGATCTGCGCGGCGTGGAGCTGGGCTCCAATCCCGGGAAGCCAGCTCCAGGTCATACAGGGGCGATGCCATCTCATGCCCCTCAAAGTGCCACTTGGCGGTTGTGTTACGGTGTTAGCTCTGGGGTGCATCCCCGTGGCGCTGAGCTCTAGGGGCGACTCCATCGTCCAGAGCTCACCGCTGCACTACGAGCAAGTAACGTGGTAGCTCATCAGCTGGAAGCGCAGGTCTAAACCCAATGAGTCAACGCTTGCAGCGCAGCCCCTGAGACATGTAAACAATCCACCCCAGCTCGATGCAGGCCGGGCAAACACGAAATGAGGCCACACTGCGCAATAAAAGGAACCGAGACGAGGACATCAGCGCAAGGTTTTGCTGGTGACGAACATCGAAGTGATGAGTAACTGCTCAATGAGCGTGTCACATGCCACGGCATTGCTGACAAGGCGACAGACAAGCTCAAAAACGAAATTAACAAAGGATCCAGAGATCAACCGGGTGGGCAGGGAAGAAGATGTGGAACCTTGGAGCTGAGACTGGAAGCCTCTTGTAGCTACGATAAGATAAGATAAGCAAGGATCTTATCGATAACAGCCCAAATCTGGTTGACGAAAAGAACCCCGCTGCGCGCGACAGCTGCCCCTCCAAGAATTCTGAAGCATCGCATGCGACTCACGCGCATACCACTCCGCAACTCGAGATCCCTACCTCAAATCAACCATCCAAGCCGCCAACATGTCGGTGCAGGCGCCCGCCCACTTCGATGCCGAGACGGCAGATAACTTTGAGGATGTATGTAGTTGACAGGAGCCCTTGCCGGGCGCGCCGAACTGTCGCTGATGTGCGACCGAACAAATAGATCGAGAAGCAGTTCGCCGTCAAAGCGGTGCAGCACATGACGACCTACTGGTCCATCCTCGAGAGGGTTAAGGGCTCGTCGTTGCGCCTCACCAAACTGGACGACGACATTATGGAGCACCTGGAGAAGGACTTCCCCGACTTCGACCCTGCCGCAACCATCGACGAGGACATCATGAAGAGCAAGGAGGGCAAGGAGCGGTGGCGCAACTTTATGATGGCCTACGACAAGAAGGTAGACGACTACAACTTCGGCACGATGTTGCGACTGAACCCGAAGATGGAGTACGGGCGAGAGGAGACGATCTTTGGTACGTAACATAGGACAAACGAGCGTGGCAAGAAGGGCCCGGGCGCTAACAGTGTTGCAGTGCCGAGGATGCAGTTTTATGCCATTGAGATTGCAAGGTGAGACGATCTCAAGAAACGGGAGGGCTGGGAGTCACTGACACACATGCGTAGAAACCGAAAGGGGCTCAACGATTGGATCTACGAGCAGGCACAGAAGGAGAAGGAGGCTTCCAATGCATGAGGAACGCGCCTGGTGATATTTCGGGTGCTATCAAGCAGATTAGCGGTCCGAGGTGGCAACGGCCTGTTTCCCCCAACCCAGTGGTCCAAAGCACAAGAGCATCTGGAGGTTTCTCATCCATCACTGCTTCTTCGCAGAGGGCAAATGCTGCTCTGAAGGCTGGGATCACCGTCCGGGGCTCTCGACTGCCCAGATTGCTGGGCTCAAAATAGACGGGAGGGAAATGGACGATGTGGAGGTCATTTTCTTTAACTTGCCGAATGCTGTGTCTGTATGAAAGGCTTGAGGCGGAGAGGTTCCTGTCTCAATGGCTCGATGCTGCGTTTCTCAATGGGCAGGCCTTTGTTGACCTTAGTATTGTACTCGGGCCCACTTTTCTCAGGGGTACAATACTAACCACCCATATCCTCACCACATTCTAAAATATAACGCCTTGACCACAACACTGCTTCGGTGGCTCTACTATTATTCTACAGCATCATTCTTTTTCTTCTAATATTTTCTTGGATATGTTGTCGGTTCAAGCCTCGAAGTATTCTCATCATCTTACCTTCTCATCCTTCATTCTCTCTCCCCAAACGCCCTCACATCACAAGTTCTCCATTTGACTTGCACGCGACAAAGCTCTTTGACCTCTCACTCAATCCCACCCAATATCTGAAGGGCCGACCACCAAGAGCCCAATATGGGATCACCTTCAACTCTGGCCGCTACCCTCGTGGGCAGCAACACCGCAAACAGTCTTTCGACTGAGAAGAAGGAAGTTCTCCCTCAGCAAGATGCCATCATTAACATTGACGACTCCCCGATCCTGCTCAAGGATGCATCCCAAGGCCAGATGTCGTCGTTCAAAGACCTCTTTTCCTTCACCCAACAAGCCCACGTCCCCATTGTTGTGTGCGCCTTCTTCACGGCAGCGCTGGTCGCCGGAGCCCGGACGGCTTACGCGGTCTTGACGGGCAGGATCTTCGACCTTGTCACCCGATTCGGCGCCGGCCTCCTCACCGGAAGCGACTTCCTCTCCCAGATGTCTCGCTGGAGCGGCTACATGTGTCTTCTCGGGCTGGGAATGTGGCTTGTCGCCAGCCTTGACGTCGCCCTTTGGGTCATCACAGGAGAGCTCCGGGCGAAAACTGCCCGAAAGCTGCTGTTTGCCTCGTTTCTGCGGAAGACTATGACTTGGTACGACTCGAGAGACCACGGCATGTCCAGTTTGATGGTTGGAATCCACACGTAAGTTTTCTCTCTTGTGCTGTTAGCCTTGGGCTGGTAATGTTCTGACACTGATGCTTGACAGCCAAATCCGCGAGCTCCAGATGGCCACGTCCCAGACCCTGGGATATCTGGTCTTTGAGGTCTTTGTCTTCCTCGCCTGCATCACCGTCGCCTTTTTCTACTCGTACAAGCTCACGTTGGTCATGCTTGCCACCGGAGTCCCTTCGGCCATCATTCTCTTCACCATTAGTCGCTTCATCGACCCAGCTATTGAGGGCCAGAAGCGGGAGCTTTCCGAGGCATCCAAGCGCGCTACAGCAGCGGTCACAGCCATCGACTTGGTCAAGGTGTACAACGGGGAAGACAACGAAGCATACTGTTTCACCTCTGCCGTTCGCCGATCAGCCAAGTACTATGGGCGCCAAGTCCTTTGCAGCTGCGGTCAGATGAGCTACATCAAGTTCTGGATGATCATGTTGTTCGTCATTGGCTTCTACTTTGCCGTGGTGCTGGCTGGGCGCGGACAGATTACCCCTGGCGACGCCCTGACGACATTCTACGCCGTCCTGATCGCATTTCAATCTCTCGAGGCCCTCGGCCCACAATGGCTCATCATCGCCAAGGGAATGGCAGCAGGAAAGCTGTTGAAGACGTTGGTATCCAGCAACGAAGGCGGACAGCAGGTGGATAAGATCACTGGCTTCCTCCGACCATCGAAATGCCTCGGCAGTGTGACGCTCACCGATGTCAGCTTCGCATACCCATCCAACCCAACCAAGCCCGTCCTCAGTCCCTCGAGCTTTTATTTCCCCGCTGGCCAGCTCACATTTGTCGTTGGGAGAAGCGGCTCCGGCAAGAGCACATTGGCCAACCTCCTTCTGAGATTCTACGAGCCCATGTCTGGAAACATCGCGCTGGACGGCTATCCTATCTCGGTGCTCGAACTCGACTGGCTTCGACAGAACGTGACGCTGATCCAACAGTCGAGCGTCCTGTTCAACGATACATTCCACAGCAATGTTGCGCTCGGCGCTCAAGACCCCGACAGTGTTTCGGCCGATGAGGTCTTGCAAGCCTGCAACATGGCCCTGCTCCAGTCAACCGTCATGGGAATGCCCGAGGGGCTGGGCACCAAAATTGGGCCCAGCGGCTACGCTCTCAGCGGCGGACAGAGGCAGAGACTTGCTTTGGCCAGAGCGAAGCTGCGCGATCCTCCGGTTCTCATTCTAGACGAGGTTACAAGCGGCCTGGACCCTATCAGCAGGACCCTGATTATGGAAGCCATTCGTATCTGGAGACACGACAAGACGACCATCATCATCACCCACGAAGTCGGCCACATTGAAGACAGCGAGTTTGTCTACGTTCTGGAGGATGGGAAGATCGTCCAAGAGGGTCTTCAAAAGGTTCTTGTCGAGGACGAAGGCCTGTTCACGTCCCTTTTGGCCGCGGCAGATGACGCCATTTCGTCGCGGCGATCGAGCTCTACCCAGAGCGGCGCTGAGTCGGATGTGGATGCCCAGGAGGAGACCCAACCGGTGCATACCGAGCGCCGCGGATCGCGGATTCTTCGCAGCATCATCCCAGACGACAGAAGGCCAAGCGGCCTCTTCCACCGCCTGTCTCTTCCGGTTGAGCCGGTCCACGACACAGATTCCCCTATTAACACCTTTGCCAAGCAGCGACACGACAGCGAAGTAGCCATGCACGTGGTCACCCGCACGGGTGTCGAGGTACAGAACAGCCGCGTCAACAACGGGGAGCGGTCTCTGCACGAGAGCAAAGCTGCCGCAGCCTCCCTCGAATCCCTAGAGCTCTTCTTTCTTGAACGGCTTGCTAAGCGCAAGGACAAGAAGCGAGGGCCACCAATCCAAGGGCAGATGCTTCCATCCCTGAGCGCCATCCTGTGGACGGTCTGGCCCACCCTCGACATGGCAGGGAGGCTCCAGCTGATCCTCGGACTGATGTCGTGCGTTGTGATCGCAGCCAGCGATGTAGTCTTCGCTTTCATCTTCGCCCAGCTTCTCGCATCATTCTGGCTGCCGGACGGGCGACAGGAGGCAGGCACCAAATGGACGATATATCTCACCATCGTTGCAACGGTGGATGGCATCGCCACATTTCTCGCCTACTTCCTCATGGAGCACGTCGCGCAGCGCTGGGTCAACTCGCTCCGTGCCGAGGCCATCAAGCGCATCCTCGCGCAGCCCAAGGCGTGGTTCGACAAAGCAAGCCACTCCCCGAGCCGCACCAGCCAGTGTCTTGACCGGAACGCCGAGGAAATGCGCAAGCTCGTCGGCCTGTTCGTCCCCATCGTCCTCACCGTCACCTGCATGATATCGGCCGCCTTGATCTGGGCGCTCATCATCCGCTGGGATCTAACCCTCGTCACGCTCGCCGGCCTCCCGGTCGCCATCGGCACCGCACGGGCAAACTCCCTCGTCAGCGACAAATGGGAGTCCGTCTGCGATTCGGCGGCCACCGCCACGGGCACCATCTTCAGCGACACCTTCTCTAACATCCGCGTGGTGCGCGCCCTGACCCTTGAGAGTTACTTCACAGCCAAGCACTCCCGCTCCGCCTCGGCCACATACAGTCTGGGCATGAAGCGCGCCGTCTTCGCGGGCATCTTCTACGGCCTGTACCAGAGCATGTCCTTCTTCCTGACCGCGCTCGTGTTCTTCTACGGCGCCAAGATCCTCAGCGAGGGCCTCACGACCGTGACCGACGTCCTGCGCGTCATCAACCTGGTGCTCTTCTCGCTCGGCACCTCCGTCGCCATGCTCGCCAACGTCCCGCAGATCGCCGCCGCCAAAACCACCGCAATCCAGATGCTGCACTTTGCCAACCTGTCATACACCACCAGCCACGAAGGCCGCGGCGACGACCGTGTGTCTGACCCCCTTCCCGTAGTGATGAACAACCTCCGCTTCGCATACCCCGGCGCGCCCAAGACTCAGGTCTTGCGGAACGTCAACCTGCAGATCGACCCGGGCACAAGCACCGCCATTGTCGGCGCCTCCGGCTGCGGCAAGAGCACCATCGCTGCGCTTCTCTTGAGGTTATACGATCCGCTCGACAATGGCAATACCAATCAGCCTCTCGACGCCGACAATAGCCCCCCTCCCAGCCCAATCACACGCCACACCACGCGCAGGGCCTCTTCAATCGCCAACCCGCTCGCGCCAATCTGGGAGGCCCCGCGCTCTCCGGCACCAGAACCCCGGGCTACATCCACAACCACAGCCCAACTAACCTACGCCTCCCACCCCTCCTCCCACCTCTCCACCCCCTCTCTCCGCTCTCACCTCTCCTACGTCCCGCAATCCCCCTTCCTCTTCCCCACCACCATCGCCCTCAACATCACCTACGGCCTGCACGACACCTCGCCCTACAACTCCCCCGCGTCCATCACCACCGCCGCCCGTCGCGCCGGAATCCACGACTTCATCGCCTCCCTTCCCCAGGGTTACAACACCCTGGTTGGGGAAGGCGGGTTGTCGCTGTCAGGGGGGCAGATGCAGCGCTTGGCTATAGCTAGAGCACTGGTGAGGAGGCCGAAATTGTTGGTGATGGATGAGCCGACTAGTGCGCTTGATGCGGAGGGGGCGGAGGGGATTCGGAGGGTTGTGAGGGAGGTTGCCGGTAGTACTGGAGGAGAAGGAGGGGAGGGAAAAGGGGAGGGGGTTGCGGTGG
>Ga0247780_1000575_pt1 | contig 33128 bp, 45 predicted proteins | sample UWRJL079202R5_FD_179927 | JGI IMG/M metagenome (GOLD analysis project Ga0247780, IMG submission 179927) | Plant litter microbial communities from Arlington Agricultural Research Station in Wisconsin, United States - UWRJ-L079-202R-5 | ecosystem: Environmental > Terrestrial > Plant litter >...
AGAACACAGTAATTACCGCCATCAAGTCTTGTTGTATTCCGGGAGCCGTCCTCTCAGCCAAGCGAAGCTCTGGTGCTCGGCCGCGCTGCGGTTCCGTGGCGCCAAGGCGCGATTACGTAATTTGACAGTTCCCAGCCACCATCGTCGGAAAGCCCGATCCTAAGTACACTCTAAACTAGAAGTTAAAACTCGTTTACAGGGCATGGGAATATTTGGAGAAACGGCTAGAAGAGTTTGAAGGTGAGGCCGACAATTAAACTTTCCCCTTTACCGTCCTTGCCGTACTAAGGCCAGCAGGGCGTAACCATGGGTGCATAATAATGCCTTGCGTAAGGAGTGGATACCTCGATGTTATCGTTGCTGTTCTGAAATAATGCCGAAGCCGGTAATTCTAATAAAGGGAATATCTATCGACATGGTAACCTAGCCTCTAACCCCGTCACTGTTATCGAATTCAGTGTGCAGTGGGTAAGGTACCTATCAAGATCCAACGGTCAGCCCACCTCAACCCACCCCAGGAGGTCCCGCAGCACCTCTCGGGACATCTATGGCTCCGGGAAAGACTGCCAACTCGCAGAACTTCCTACGCAGCTGCGCCATTGCTACCGGGCACAGCTTCAACGCTTCTCACCCGTCCCATGTCCCGTTTATGCGTCTCCTCGATGCAAACATCCATGCGCCTCACGTCAGCCAAGATCTGATCAATCGTCGCATCTGGCTTCAAGACACCACGTAGCACCTTGCCCCCGTCCCTACTCGGGTCATGGTTTACAAACAACGTGGCAGTCTCGAGCGGGCTGAGCATCACCGAGCGTTCCAGTTGCCAACCTCCCCAGCTTAGTAAACCCACAAGTAACAAACCAGCGAGGATGACGACCAGCGTAGTACCTAGATACCGCTAGTCCGACTCAAATATAAGGACTGTGACACGCTTCTCCGCGACGAAACTTTGCGTTTCGGCGGCGTGACCAACCCGTATCGACACACGGAACATGTATTCGTACATGGCGATAATGATGTGCTGGGTGGGCGAGGCCCAGACTAAGCTATATGTCGATAGCGAGTGGTTGGAGTAATCCCACGGCTTAGTGAGAAAAAACACGTCGACTAGCTTCCCCGTGCTAGGGCCAGAGTACAGCCACTTGTTTGAAATGTTGTTGAAGCGGGTGGTGTCGTTGCTGAAGAAGTTATTGTTAATGAACTGGTTCAGCCCAGACAGGGAACTAACGCCGGCGCCAACGGGCGTGTTTAGACAGTCGCCTTCGGATTCTTCGATAGAGACAGGGTTTAGGGGGTGGTGGAGTAGATTGTGGCGGAGGGAGTTGGTGTTAAGGATGGGATACTCCACAACCGCCGCGTTAAAGTCGCAGGTTGTGGTGTTGATAGTTGCTTGGTAACGTCCCTCCACACTGGATATGTGAGAGATGACGAGCCGGAGGACGGGGTGGCTGGTGCCGTTTACAGTCTTCTTCGAGTCAATTAAGAAGACGGTAAACAGGTGGGCGGTAGTGTTATTTGATATATTGAGGAGCCGTATGGATGAGTTGCAAGCGTGGGTAAAGCCGGTACCGTGTATATGGCCTACATATATGCCACCGTTATAACGGTATCCCTTAGCGTTGGGCTGGACTATGGTGCTGTTGAGGTACTATTGTTGGGACTGCGATATGGCCCGACGACCCTGAGTTAGGCCGCTGTTGCCCTGGGTGCTAAACTAGCCGTTGGGGATTCGGTTGGCCAAGTCGACAAACATGGTCGGCTGGCTGAATCGCTCTCGGTTGGCCTGGTGCGTTAACCGCTGGAGCAGAGGACCTCTGGCAAACTGGACGATGTAGGCGAGGGTGGCCATCAAGGCCACTTTACGCGCAGCGGGACCAGCTTGGAGGGCGGCCGGAAGACCTAGTCCTCGGCTGTGATCCCAGATGTAATGAAGTTGCTCCAGCTGTGCTCCGCGCGCGGCGTGCAGCCAGAAGCGCACCGCAATACCTGTCGCGAGTGCTGAGCCGAAAGCAGCATTGCTGCCTGCCGAGAAAATGGCGAGCCACACGGCAGGAGAGATCTTCCATGTGTTGGCCTCGTCATCGTCCGACACAGCGACCACAATGGCCGAAGCGACGGCGCAAGCAAGCATGGCTGAGAGTGAGAAAACAGCCAGCCAAAGATTCCAGCTCCGCGATGCTTGTCGGGTCGTACCTGTGGGTTCTGTCGTTTTAGGATCCGTAACATCAGCCCCGGACTGGGCGCCGTCGGCTGCGGGATTGTCTGCTGGCATGGCTCGAACTGTGTTGACGGAAGGAAGCATTTGTTAGAATGGGGCCGGTGAACGTGAGGAATACCTTACCTTAGAAAGAGCGACGATGGGGCAGCCTAAAGACTTTAATAGGGTCGACAACCGCGCTGCTCGGAGGTGGGTTTCGAATGAGAAAGTGAAGAAGGGATGAACAACCCCCATTGATGGACGGCGGGGAAATTACCAAGCTAGCGAATTGCAAGACGCCAGCAGCACATCTGTCGCGACTTCCTCACTGGACGCCTGATAAGAGGGGCCGACGCCGTGGTGTGAGAAACAGTCTCTGTCGCCACCCAATCATGGTGATGGCCATCCCTCCGGAAAGACAGGGCAATTAGAGGCTGAAGGTAAGTTGTCGGACCCAAAAGGTAATAAGATCACAGGAAACGCAAGCCTTCTGTCGCTGCTGCATGCCCACCTCGGCGCTACTGATGGAGACCCGTCCAGCATAGACCCTTGTGGTCGGCAAGTCACCCAGAAACACTCCCCTTCTAGCCTTCTAGGTCTCAAAAATATGTGATAGGTGGGGCATACCTATGATGGTGCAGAGACAAATGCCATCATATTTGATCGCAAGCCTGGAGAGGAACGGGCGGTGGAGACTGAGCTTGCTTGCGGGCTTCTTCAGAGAGAAAGAAGCTGCCTACTGAAACAAATGCTCACCACAATCTTTACTATCAGGCCCTGCTCAGGACTCTGATTGGCGTTATCCCGAGGGCCGGTTGGCTATGGTCGCTGCTGCAAGCGCGTGGCTTTTGCCAAGCCTTTTCGAAATGGCGAACGCGTGGCCGTGTAACACTCCTTCCTCGACAAGCCGAAGGACATCGAGTCGGCAACAGCCAGCACTTGCCAGGGACTGGATAGAACGGTATTGCACCGTTCCTGTTGAGGTGGGCGGCCGGCAGCGACATTACATCTATAACCAAGTCCTGTCAAGGTAACGTTATGCCCCGGGTTAGGCAGCTGCTTCCTGTAGTACTTCCATCACTGAGGAGCGAAATAGCAACGTTAGGGTAACTGACAGTCAACCCACTGCACTGCCCCTGGCCCCCTTCCTTTATGTACCGTTATACTTCCACTTTCCACCCCGATATACTACTATTTCTAATACTCCCTTTCTACAACACAGTTAGTTTATGTTAATGAACGTTATATCTGCAGTAGGCTGTTTACTAGAGAACTAAAATTCAACTTAGATATATTAGAGTTACGCTCTAAGAACCAAAGGTAATTTCAGTGGGTCTGTTAACGTGGTTGCTTGTATCGGCGAAGGAAAACGGTAGTACTTGGCGGTGGACTAGTGTCCCAAAATTGGGTCCGCAACTCACATCCTATTTTAGATTATGGTAACTATAGCCGAGGCTCCCCCGAACTCACCTCGGCTCAGGGAGGTGCTCGCTGTGCCTCACCCTCGGTTCAGGCTCTGCGACTAATCCGGACTTGGCCAGGAAATGTTGTGGGGGGTGACTAAAGAGGTAGTCAGTCGCTAAAAAGACAAGATGGTTAGGTTAAACCAGGCTTGCTTCACCCTCAGCTCACCATTGCTCACCCCTAGCCGCCATATTATGAAATTGTCAGCTTTACGTGACGAGGGACAGGTTTTAAGTTAGATAGGGGTGTCTTATAGAGTGGGCTTTTTTCTTGCCGAGAACTTCATAGACATGGTTCGCCTGTGTCCGAGGCTAGGCAGACACCTCCTGCAGCACCTGTTCCGTCCCCAGCGATCTCGTCATGGTCCTGTTAGATCTATGACTGGGTCCTGTCATTCTCTTCTCCACGTAGGACAATTACACATTTAGAAACCTCAAATTCGCGCTCGACCGCTGATTCTCGCATTAATATCTCTTAATTGACGCTGTCACAGCGGTCACTACGTTTCTGCACTGCGTTTCAAGTGGAAGAAGCTGAAACAGTACCCTAGATGTATTGAGGGGTCATGAGGCCGACCCATGCATCAGTTGCGCCCTGCGTTGTTCCGCGGCCACGCCTTCACGGAAGAAACGAGAGAATGCAGACGCTCGAGTGTGATTTTCTGATTTCCTGAATCGCGGGTGTTTATGTTCCTCGGGCCTGGCTGCAAGCTGGAGTCGCGTTGGTGATTCCGCAAAACCTCCGAGGTGGACAATGGAGCATCTCGACCGTGCTGCTACTAGGCTCTGCCTGAGAGCCGGGGGACATCACGCCATTCGCCAACGCGAGTCCGGGCTGGGTCTTTCAGAGATGGTGGGGCACACCGACAGCCCAATTACTGTACTGTACGGATCCGTACTGGTGGCCTCCCAGCTTCCCGGGACGCGCCACCCTCCACCGAAGTTGGACGGGCCCAAGCGAGGACTGGTGATCCACGCTAGCAACGCCATCTATAAGTGGAATTGTAAAATCGTCGTCAAAGCCGAACAAAAGCCACCAGAGGGTGTGTGCCAGAGAGACCTTCTAGCGCGGAATTGGACAGACATCAACAAGTCTAGCTTGGACCAGTTTCGTTGGGCGCTGAGAGGTGTCTGGAAACATCTTTCCCTTTCTGAGACAGGTCAATCTACACATTGTCTTCAAGGTGCCCCCTGCAAGCTGCACGACCATCCCTCTGCAAATCTTGGTACGGAGATTCCCGCACTTAACCCCTGCCAATGGGCCCGAGGCCCGAGCCCCAAGCCCGTGCAACGCTGAGGCTGAACAGCGCCAACCCCATGCAATCCCGAATCACACCTCAATTCGTCGGCGCGCAGCAAACTGCTAGCCGCCAAGAAGCGCCGACCAACGACTTTCAGCGCCAGAGCTGCCCACACCGAGCGCCACCCACCACGCTCTCAGGCAATTGACGCTCCCGGAACAACGCCCCCGCCAGCTACTGAGGCACGCTCGGCCGTCGACGAGTCCTTCCAGATGGGATTTTCCGTTGGGCTGTATCATGCATCTGGCGGTCCCTTGATCACCCTCCCCATAAGTATTCGCGATGTTGTACTCGCAGCAACCGCTCGCTCCTCCACGACCAGTTCCACAGCACCATGGAAGACAAAAGGCCGGCCGTCGTGGCTGTCACCGCCGCCTTCCTGGCTCTCGCCTGGCTGGCTGTCTCGGTAAGGCTCGGGGTTCGCTACACGCTGATCAAGCGGCGGCTGTGGTGGGATGATGGTGAGTTTTGGCGCTTCCCCGCATCCCTTGTACAGTGCCGGCAACGCGACTGACACACACCTCCAAGCCTTCATCATCATCGCCATGCTGCCCGTGACGGTGCACGCCGCGCTGCAGATCTCCAGTAATTCCTCCGTCTGCCACCGCTCTGCTCTATTTCTCACGCAACCCGCAGCCACCAAGTTCGGCCTCGGCCTGCACATCCAGGACGCGAACCTTGCAGACCTCCCGATGATGGGCTATCTGCTGTGGTCGTCTGCCGTACGCTCTATTCTACCCCCGCATCTCCGTCTCTTGAAATGGCTTTATTTAACAGCAGACACATAAACCAGCCCGCGTTCAACCTCTCCCACATGTTCATCAAGTTCTCATACCTCGCCTTCTACCTCTGCCTCATGCAGGACCGGCGCAGCCGCATCTGTCTGTACGCGGGCATGGCCTTTGTGGGTGCCATCGGCATCACTTTTACGACCTTGTCCATCTTTATGTGCACGCCGATCCAGCGCGGGTGGGACAGGACGATCGAGGGGACGTGCGTGGCGGAGCAGCCGTACCTCTTTTCCAACGCAGCCTTCAACATGGCGGCCGATGTCATGGTCTTTGCGCTGCCGATCCCGACGCTGTGGAGCTTGCAACGTAGGTCACTCTGTGGTGCTGCTTCTATTGCGAGGGCTGGCTAATCAATTGTGTGGGCAGTTCCCCGGCGGCAGCGGATCGTCTTGCTGGGTACATTCACCTGCGGCTCGGTGTGAGTCATGTCCACTCCCACTCTCTGTCCCCATCCGGGCAGCTGCGTCCCGCTCAGCGTGGCCGAGAATAGCGCGCTGACTGAAGTCCACTCCTTTCCAGCATTTTGGTAGCCAACATCGTCCGGCTCACCTATATTTACCGGTTCGCCGTGCCGCCGACGCAGGGTAAGCAGCCCCCCATTCGCAACCAGCCTCAGCAGGACAAACGTTAACCCTTCCTCCTCTCGCCCCTTTTCAGATCCAACATGGGACATCGCGGGCGTGATCATCTGGGCCGAGATCGAAGTTCAGCTCGCCGTCATCCTCTCCTGCGCCGCAGCCTTCAAGGTCCTCGCGCAGCGTCTCTTCCCCGGTTTCATGGACGGCCTGGCGTACGGATCGTCAGGGCGCAAGACGACGCGTGCGCCTGGGAGCGGCACGGGTACGTACGCCCTGCAGTCGCGCGACCACACCGGCTTCCGCACCATCACGCGCATCGAAGCCGGCGGCACCACCACTACTACCAAGCAGCAGCAGCAGCTGCAGCTGCAGCAGGCCGACGGCGACAGCGTCGACAGCCGCGAGCACATTGTCGGGGGCGCCGCCGCCGCCGCAGGGTGGCCACCGCGCACCAAGACGACCATCAGCGTGCACTCTTCGAAGCGGGACAGTGCGGATGAGGACCCGAGGACGAAGGGGCCGGATTATTTGTTTGTACCATAGCGAGGGCCTGTCTACGCAAGTGACATGGCAGCATCGCTGAGATGTCGAGACAGCTTTGCTACAGTAGAGCTGAAAAGAAGTCAGCCAAAAAGTGCTTTTGTTTCCTAGTTAAGGCTATCTCGGCGATGGTTGGGACTAGGAGGTGCAGTGCGTATGATAGATGCAAGCAAAGGGTCCGAAGAATAGGACCAACATATAGTAGGTATGTAAGGTACCATGTATAACGGGTACGGAGATGTTCCAGAAGCATCGTCCTATAAGAAACGCTGTCATTTCCACGACCTCGGCCATTCTTCCTTCCACCTAGCCCTCACGTCCGTCATCATGCAACTCACTCACGCCCTCGCCGTCTCTATCATGGCTCTGGGCACCCTTGGTGCACCCCAAATCGACCCCCTTACTGGAGACACTGTCAAGTCTGTTCCCATGTCATGGAAGATCGAAGTGTCACCCGGCCGAGTCAAAATCCTGAACGGCACGATCGAGGAGGCGGTTGCCCAAGCCGTCGCTATCAATCCGACCTACACGCTCCCTGAGATCGCCGCCCCAGTTTCAAAGCCGTACTCGTTGCACCGTCATAGCGAGGTATTGAGTGTGCAACGCATTCAAGCGGGCAAAAAGAACGACCATACTTGAGGGAGTCGATTACCTCCGCCGAATAGGGGGGTCCGTCGACTCATGGCCACTTTCACATGCTCGCGTGTCAGTTGCTCGTGGAACGCTGCAATATTTTTGTGCAACTTCGTGAGTATTGAGCGCTGTACCTCAGCTAGGTATTCAATACGAAGAGTAATTAGCGCCATGTATAAAGCACCCAGACCTTGGTTGGAATGACATGGGACAGCGTTGCAAATAGCGCAAAGCATATTGTTGACTCCTGTGCAAGCCCGCCGGATAGACCCCCTAATTTTGTCAGCGGCGACAACCTTGAGACTAAACTATAGATGACTCGGGTAGTGTTTGATAGTTACTAATCTGGGGGTTTCAAGAAGGGTTAGGGGGGTCCTTTTGCTCCGAATGTCATGAGTTCATCAAGGGGCGGAATTGCAATTTGGCTTCTGAAATCATCTACCTATGCATTCGAAATTGAAGGTTTTGCTTACCATTCTCTCTCTTGATGACGGGAGCCATCTCAACAGTTACTACCTGCTACAAAAATTTGCACTGATCGCGTGCATTGTCACATCGTTAAATGGGTGCCGCCTGGTAATGTAAACCAAGTGGGCCTACTGATATACCAGAAGATCCTAATAATTTTATTCTCCTTGCTCTCACGCGTTTCTAGCCTCAGGCTTCCACCCAGTGTTTCAGATAAGACTGGTTGGCAATTTGTTGATGGCTTACGCAGATAGGGAACACTCAATTACCCCTAGTCGAATCTATGCATGTTTGCACTCAAATTTAGGTAGCTACAGAACTTCCAACCAGCCCCTAGTGGGCCTAACAGCAAACAGGTCTCGGCATTTCGTCACAATGCCCAGGGGTGGCCACTGCCTCGGTGTTTGACATTTTGATAGAGGTTCCAGAGTTTGTTCGGACATCGAGGTGGCAACAATAGGACCCAATATAGATATTAGGCACACCGGGAACCGCCCACTTATAAGAAATGAAAACATTCCTCGCAGCGTTGGCCATTCTTTCTTCAACCAACTTCACCCTCGCTTTCTTCAACCAACTTCACTCTCGCCTCCGTCACCATGCAACTCACTCGCATCCTCGTCAGCTCCACCATGGCTCTGGGTATCCTCGGTGCAGCCGAAGTAGACCGTCGTAACACGGTGGTGAATTGCAACAACTACTACGGGTACACGGCAAGTCCTGCAGGTATAGATGCTGCAGTTGATGAGCTCCGCGGAAAGATGGGGCGCATCTCGAGCTTGAACTTCTGGGACGGGCCTGCGAGCTGCTCCCAGGTCAGTTGTGTTAAAGAAAGCTCCGCAATCTATCTGTGTAACTTGGTGGGTGCCGAGCTGTTTACCTGTTTAACACGATTGACGATTAACGCTATAGACAGAACGACCACACCTTGGACATGGAGAAACTCGGAATTACCTGGGACGGCGTTGCCAACAGCGCAAAACATATTATTAACAACTGCGACGTCAATGACAAGGGTAGGCTTACCGGCAAGAACATTGAAAAAGATGAATGGAAGACGGAGGTGCGTTGGGGTCTCTGCTGAGACGGGAGTCTAAGAGAGTTAGGAGGTTTCTTTTCGCTTCGGACAGTTAGTAGTTCATCTAGTATGAATGTATTTGCGTAGGGATTTTGCGGTCGCCCATACTTTCGAACTTGGAGATTTTGTCCTTCCCGTCACTCTTTCTTTATGTACGTCACTCAAACAGTCGCGACCTAGGTACTTGTCCACTACTTCCACCCGTTAACCTCCTCCATCACGAACCTAAAGTGACCCCCTTAGCGCTCAAAAGCCGTCCGTCAATTCTCAACCTGAGTCTAAAAGTTTCCATTCGCAAATGCATACTCCCACCCAACTGTCAACCAAGTCCCACCGATCTGGCACCTGTCATGGACGACGCGCACAACATGCGCCACATGTCTGCAGTAGGTACCTAGCTCTATGTAGGCGCCCCGAGTTCGGCACCCTGAACAAACACCCAGTTTGGCGGTCGCATGCCTGCTTGGCACATGGTGGTATCGTAGAGCTCGCCGTTGCCGTCCATCGGCGCCTCGCGCATCTTTCCTCAAACGTGTCGGTGGATAGAAATTGCTTCGAAGCAAAGGCGTTGAAAGGTGCAGAGCAAGAGCCGAGCCCTCGGGAGAGTGAGAGACATGGCGACAAAACAAACAAACATAAAAACAAAGCGAAATAAAAATTTCAAGCAAGGGGGCAATAAAATAATACTTGAGCGGAGTAACAGCGGGAGTGCACCCCACCCAAGTCAAACATCCACCGAAGAAAACAACACCATACTCACATCTACCTAAAATCTCTCTTGATCAGCAGCCTCACACTTGCCCCATCCCATCCGAGATTTTTGTCGAGCAGTTATCTCTCTCCTCTAGAATCCATTTCCAGCCACGGCGTGCTTAGCACATACCGGAAGTCCGTATCTGGCGCACTGTAAAAATAGACAGCAACTGACTGTTAGGGGATTAGGGGGAGTTTGGACGCCCCTTGCTGCCTTGCTGCCCCTGCTAAACACTTTGCCTGCCAACTTTGCAGCGCTTCTGATACTTATTACTGTGACTTGGTGGGCGGGAATGAATTCTCTAGAGATTGGGGTCCGTAAACACACCCCAGTCGCCTCTCCCCTTGTCGTTTCGCGCCCAGAATGCAACGCAACCTGTGAGCTCGTGGGGGTTTCCGCCAATCGACACTCTGAAATATCTACTCTAGGTAGTGTAGGTAGCATTGCATTTCTGAAGTTGCGCTATCGAAAAATCTCCTGAAGATCGTTTGCCCAATGCAACAAGGCCAGAGCCGGGCGCCCGGGCTGGGTGGGTGGTGGACACCGTTATCTTCCGTTGCGCCCTCAAAGCTGATCCTTGCCTCTCCCACCCCACCCCGGAAGCTATCCCCATGCCACGGTAACTCATGTGACAAGCTGAGAGCACTTGTCTTCACAAGAGGCGCATAGGTGGCTGGAGCGACGGGGAGCAAACACCTGGCTGGCTTTTTGATACTCGGGATATTTCCTCAAGATTGTTGATATGCAAAAATAATGTAAATTGGAATTGTTTTATTTTCTTTGTCTTGGTGGCGGCCAACCTTGCGGCACACCAAGGGGCGCAAAGCGCTCAGCGCTTGCTTGCCCAATGACGCATCCAGGCAAACCTGCCTCTCCGCTCAGAATCGCCCGCCTGCGTTACCATCTGCTTGATACGCGACACTGAACTGTGTCATCTTGTGAATCTCAATGCTTTGCCGAACGGCAGCTTCCCGTGGCTTGCTGAGCGGAAACTCGTCGTCGTTGTCATCGGAGCCATCGCTCAATGGCTTATGCCCTGTCGATGGAGGCGCTATGCTGGACTGGTCGTTCTCCTCGAGCTCCATCTCGGTCAGAATCCCGAATGGCGCCCTCTTGCCCGTCCCTGTTGACCGGCCCATGCTGCGGCTCCCACTGCTTTTGTCGTTGGGCCCCGATCGCTCGTCGGCAAGTCTCGTGTTCCGCTGGATGCTGAGCAGAGACGGGGCGTATCTTGCAATCAGGGGCTTGAGATGGGCGAGTGAGGCGCACACGATGCCTACATTGGACTCGATCGACGACCAAATTGCGGCACCGTAGTTGTCCCCTGCAGCAGGGAAGTTAGCAAGTTGGAGAGAAGAAAGACCAGAGGAAGGCCTGGACTTACAAGTGGGATCCTTGGAAACAGACGCCATGGTGAGCGACTCGAGCCGCAGGATGCCGGTAATGCACACAAATGCGCCGACGACGAAGATGGCAATCAGGGCGATGCGCTGTTTCTTGGGAAGCTGGATCTGCCAGAGCGTCTTGACGGGCAGGAAGTAGATGACGATGTCCTGCAGGATGTTGAGGCCGGCGTTGCTTAGGAACAAGGCCACCTGGTTGAAGCATGTGCCGGGTAAGTCGGGGCGCCAGGCCTTGTGGATGGGACTGCACTGGAAGATGCCGGCGACTACGCATGTGAAGGCCGTCAGGGCCACGAAGGCCATCATGCCCCAGTTGGCGATGCGGTACGGCCGCTGGGGGATGAGCTTGAGGTAGAGGAAGAGGATCGAAATCTTGGTTAGGCTGACGGTGATGTAGTACGTCGCCTCGCCGTAGTAGAACAGCTCGAGGGCAGCGGAAAAGTTGGTCGTCGGCGGGAGGTCCAGAACGTGTTTGCCCAGCCCGTACTTTGTCTGGACGCAGACGTTGACGGTGAAGGCGATGCTGAAGAGCCATGAAATCACAATGGTCCATTCGTCTGCCGCGCTCGGGATGCCCTGCACTCGCGCTCGTGTCCACACACGCAGAAGAAGAAAAATGGTGGACAGGCACATCATGCATGTGACGATGGCAACGAGACTTTCGCTGCGCGATTCGCCGACCACATAGCCGGGACTGGCGGCCGCCGCGGTGTCGGCGCCGGCTGAGTTGACCATAGGGAAGTCTCAAGCGGGGGAACGCGAGTCAAAAAAAAAGGAAGGAAGGTGCGCACCGTTGGAGAATACAACAACGGCAGTTGGGACTGGGAAAAAAGCTGGAGAACCTGCTCATCCAAGCGGGCAGTCTCCCCATTATTTGATGCCTCGCAACCCTTTATCGTCGCCCCGAGGAGGGCTCATCTCCGCCTATCTCGATCGTGAGCGAAGCTTCTTCCACTGTTACATCCCCCCTTAACATGCCCTGGAAGAGCGTGGAGAAAGAGCCTGCCGGGGCACCTCTTGTGATATGCACCCGGATTGCCGGATGTGGAGAGTCGACTCTCGCCTCCCTGCACTATCCCGGCGCTCAGCCACAGCCCAACGGTCCGCGGCAGGGGCCGCCCGCTGTTCCGGCTCCACTTGCCCGACTTCTACGAGGACTGCAACACGTCGAGAAGTGCATGCAGCATGCACTGGCACGCATAAATAAGTACGATCTGCACCAAGCTAAAAACTACGCAATAGCTGCTCCCGTTAAACACAGACAGCCGCGCAATACGAGACAAGCAGCTCCCGTCCCAGCCTTTAACCACACGCCGTGAACGTGGGCATACTTATCCATCCTGTTTTGAAACGAGGTCCGAAGTCACCCACTCACTTGGCACGGGTTGTGAGGGCTTCGGTGCGGGGAGGCTTTGGGGGGGTACTGCAACCACTGCACTGCAGGCGGAGCCAGGGTCGGGGCCGGTCTTGTGCCTCCGGCATTTTGGGGGGGCAGGAGCACCTCACCCCTTGTCAAATATGCTTGGCACGCCGGATCCCCGCTGACATCCATCGGTAACCTCTTCAGGTTTAATTGAGGGGTTACATTTTCCATCGTTCTCGTTCTCTTGTTTTCATTGCTTCTTTCCTCGTCGCATTCGTCTCTAAGTCCGACGCCGACGCCCAGCCTCTCTCTCTCACTGTTCCTCGCTTTGCCTCGCTTTCGCTGCCTCTCCGCTCTCCGCTCTTCATTCTCCACTCTTCCGTCTCATCTCACTATCCACGCGCCCGGCGCGACGCAATCCGACCCCACGCAACATGCCGGTGGACTTCCATCTTGGCCCGACAGAGGCCGCTACGCGCGCCGCGGCTGCCGGATTCGCCCAGCACATCCTCAAGCCGGCGCGCGCCGAATATCTCAAGCACGCGGAGCACACTGAGCGCTTCCAGGCCACGCAGCCGGCTTACACCGCGGCCGTCCAGGGCGGGCTGCTCAAGGGCCAAATATCGCCCGCGCACGGCGGCAGCGGCGGCTCCTTGGTGGAGGCCGCCATCATGGTTGAAGAATGCTACGCCGTGGAGCCGTCCGCCGCACTCACCATCTTCGCCACCGGCCTCGGCCTGACGCCGCTCAACATTGCAGGCAGCCAGCCCGCGCACGCCGAGTTCCTCGCGCCGTTCCTCAGCGGCCAGGGCGCGCCGCTAGCCTCGCTGGTGTTTAGTGAGCCCGGCGGTGTTGCCAACGCTCTGGAGCAGGGCGCGCCCGGCTTCCAGACGACGGCCCGCCGGGAGGGCGACGAGTGGGTCATCAACGGCGAGAAGATGTGGGCAACAAACTGCGCCGGCTGGGACTTCAAGGGCTGCGATCTCGCCTGCGTTGTTTGTCGCGACGTTACCGAGGCTCCGAAGCCCGGCAGCGATCCGAAAGAGCAGGTCATGATCATCTTGGTGACACGCGCGGACCTGGACCGCAACGGCGAAGGTGCTTTCGAGGTGCTGCGTCACGTCGCCATGCCGGGCCACACGTCTGTCTCAGGCCCGCATGTGCGATATACAAACGTCCGCGTACCAGCTAAGAATGTGCTGTGTCCGTCTGGGCAGGGTGCCCAAGTGGCTTTCGGCGCCTTCGATGCGAGCGCTGTTCTTGTCGGCGCTATGGGTGTGGGGCTTATACGAGCCGCCTTTGACGCTGCGCTCGCCTTTGCCCGCCGAGACTCACGCAACGGCGCCGTCCCGCTCCTGGAGCGCCAAGCGTTTGCGGACCTGCTCTCAGGCATCAAGATGCAGGCCGAGGCCTGTCGGGCCTTGACATGGAAGGCTGCCCACGCGATGGAACACGGCCCGGGCGACTACAATGCGCGCCGTGAGCTCGCTCTAGCCGCCAAGATCTACTGCAGCGAGGCAGCCGTCAAGGCCTGCACCGATGCCATCAACGCGGTTGGAATGTAAGCAGCCTGCCCCTCCCTTTCCTCGCGGGTACTTTTTACTGACATGCATGGTGACAGCACGGCCTACGATGTAGACCAACCATTTGCCGAATTGCTGAACAATGCCATCGTGCTGCCAATTTTCGATGGCGGCAACGTTGGAATCCGGAGACGCCACATACAGCAGCTCATGCAGTCACCCACCTACGATGCCTGGGCGGCAACCTATGGCCCGACTGAGAAGAAGTAAGCGGGCAGGTGTCGCGCGAAAGTACAACAACATGGGAGGTATTCGACCGGCAGGACGGTTTCTTGCTCCGGGTCAGGGCTGTAAACGCCTCGGACTCGGTCGCAAAAGCTACCTAGATTTGGATACATAGAACAAAATAGAGACTCGTGATGCCCATGCATGTTCCCCCCTCCCCAAGATATCTTGCACTGTCCCGGGATAGAAGTGAGAGAACACAAAACTGTGAGAGAAAGGGCCGAATTGCATCCGTCTAGCTCCCGTTGTTGGTTACACCAGCCAACCTTTCTGGAAGGACGCATTTGGGTGGCCCAGCAGGGCGATCCCACCCACACACGGCCACCAAATCCGGGTTGCCGGGTAGGACACAGTAATATGCATCTAAACAAGGCTCGCGCAGTGCAGATCCCGTGATATGGAACAAAGCCTTGTTGATGGCGCGGCGCCACCCCCCGAGCAACCAATCACCCAGCCAGGCACCAAAACCTCGCAGTGAGACCGGCAAGGAACAAAGCTCGATGACCGAGCAGGGGAGATTATTCACAAATGCCCGGATTTGCGCCAGAATATTCATTCAACTTCTCCCCCCACCAGAGTCAAGAATTCACCGCTTCCATTCTAGGGGGAGGGAGAGAAAGGGAGAGCGTGTGACAAAGTGAGATTCTTGCCACCTCCTCCGCTCAGTCTTGGCCCTTGAATTCAGCCGTAGAGTTGCCAACCAAGATTCCAAACTATCTTGGTTGGTCGTGCAATTCATTCCTAATAAGTATAACGGCAAACAAGGCCTAGAATGCTGTTGCAGCACTGCATACAAAGACGTCCTAGAACTGTTCACCTTAAGAAGGACAGACATCCCGACGACTTCGGCCATGTTTAGAGGTAGTCGAACAAAACAAGTTCACCGCCCTACTTGACCTCACCTCCGCCATCATGTAACTTTCGACTTACATCCTTGGCTCCGTTGTGGCCCAGGGCACCCTCGGTGCGGCAACCAAACTTGACCCCCTCGACGGAGCCACCTTCATTCCCATGTCGCGGAAGATCGAAGTGTCGCCTGGTCAAATCCACACCCTAAATGGAGCCATCGAGCAGGCCATTGCCCAGGCCATCGCTATCAACCCGAACTATACGCTTCCAGAGCTTACTCCATGCCCCGGTACAAACTTGAAGCTGCACTCGCCCTCTTGGAAACACGGCGAGTTAAAGCCTTGCAACTCAGAGCTTCCCTACGCACTTACGAAGTCTATCATTGAGACACTGAACCCCCTCTGCCGAATTGGTGGGGGGCCCATCTTGCCAGGAGCCGAAAATCGTGGTGATCGCGTCTGCACCTGGGTCAGCTGCTCGTACCCTAGTTCCTCGATCTATATTTGCAACCTGGTATGTGTCTGCCTCAATTCTGACTCCTCCGATGTCAAGTTTCATGACTAACGTCTTATACAGAACCAATTTCCCTTGGAGACATTGGGGGTTACCTGGAATGATGTTGCGAACAGCGCAGCCTACGTCGTGGAGCAGTGCACTGGCTACCAACGGGAGGGTGTCCCATATGTTAGTGGCCAGGTTTCTGAGCCCGTCTGGTGGGACACATCAGTGCGTGGGGGGCCTCAATGCTGAACCGGGTGGTTTGGCTTGAGAGGGGAGATGAGGAACCTTTGGCTTCGGGCAGATACCAGTCCATTAGAAGAGTACCTAATTGCAATGTCCTCTGACATTTAGCTTGCTGAAACAAAGGGGTATAGAGGGTTCGAGAGAGGGGGGAGTGAGGAGGGGGGCGATTTGTGTTCATCGTGTTCTGGGTATCTGAATGTCGGATAGAAATCCAAAGCGTTTCACTCTCCAAGCTGTAATAACCACGCCGGTGATCCAGTGCCACAATCTGTTCGGTGGAAACAAATCCTACTGAGAACGTATCCCCTATTTGCTTTGGTGGCAGTACTGCGGCAACTTCTCTGCGAGATCGCTATCTGCACACGCCTGAGAAACCGCCAGCTCCAGCTGTGAGCGGCCAATATCCCGGGACTCAATCGCGTACTGGACTGAGAGCACGCCACACACAGAGCTTACAATTGTCAGGATAGCCACCATAACCCCGGAAATCCAGAATAGAACCACGTTCAGCAGATTTGGGTCCTTCTTGCTGGTCCTCCAGAACTGCTGCATTCCCCGGGGCGGCTCATCGAGCACCTCAGATAGCTGGTGCAATGCCTTGCGCCAGTACTTATAGTCACTCCAATTTCTTGAGGGAACTTTGCCGCATGTTCCCAGACTGTAAAATGACTCGATCATGCCGTCCTTTTCGAGCAGAGACTCGGTCGCGCGGTTGAACATAGGAAACAAGAGGTTGTATGTCCCCATTAGTTCATCAAGGACGTCAGCAGGGATAGGTGATTGTCCCGGGGCGGTTAGGTGCCGATGAGCCCAGATCTTGTGCTCGAAGATCTTCAGCATCCGCCTCTTGCGCGTCCAGTTCATGGACAGATGCTCGGCAAGGTTACTCGTCCAAATGATCCGGATGTTGTGGTCGAGTACGAGCCGCGCAGCCGTTAGATCCGGATCGACCGTTCCGGACAAATCGAACAATTGATCCGTTTGGGCCTTTTGTGAGAAGAACCGCTCCGTGACAGCCGTTATGGACTCGTCTTCGAGCCAAACGAGCAAACCAGGTGCCTGGTACCGAGGCATTTCGATCTGTATGTCCAACATGGTCCATAGTCGGACAATCATCTGCAACACATGGCGTGTGGCATCCTCGGCCGCTGGGTTATCGAAAGAGAAATGCGCTCTAACAATATCCCCCACGTGCATTCGGAGCTTATTGCGAGAGTTGACCACGGATTTTATCGCGACCTTGGTCTTGTCTGACGGAAGCCCAAGGCGATTCTCCGAGTCTGCGATCGCGGATGACACGTAATGAACGAAGTACATGTATTGCGGTTCTTGAACCATATCCGACGGTAGTAGATCGGACCAAAATAACCGCAGGAGATCGAGCCTGCCAGAGGTGGTGTCAGGGAAGGACTCGGAGGCCACCGGCAAGGCTCTGAGGCCTCTCAATCGGGATGCTGTGAACATGCTAGTGGGTGAAGGAAAGTAGGGTCATCGAATGTCCCATGAGAAAATACACTAGCTGGCTAGGGAGTGCGCAGGCAGAGTGCCTGGGCAAGTTGGACAATATTTTGTTCTTAATAGGTCGTGTCAAAGCTTCATGGTGATTCTCGATGCATTTCTACCTATGTTATTGGTGCAGTTCTAGGTCATCCGAGGACCGCATTCCCCGCATCCCGGGGCTAGCCTGGCGAGGGAATGGCGGTGAGAGGTGTGTTGTTATAAGTTGGGCTAAGTATCTAGGCGGCAGTGCACCAAAAAGAATATGGTGGCGCCTGCGCGAATTGTGCGATGGCAGCTCTGCATTGAGGCTCAGCCATCCCCAGCCAATAATACAGCCATCACTGTGCATCCCACTATCTCCCACACCGCTTGATCTTTTTAGCTGGTTGCCTATCGCCTTAACACCGATCCTATGGAGTTTGCAGTAACAATGTTAGCAGGGTCCGAACGCTGCTAAGAAAATCACAAACCGATTTGCTATATGCACGTTAGTGTCTTGGACTTGAAAAGAAAAATTGGGTGCAATGCTAGATTGCTCGGTCGGTTGCCACCACAGTGCACCTCCTTCCTGTTGCAGGAGTCCGTGCCGTTCCGGCAGTCCCGTATCACAGCACCGTCAGCGGTCTATCTTCCTTCCTGTTCAACAATTTCGCCCACCACTGCCAACCTCCGCGCCTCTACAATACACTCAGGCTGCGTTTCAAAACAACGCCATGTTTCCATGTCAATATACCCATGGCCACCTTAGAGCGATTTCGATTCCGCAGACCCAAAACCAGGAAGGAGATTGGAAATATCACAGTCATCTTGGATGGAAGGCATCAAAAGACCTCCTTGAACGACTCGGAGTCGCAGCGGACGGAAGCTCAGCGGGATGAGACCTGGATTCGCGGAGTCAAGGTGAAGCTTCAGCTAATCTTCCAGAGAGGATCCTCGGAGCAAAACCCAGCGCTTGTCGACATTGTGGACAGTGCCACGACTGACGCGGGAGGCAACACGACATCCAAGGACGTGGATCAACAACAGAGCCAGTGGACAAGTGAAGTCCCAGTCTCTTCGTCGAAGGTCTATTGCATCCCCAAAACCAACATCTTTGTCGGCTTACCATCGGAGATCCCTGTTCCGCCAGAAGCAAAGGCGGTCTTTGAACAGAAAGTTAAAGCCTTACTCCTTGCCGATCTAGACCAGGCTAGGAAGTACATTGAGTCGACGAGTCCAGGGAGACGAGACCCCAACAGCTATATTTTTGAGCCTGTAGTGCTTCGCATGTCAGGGCGGGCCGCCAGCGGCCGAGACGGGGCCGTAAAGTTATCACCTACCATCTGGGTTCGTTATTCGCCAGCTCAACGGCAAAGCATGCAGAAAGCCATAGGGGAGAGCTGCATGAAGTGGGCGCACAAGACTGAGTTCGGCGAGATCATGGTGGAAAACTCCGCGCGGCTTCTGTCGTCGAATCAACTCGAGTATCAAGTCCCAGCCGGCGTTGGTGCCCCCCTAGACGGACTGGGAGGGTTTCGGCTGTATCTTGAGATTGAAGATCCTTTATCTCGGAAAACGCTACCGCATGGGACCCTCTGTCGCGCAACAATTATGGACGGGTCAGCGATTTTCAGTCAGAATCTGTCAAGGATCGGGGGTCTCATCACGGTCGACGGCAACTTCTTTGGACTCACAACAGCACACGGAATCCTTGGCAGTGTGTGGGACATGCTATGGAACGACGAGGATCCTCACAAACTAAGCTTACCACCCACGGGAGAACCGCCGCAATCGTTCACTGGCGACCCGCCCAGCAAGAATACCCAAGATGGTGGGAGCACGGATGACATATCAGGAGACGATTACACCTGTTATGCCGACTTCACAGTAAAATCAACCGAATCAACCGAAACAAAGCAAACTACCAAGTGGGTTGAAGTGCAGCTTAGGGGTGTGGCGAATTTTCTTGGTGTCAAAGCCCTCCCAGGGAACAACCCTTGGACCGACACTCCAACGACTATCGTTTTCGTGAAGGATGTCCTGAAATCCGACTTTGCATTGATAGGAATGGATAGCGCCTGGGAACTTCCCGTCCCGATGGAACCCGCAGCAGCTTCGGCCGTGAGGGGGGTCTATAGATCGGGTCCTCTTCTTCAGGGGCCGGTTGAGGTCGACATTGGGGAGGAGTTAAGATTGAACGGCCTTCTTCTCAGCGAGCCAGCGAGCCTGGACATATTGGGCGTATCGCTGCCCACGCGTATCATTCAATTGGCCCAGCCTTTAGGTATGTCGATGGTTCCGGCTTTTTTATTCCTAGGTGTTTCGGAAAAGAGGCTAAACCGCATGTTCAGGGCCGGGAACGTCTGGCGCGTGGGTCGTTCGAGATGACACTCTTTGCGGAATGATCATTGCTGGCTATGAGGACGAGCCTTTTGCACATATGATCCCAGCCACTCAACTCGTCAAGGATATTGAGGAATCGACCTCGTCCAGGGTCGGCTTGTTTCAATCCCGGCCGAGCAACGAAGATTCCCCACTCGATGGGCGTTCTAAGCTCCCTAGAAACCGCCGCGAACCAGTCCCGGCCGACTACTTTCCACCTCTGGGCCTATCCAACTATGGCAATCCTCGGACTACCAAAACGAGCGCCATCGTGATATCCGAGAAACAGCCTCAGACCCCTCCGAATGATGGCATCGAGCCGGTCAGTCACCTCAGCGGATTGCCGAACAAAGGGAAACAGAAAGAAAAGGAGGAGAGTAGAGCTCAACCGACAGATACAACGGAAAACGACCCGCCACATGAAAGTAGGCCCGCTATCGCGACGAATGCAAATGAGATGAAAGGCATCCGACTAGGTATGGTGGTAGCCGCGCTTTGCGCGGCAGAGTTCGTTGTAACCTTGGTTAGTTCTCTTATCCCATTTCTCTTCCTCAATTGCACATTGATGGCAATCATGGGCTTTGCTAACAAATCCAAAACTATAGACGGAAAACATTCTCCCTGGAGCCGTACCACGCATGACGGCGGACTTCCATTCACTCCACTACATCGCTTGGTATGCTAGCGCCTACAGGATGGCCTACTGCATATCTGATCCCACTTGGAAGCGTGGTTACGAACTCAACTCGAGGAAGGTCCTGTATTTGATGTCCTTGATCACCGTTGGGGTCGGCTCTGCGGTCTGTGCTACGGTCAACTCGAGTGTGGCCTTCATCGTCGGCCGTTTTATTGCGGGACTTGGCGCCCCTGGGATCCTTTATGGAGGGAGTAGTATATCGGCAATGGTTTTCCCTCAGAGTAAGGGTGGGTTCTACATGAGGCTTGCCCTGGCGGTGCGGGTCCCTTCGATCGGTGTCGCATCGGTTTTGGGAGGGGTGTTGACAGACCGTGCCACCTGGAGGTGGTGCTTTTATATCAAGTAAGTCCTCCCTACTGCCTGTAAAACCACGGGTACTTACTAATTCCTATGTTCGAACCGTCACAGTCTTCCAATTGTCGGCTTTGTTCTCGCCGTGGCAGTTCTTTTCCTCCCAGTCCGTCCGGGGGCGGAAGACAAATCGACCATTTCAATCCTCACACGCATGCATCGCTATGACCCACTTGGGAAGCTCTTCATGCTGGGCTTCATGATCTGCCTTGTCTCCGGCCTCCAGTTAGGTAGCGCAGAGGTTCAATGGTCCAATCAGACCGTCGTCGCCCTGCTATGTCTCTCGGGTATCTTCTTTCAAGCATTTGTCGTCAGTCAAATTTGGTCGGCAAATTACGCCACTATCCCCCCTTCTGTTGCACGGCAGCGAAAGGTGGCATGCGGAGTTCTAATTTTTATATGTTGGAATGGCGCTTGCCATTCCATGCTGTATTGGCTCCCTCTTTGGTTCCAGGCCGTCCAGGGCACCACGGCCTTGAAGTCCGGCGTCAACACTCTCCCTTTACCTCTAAGCTTCATGACTGCTTCATTTCTTTGCGCCGTCATTGACAGCAAAACCAGGCGTCATGTGCCGTGGATACTATGTGGTGGCATCTTTATGTCCGTTGGCGCTGGCATGGTAACAAGGTTTGATATGGACACTCCGTCAGCAACATGGATTGGATACCAGGTTTTGTTTGGGGTTGGAGCAGGGTTTGTCGAAGCGGTGAGGTCATGTCTTATCACTGACAAGGAAACTCGGTTTCAAGTCATGCCTTTTGCCAGCTCTGTTGGGGCCGTCGTCTCCGCCGCTGTCTGGCAAGCTATCTTCTCCAACTCCCTCAGGAGCGGCCTGCAGCCTGAACCCGGCATCATGGATCTTATCCAGGAAAACGGAGCATCGGAACTGGCAGCTAAATTGTCGCCTCATGTGATGGATCCAGGTATTGTACATGGGTTCTTGCGGCTGTTCAATGGAGCCATGAGGGATGGGATGTATGCAGTCGTCGTTGCAGCCTCTTTGATGGCGATACCTGCTGTCCTGGCCAAAGACTGGAAGCGCAGAGGTGAACCAAGCGACCAGGAGAGGGAACAGCCGCCTTCCATGACAGAGACAGCTTAGGTAGGTAGTTTAGTACAAACGACGGGCAGGTGCTGAAAGGTTTGGAATTCGAAGGGCGAGGCCTCGGACCTGACTGCGAATTTTACTAGTCTGATGCAGAAAAAGGTGACAGCCAATCCCACAGACGTGCTGGGCCGTCCGTATAGCGAGAATGAAGAGGCGAGGAAGACCGTCATAATGGTTCTACCGTCAGAGCGTTTCACCCTCACGGTGGCCGGACGGTGCCTCGCGATGGCAAGCGGCGGCCACGGGGTGCAACACTAGTTAAACGAACTAAAGCAAGCGTTCTCAGACATTCTAGACTGGTCTAAGAAGTCGCTAAGAGAAAGCGATAACTTCACTATAGATGTCATGTTTGCCTTGTCGGATGTCCATAAGATGGCAGGGGACATCGATGGCGCAGAAAGGCTTGCTTTAAAAGCTTTTCTTCTTTACGGCCGCAAGGCGTAGCACAAAGGTCATAATATCTACATCTCCTCCTCCTTACTGGACAATGCACTTGACTCTCCGTGGTCAGGCATTACCGAGCTCTTCGACGGCAGGCTGTTAAAAGAGGAGGAATTACTTATCACAGAAGGGATGATTAAGAGTCAAAGCGGCTACTATCAACATCAGGACTACTCGAAAACCTACAACAAGGAAGTCTTCCTGGCTGCTATGCTCGGCATGTCCGAAACAAAGCTTACCGATAATGCGACTTTATACATTACCGGAAATCCAGAATGGACCACCATGGCTCTGGAGAAGAATAAGCTCTGCTCAACGCCAGACATTTTAAGCGAGATGATGAAACAGGGTACCAAAACAGGTTCAGAGCGGCCAAGTTGGCGGCTTACGGTCACACTGTGGACACCCACTCCCAACAGGTGGCATTGGCAGCGTCGATAGCTTTCGTCCTTGCCCAGGGCAACGCCGACTTGACAGACGATGTAATTTCGGAAGCTTTTCGGCTTGCCAGGAAGCACAGCGAATCACCGCCGCCCACAAGGATTCACAGGCTTGACCTGGAAGTCGATGAAACTCTGATGATGGCCGCGGCGGCTCACAAACACGGAGAATGGATTCTCCAGGTCCTTCAGAAGATTGTGACGACCGAAAGGATGCCGATGGTGACCGAAGAGGTCATGATGGCAGCCATGGGGGGTCCCGATTTCGGGAGTGGTGTGGTATCATTGCTGCCCTCAAGGAAATATCTTTGTTATCCAACAGGGAGCTACCAGTCACCGAAAACGTAATTAAAGCAGCAATAGATAACCTCAACGTCGGCACCGACGACATTCGAGTTTCTCTGAGGACTCTGAGCGAACTATACTTCTCTTCAAACACTGAATTACCTCTCACCGAAGACATAGTGATCGCAGCCTTGGAGAGCGAAGACACCAGGCTGCTAGAGTCTTTTCCTGAGCTCCCTAAGCTCCTAGTTACAGAGAAGACTGCATTGAGCGTGGCGTCGCGCAAAGACTGAGACAAAATCGTACGGTGTGGTGAAAGCCGCCTTGGAGGGCGGGTGGCTGCCGTTGCTACACTCGGTGACGAAGAACGACGCCAAAAACGACAATCGAGACCAGAAATCAGAGCCACCACCGCTGCATGTCCCGGACAGGGTGCGAAGGATCCTGGAAAGAACAAAGCTAACAGATGGCTATCTTACCGCGGTCTCGGCCCGCCTTTTCAACTCCACTCGATCTAAGAGGTTCATGCGGGCGGCGACACTGCAAGGGTTTGACATAGTACTCGATATCAAAGGGATGCAAGCACTGCCAGCAACAGAAGCGAAAGTGGGAGCAGCTGCGGATCACGGAGAAGGCGGTAATATCGGTAGTGAGCAACGATTATCCAGAGTCGATAAATATGTGGAACATATTAGTGGACGGGAAGATATAATTTGACGTGACGGAGGAGGTCTTGCATAGAGCGGCCCTCGGCAGCAGAGATCTCTTTTACGAAGGTAACTCGGACGAGGAGAAGAAAGCTCTCAAACACTTCAAAATTCTATTTCGATACCTTGTCCACCAGTACCAAGCGCAGCAGGGACGGTTGGCTCTGCCAGCAAAGATTTTTGAAGCACCGGCCAGGATTAAGAGCATGTTCAAGTTTGTACTCGACATCAAAGAGGCGAGACCAATTAGGGTGACCACAGGGTTCCTTCAAAAGCGGAACACGAAGTCATTGAGGCTGTGCTGGACCTTGACGGGCAAATACCTGAGGGAGTGGTGGTTGAGACGATCACCGGCTTCTTTGCTAGTAAAGATTCAGAATATGTGACGGACATCGACGGTTGTTGTCTGCGCTTTCTTCTTACGCGGCGGGGGGGAGAATGGCTTCGTGCCAGTCTGGCTATTAGAACAGCGATTTTGCAGCTGGCATGGCATGCGGAAAGCGGCTTGTTGCTTGAACCTCTTAGTCTATTACCGAGTCTGCTGCTGCACATGCACAATGCGGCGCTGCCAGAGAGACGGAAGAGGCGGTTGCTGCGTTGGATGGCAGACGAGGGTTTTGGAAAATGGGGCGAGGATGGCTACGAGCCTGAGCAGGTCACGCGTAGGAATGTTGAAAGACCGAAGAAGCCTGGCTTGCTGGACCGGGTTGCAAATTGGTTCGCTGTGGCTTTGTAGAGAATATGTATGTTGTGGGAATAGCTCGCTGAGAGTGCCCGCTGGGTAGCATTTCAGTCGGTGCTAAACGAAGCACCATCAGTTGAATCCTCGCGCATTAGCATACCTCAGAGCGGAAAGTTCCCCTGTCACGTAGCGGGCTCGCCTTGTATCATAATTCATTCAAAAACCGAGACCAGCCCAAATTCCACCAGGACATGAATCGCGCGATTCACGAGCTCGAAATTCAAGTTTCACACGCCGGCCCGCTCACGAGTCACTCTCAGCATCGACCGCATTTTAGACTATCTCACCACACACCACACAACATCGGATGGATACAACATAGCTCCCTCACAATTTAGAACGCGGCTCGATGCGATCCACTCGCGAGGGAGCACGGGGGTCGATCGTAGGAAATATTGTACCTCGGCAGCTTGGCAGCTTCCCCTCACTCCCCCAGCCCTCGAGATGACGAGCCCTCCCCCAGACTTTCCCAAAGCAGGAAAACGCCATGTCTGGGCTCTTGATTAGGCCCTGCTAGCGGTGCAACGGGCCCTGGTCAAACCGCCCCTTCTCCTCACAAGCGACACACCAGTGGATCGCGACACCCGGACAAACACCTCCAAGGTTGGACATTGAATAATGGCGCTGCCTCTGCATTTCCGTCTCCCCAGACTCCTCAGATCTTGGACTGTGGACCGCCATTCCCATCCAAGTCTCCATAAGGTACTCACCCTTCCGTGAGCAACCATCATACCCACCCTCGTACCTCACCACCACCATACTCCCATTATCATCTCATACAACGTACCTAGGTGCCTTACCTACCGAGGGTATCATCACCATGGCCACCCTCGCCACCCTCGCCGCCGCAACCGCCACAGCAGCCTACCTCCGCGCGCGCTTCTCCCTCGACCACGACCTCCTCTTCGCGCGCATCACCGGGTCCACGGCGCTCAACATCGTCCGCGCCGTGCGCTCCTCCCGCGTCAACGCCTTCTACGTCCTCGAGTCGCACGCCCTGTCTCCCAGCACCGCCTCGCGCCCCTTCCTGTGGTTCGAGGGGATCTCCTACAGCTATGCACAGGTGTACGACTCTGTGCTGCGGTACGGCCACTGGCTGAGAAGCGTCCATGGGGTGCAGAAGGGGGAGGTGGTGGCGCTGGATTTCCAGAATAGCGAGATGTTTGTGATGCTGTGGTTTGCGCTGTGGAGCGTTGGCGCGACGCCGGCGTTTATCAACACGCATCTGAGCGGGGCGCCGCTGGTGCATAGTCTGCGGGTCTCGACGGCGCGGTTGGTGCTGGTTGATCCGAGGGTGGAGCTGGGTGAGGAGGTGAAGGGGGAGTTTCCGGGGGTGAGGTTTTTGGTGGTCGATGAGGGGGTGAGAGGGGAGATGGGGGCGGCGGAGCCGGTGAGGTGTGCGGATGGGGTGAGGAGCGTGGGGAAGTATGTGGATTTGGCGATTCTGATCTATACGAGTGGCACGACGGGGATGCCGAAGCCGGCGGTGGTGAGCTGGGCGAAGATTTATGTCGCGGCGATGATGGCGGCGAAGGGGATGGAGTTGACGAAGGAGGATGTCATGTATTTGGTGAGTGCTGACGAGGGGGGTGAGGGGAGGTGAAAGGGGTTTGCTGACAATGGTACCTAGGCTATGCCGTTGTATCACAGCTCCGCGTCGTGCATCGGCCTGTGCAGCGCTCTGTGGACGGGCGGAACGGTGGCCCTGGGCAGGAAGTTCTCGACGAAGACCTTCTGGCCTGAGACACGCGCTTCCAACGCCACGGCGTTCATGTACGTCGGGGAGACTTGTCGGTATCTGACCATCGCGCCGCCTGAGGTCAATCCTGTGACCGGCGAAAACCTCGACAAGGCGCACAAGATCCGCGTGGTGATGGGCAACGGGCTGCGCCCCGACGTGTGGGACCGCTTTAAGAACCGTTTTGGTATCGACACCATCTTTGAGTTCTACGCGGCCACCGAAGGCGCCATTGGCGCGTGGAATCGCTCGCGGAATGAGCTCGGCCGTGGCGCTATTGGACAGTATGGCCTGTTTTCGCGGGCGTTCTTTGAGAAGCGCAGTACCATTGTGATGCTGGACCACGAGACGGAGCAGCCCTGGCGGGATCACAGCACAGGGCTGTGTCGCCAGGTTAAGTCGGGTGAGACGGGCGAGATGATCGTTGCGCTGCCGGCTGAGGATGTGGAGGCGCGGTTCCAGGGGTATTTCAACAACGAGGGGGCGACAACCTCGAAAATCATCCGGGATGTCTTTAGCAAGGGGGACGCCTATTTCCGGTCAGGGGATCTGATGCGGTGGGAAGGGACGGGTGACGGACGGCTGTTCTTCCACGATCGGATTGGCGATACGTACCGCTGGAAGAGCGAGAATGTGTCTACGGCTGAGGTTTCGCAGGTCGTGGGCGAGCATCCGACGGTCCTGGAGGCGAACGTGTATGGCGTGCAGCTGCCGAACCACGATGGACGCGCGGGATGTGTTGCGCTCGCTCTGGACCAGGCGCAGCCGAACGCCGAGTGCCTGGCCAGCTTGGCACAGCACTCGGCGAAAGGGCTGCCGCGATTTGCCGTGCCCCTGTTTTTGAGGATTGTCAAGGACGTGGGGCTGCAGAAGACGGGCACAAATAAGGTGCAGAAGAATGTACTGAGAGATGAGGGCATCGATCCATCCAAGGTAGGCGAAGACCAGCTCTTCTGGCTGAAGGATGGGACGTATGTGCCCTTTGGGCCCCAGGAGTGGAAGCAGCTTGAAGGTGGTGCCGTGAAGCTGTGAGGCTGAGACACTGTCGGGGTCGAGATGGTAGCTGGGCAATCAGCGTGGAATAACAGGACAGCTCGCTGATGTTGATGTATCGATAGATGCGTCAGACTTGCTGATAGAATAGAATGTATGTACTGGATCTGAGACCTTGATGCAGACCATGTATCTGCTCACTTGAGCCCAGAAGTATGACTTGGTTTGCTGATAAGGGGCGTGGCGCACACGATAATCCAAGGCGAGGAGGCGGATAAACAGCCAAAGGCATCATCAACATCGTAAGTATTACCAACTCCACGCTAAAAAATACCCAGACAGATACATCGCTTGCCAACGGCCAGCATCTAGCTAGATACTTCAGCTGGACTTCCAGACGCGTGTTTACCTTCCTTCTTCTCCTGCTCCTCCCGTTCCTCCAAAGCACCCGGCTCCGTGATGTCAACACCCAGCCTCATCGCCTCAGCGACCTCGGCAGCCGGACCAGTGAACCAGTGACGTGCCCAGAACGCCCACGATCCGAGGGCGCCAAGGGACAGGATACCCACAGCCACGACCGTGTAGTTGAGGGTCTCGCTTGTGACCGGGTTCGCGGTGGGCAGGCAGAAAACAACAGTGATGAAGCCAATCCAGAGACAGGCAGCGCTAGCAATAATGCGGGACAAGCCCCCAAGGTTGAATGGACCCTTCATAGAATTAAAAGACTCGTGGTAAAAGACACCGATAAGAATCGGGAGTCCGTAGCTGATGTAAAGCCCAATGGTAGCGATCGAGGTCGCGGCGGAGAAGGCAACCGTGGAACCAAGCGACGGGAGCGAAAGGATGAATGAGAGGGTCGCGGCGAGCCAAACGGCACGGACAGGAGAGCGGAAACGGTCATCGACCTTGTGGAAGAAGGGGTGCTGACGTGTGTTAGCGGGCAAGCCCTGAACTAAGGGCGGAAAGACTCACGATTCCTCCGTCACGTGCAAAGGCGAACATCATTCTGCTATTGCTGGTCATGCTGAACAGCCCGCAGTGCCACACACAAACTACCTCGAGTCAGCAATGCACGCCAGTATTCGCGCCGGAGGACTTACTCATGATTAAACTGAACAACACGAGCGCACCGTCCTCACCGCAGCAATCGACGAGGATCTGAAGCACGGGCTGCCCATAGACACTGTCAAGCACCGTGTCAAAGTCCTGGATCGAGAACAGGAATGCCATCAACACGAAGAAGCCAAAAAGAGCCGAGAAGCCAACTGACGACACCACACCGATCGGAGCACTCCAACTGGCCTTCTTGGTCTCCTCGCTCAAGTGCGCAGAGGCGTCGAAGCCCGTCAACGTGTACTGCGATAATAAAGCTCCGCACAACGCAATATAGGCAGGACTAGCGCGGACGCTCCAGCCTTCACCGTCTACACCTGTGCCATCATAGAACTTGCCAAAGACGAAGGAAGCAGGCTGGTGAGTCGGCGCCTTGGCCAGCACAGCGATGCAAATGGCAGTGATGCCGGCGCTGTGCAGGACGATGGACACATTGTTCAGGAACCGCAAAACCCTGACGCCAAACGTGTTGACCACGCCATGCGAGATCAGAATGGCAGCGTAGATGCCGATGGTGACGCGCGGGGTGGGCACGAAGTCGGGGTTCTTCACCGTGATGGCCGTGGGAATAAGGTTGGCCAGGCCGAACGAGATACCGGTCGTGACGGCGACCTGTCCCAGCAGATTGTACCACCCGGTGATCCATGCGGCGAAGGGCGACCATTTCGGGGGCGCGAGCATGGCTGACCAGAAGTAGGGCCCGCCGCTCGTGGGAATTGCGGAGACAATCTCGGCCATGGCGATGGCGACGAGCATGGTGAAGAAGGACACGACAAGCCAACCGATGGACATCACTAAGGCCGTTAGCAAATCGTGGACGATGAAAGCGAAGCTGTCCCAAACATACCGGCTGGTCCTCCCGTGTTGAGGCCATACGAGAAAAGTGTCGTCAGACCCGTGATAACGCTCTGCCTCCCGGTCAGCCTTCCCTGGACCCCAATGTCACCGCGACAGCAGCGCGAGTTGACTCCCAGCACTCACAATGATGGAAAAAGACACGCCAAAGTTATGCGCCAGCCCCCAATCGCGCTTCAGCTCCTGCGCATACCCAAACTGCGCCAAGCGATTCTCGTCACGCTCCTCATCGCTGTTCGACGGCCGGTGCTCGACCTGCGGATCCTCGGCGCCCATCGTATGCTCCAATGACGCCAATTGCGTCCGAACCCCAACTGTCAAGTAAATCCGCTGTTCTCAAGAATCCGTGCGTCCCTCACTCAAGAAAGTCAGACAGAACGAAGCTATTCGCAGGGCTGGCAGGGCGCGAAGCTCACAGAAATTTGCAAAAAAAAAAAAAGTCTTTGCAATACCAAAAAAAAGGGGAGAAGAGTTATCTACGGCAGCAAGACCCTGACATCATATGGTGGCAGCAGGAGGGAGCTTATCTGCGACCGAGCTGCATGGCAGGCAGCCTCAACCAAGCTCCAGTCAGTCAAGCTCTCAACGCCGGCGCCCACCGCGGGGAAAAGCATGGGTCCGCCCACTTGGCCTGACCCGAGCTGGCCAAGGTAAACATATCCTGTTCGGGGAAAAGGATCCCAGACGCTGCGAGTGCGGGCTAGCGGTGCGGTGCAACCTAGACGGGGCCTGGGGGCCTGATAACACTCCACTACCGCCTGCACTACCGTACCGCGCGAGCGATGGACGTGCATCGGTGTGTCCGGCGGGATCAGACGAGACAGACAGCCCCAACCCACACATTCCACTGCGGGGGGATGGAGTCGACTTCTCTCCGAGCGCAATCGCTAGTCCGCTGTCAGCGACGCCCGCCACGGCATGCGCGTATCGTCGTTCGTCTTGGCTGGCCGACGTTCACGCTCGCGCGAGTCCTGGAACGTGGAAACCGGCCTAGACCAACGCCACAAAATGCTGGTCAGAATGCGGGGTAGACAAGCAAAGCTTATCCTCACTAACATGGAGCTCCACCAAAGAGGAAGGTGCGACCGAGACCACGCGAGCCAGCAATCAGCGCCATGACACACAAAGCTGCAACGATAGGCGAAATGGTTCCTGTCAATGGCCAAACCCACTGCCAAGGTGGGAACGCAAGGAGGACAGCCAGTGAGATGCGATGTGCGGGAGCCTGATTAGGGACCGAGGCCCATCCGGATTGGGTGCTCTGTGCGGGGGTCAGTCGGGTGACAGGCCTGTGATAGATACCAGGTGCCGGGAGATACACACCGGCATGGTTCAATGCTGTGCCGAGGGCGTCAACACCGGAAGCTAATGTTCGGCTCAGGTGTCAGCTCGGAGCTTGCGGCGTCATCGACGGGGCAGGGGAAAAGATCGGTCGACGAGAAGGTCATCCATATTAGTGAGGAGCAGCTACATATGGTATTAGTCTAATCCCGTCGTCCGTTTTGAAGGCGGGAGAGCCGACGCTCAGTTTCAACAATGAACAGCGTTTTGGACACCAAAACACGCCGGCGACTTGGTCCACAGGTCGGACAAACCCAACAAATACACACAAACACACGTTTTCCAGCCGAGTCCCGGTCAGCAAAATCCAGGGGACTGGCTCTGGCTGTGACCACGACCACGACGGGCTTTTCGGCTTCGAGCATCGGAAACTGGGGAAGAGAATTGGCGAGTGATACCAGACCACACCTAGTCATCGGGGGTGCCCGGCCGACTTCCTTTGTACACTACCGTCCGCTGACCGCTATCTTCCTCCTCATCCTCCTTTCCAAGCTTCGTCATGCTGAACTCAGGCACGCGCCGCGACAATGGCCGCAGCAGGCCGTTCGGGTTCTGCTTAGAGCGGCGCCTCTTGCCCATCTCGCGCTCCTCGGCTGCAAGCGCGCGCTCGGCATCCTCCTCAAGAAATGTACCCTCGATGCTGAGATAACCGTAATCCCCAGCCAAGCCGACATCGAAGTTCTTGATGCGGAACTTGAGCTTGCCGCCAACCTTCCGTCCGCGCTCGTTGACCCAATAACCAGTCGTGTGCATCTGCTCGACTACCTGCAAATCCTGCCCATCGGGGCCCTCCTCTCCGCCCTGCTTGTCAACAGCCTCAAAGTCCCAGTCGGGGGAGGGGAGAGAGCTGGACCCGTTTGCGTGGCCGCCGTTTTCGAGGTCGACCCACTTCCATCCCTTTGGTAGGCGCTTCGCTTCGATGCTCGCATTGAACTTGCCCCAGCATACGACACCAATGTGTCCTTCGTTTTGGAGCTGCACAACACCTTCCATCCACTTGCCGCGTGCTGGGACAAATATCTCCGCATCGAAGGTAAGTCGCCCGAAGCCCACAGCGTACTCGTCTACGGAACTGAGAAGGGTGGGCGTATCGTCGGTGGGGGTATTTGCGGGATTGGCTTTGACCGCCCGCTGGGACAGGTTAAGGTTGGAATAGCTGAGCAGAACACCCTTCAGCATGGGGGAATAGTGGTTGAGGAGAGGGTCGAGGTGCTGCGCCGCGGCACTGGTGAGCGGCTTGTCGAAGCCGGTGGGATAGAGCGGAATGTAGAGTGACAGTGTCTGGGTGTAAAACGGAAAGAGGTCTGTGTCCTTTGCCTTGGGCCTTGTCGGCAGCTCGAGATCCATCGCCTCGCCGGCATCATCCTCAGAAGCTTCGGGGCTGACGAGGCGCTCCCGTTTGTCCTTGCTCTTCCGCTTCTTCTTCTTTTCCGTCGGCTCGGCATCTGACACGACATCTTCTTGTGCAGGTTCGTCCTCGGATCTGTGCTTCTTCGACTTCTTATCCTTCCGCTTTTCCCGCTTCTCGGTGGACGCTTTTATCGGGGTGTCCTGGTCGACCTCCATCGCATCCTCCTGCTCTTCCTGCTCGAGGTGCTTCTTGTGCTTCTTCGACTTTTTGCGGGATCCTTCTACGGGCGCATCATCTTGCTCTTGCTCTGGTGCCTCAGCCTCGATCTTGTGTGACTTGCCCTTCTTGGGCTTCTTCTTCAGGTCCGCCGAGGGCGTCGCGATCTTTTCGTCGTCGTCATGGCTCCGGTTCTTCTTCTTCTTCTTTTTCTTTTCCGAGTCGCCTATTTGCAGATGCTCAATCTCGAGAGTGGTGTCGATCTTGCCGCTCTTGGTCTTTTTGGACTTTCTGGGCGTCTCCTCGACCACGGCTGGCTCTTCTTCCTCTCTTGCGCGCTTCTTCTTGTGCTCGGACTTGTCGCGCTTGCGCCTTTTTTCGGTCGCCTGGCTATCGGGAATGACATCCACCAGCGAGTCAATCGCAGCCGGAAACATGGTGGCGACGGGGGATTAGTTGGTGGTTTACAATCCGCGAGTTCGCGGTGGTGCTGGTCCGAAAATCCGTCGCTGCAGTTTTCTAGAATGAAAAAATTGTTTGCCTTGCCTGCCGGGAGCAATGGTGGGGTATCGACTGAGCTAATCGGGCCAATGGGAGGGCGCAATCCCCGCACTCTCTTCGGCCTCAACCTGGCACCAGCTGGCTGGCAGCCTACAAGCGACAATTCTTCAACGACACGACACGCTGAAAGATGCCCAGGTTCAATGTTTCTTTGCAATGTCTAGGGATTGGTGCTTCAAATGAGAAGTGAGGATCTTTCTTTGTACAGCTTAATAATCACAGGTGCACTACGGACGACTTGCTCCCTAATCACCAACGCCCAGCCGCACTTGCTTTTAGGTTTCTCTCTTGTCTTACCCCTCAATCCCAGTCTCAGCCACGATGCGGCTCTCACGGCCCAAGCCTTGGCTCTTCTGAC
>Ga0247780_1000576_pt1 | contig 33089 bp, 19 predicted proteins | sample UWRJL079202R5_FD_179927 | JGI IMG/M metagenome (GOLD analysis project Ga0247780, IMG submission 179927) | Plant litter microbial communities from Arlington Agricultural Research Station in Wisconsin, United States - UWRJ-L079-202R-5 | ecosystem: Environmental > Terrestrial > Plant litter >...
TTGGGAGTTGCAGAGATGGGCTGGTGAGAAGAAAGCAGAGCAGAACGTGTGTCGGATGAAGCCGATATAATTGGGACAGACCTCTTGGCGCGTTAAAGGATTCGAGGTGCTGATCCAGTTTTGATCCCACCCCTCACGGTGGGCTTGGACAACCCTAAACCCCCTCTCCTCTCCCCTTTCTCCAACTCCTTCACTTCAACCATTCTCCGCTCCGCCTTCTCTTTTCTAGTGGAGAACCCCACAACACCAAAAATATTGTCGAATGGACATTCGACAGCAGCAAAAATGAAAGCTGTGACGAAAGTGGGATTCGAACCCACGCCCTTTCGGACTACGGAACCATGTTTCCATGATGTTATTAAGGATATCCTTAACGTAGCGCCTTAGACCGCTCGGCCATTTCGCCTGTTGATGCTTGGTGATGCACAAAACGAGTCCTTTGACTGCACGCTGGGAGGGGGGAAGGGGTGGAAGGCTAAATGCCGCACGCGCATTGAGGAAGAGGCGGGACTGAGTCTGCGCATCGGCGTGTCGCAGGCACAATGCCGTCGGCGCGCCAAGCACCGGGTGCACGGAACCCCACTTCGGCGACGGCTGCTGCCGGTCGACAGCGACACGGACGTTGTTGTGCAGATCTGCTGGACAGACCGCGCCTCTCGCCGGTACTTGATCTAGCAGGAAATGTGACTCACTACCTCCAAAGTCGGCTGCTCTGGGGCGCCAGTGGTTCGGTTTGGGCCCTCCGTGTCGACCTCAAAGCCAGTCTCGTGCCAGGCGGCTCGGACATAGCATTTCCTGCCCAGAATGGTGAAGAGAGACCTGGGGAGATCCACGAGCATGCCCCAAGCACATCCAGGGTGGTATCTTGGCCCAAGTCCACAGCATTTACGGCGAGCTCCTAGTGCTGATTGCCCCCAAAGTGACTCTTTACAGGTACCTAGGTAGGCTTCGCCCCTCGCAATCAGAATTCCCCAGTGCTGTCACTCTGTAGCAAACTCAAGTGACACAGCACCAATCCTGCATGACAGGGCGTGGCTGACTAACTAGACACCGTCACTCATCCTGCTGCCATTAGACAGGCATGTGTCAAGACGCTCGCTGAGGTTCTTCGGTTTGTTTGTTTGCATTGAGTCAGGCCGTGTTGCACACCAGAGGAAGCTTTGCCGACAAACTTGGGCGTGGTCAACGGAACTGGGCCGGCACGGTTATAAAAACAGAAAGCCGCAGCTCTGTTACCCAGTCATGTATGAACGACCTCATATAGATACCCACCTTATTTTTCTTATTGGAGTGTGCAGTTTCACCGTCACAGCCAAGAAGATCTGAGAAAGTTGAATCTGCGATGGCGAAGCGAGAGCACCAGCTTGCCTGCTCTCTATCGCCGAGCGAAGCGGCGCACTGTCCCCTGGCGGCCCCCTACACGCTCTCATGCTAGATCCATGGCATCGAAACAGGTGTCACCCAGACGAGCTCGTCTCAGCAGCGCGATGTCACCCTACCTGATTACATCAAGGATGTCTCGAATTACTCAAGACGGGAGCGGCATTTGACGCTCGGTTCCCAGTACCTCAACCTTCAAGGTACTTGGCAAACCGGATCCATTCAGGTCCATCAACGCAGCAGTACCGATGAGGCAAGATAGCCCTGCGGTCATCCGGAGGCGAACCGGTGACGAGAATTAGAAGGTCTAGGACCAACACGTATAGCTAAGTCAACACGCCTACTACGCCTTTGTCCCCTCCACCGGCCCTGGACATGAAGTTGACGGCGCTGCTGACGAGGACGAGGTGCGGTTCCAAACGATACCCCGGGCCTCGATGGCATCCAACGAGCTGCGGATGGGCTTTGACCGCTATTGCAACGACATGAGCGGCAACGGGTACTGTGAGTACGACAACGACGGCACGAGCCCGTACTTCCCCCCGATACGCAGCCCGATTCAGTGCAACGCACTACTGGGCTCATCGGATCTGGCCGTTCTTTTCAACTACATTCCGCAGGACGGATCGGGACGTCATCCGGATCGCCGTCATAGTCCACCAGCGCCCTCCTGGCAGCCAGTCTCTGCTGCTCGGAAACACCATCCCTGCAGCTGTGGATATTTCCATAGTATTCATCTGTTGTGCTGAGCATCAAGGCGCCAACAGGGAAAACCTCTCCGGGCAGCACACTAGGCACACCGCCACCATCACTCCCACTCCCTGCCCCATGCCAGGCCGCCGCTCTGGTTTTTCAGCCCTACAACGGATTTATATATTTTGTCTCCGCCATCAACACTGCAACCCTCCTCCTCGTCCTCCGGGTCTGGCGGCCGAAATGTCGCCTCCGACTCCGACCCAAGCACCGAGCTCCAGACGCCCTGGCCGCTGCCGGGCGTTCCGGTCGTCGCGCCGTCGAGAAACCAGTACCAGCACATTCGCTTCTTCTAGTCCTGGGTGGTGAGATCTTGCTGATCCGCGATATTCATGACCTCACGCAGCCCGCTGGCCCGTGAGTTCTCAAACTCAAGGAGCCGCAGGAACACCAAACGGTGCAGGTCGACATACTCGGGGCAGGCCTCGAGGGTCTGGAAGAGCCACACGTTGATGCGAAGCGCCCGTTATTTCCCATCTGCCGCGCCACTGGATCTAGATTTCAGCGCAGGGAGGTCTAGCCAGCGGCGCTGCTTGGCCGTCACGCGCTCGACGACTGCGGTCCATTCGCCAAGCGATGTTTCGGCGATCCCGAAAGGCGTCTCCGCCTCGCAAACCTCCTCGACTAGCCCCTCGCGCGTGCAGAGTTTGCGCAGGGCGGCGAGCTGTCTTGCTAGCTTTCGGAGCTTGACTTGCTGGTGCCGACTTTGGCTTCGATCAACGGTGCTGCTGTCTGGAACAGAGGCATTGATGGAGGCTTCCTGTGTTGATGATGCCCCTCCAGCCATGGCTTGTTGAAACCGATAAAGCGCTCCCGCACAGCCTTGGTGATGGCATCTGCCGCTTGGAGCAGGAGCTCAAACTCTGGCTTGCGCTCGGGTGATCCCGTTGAGTGCGCCTTTTGCTCGCTTTCTGCCGAGCCACTGCTAGCGTCTGAGTTATGGATGTCCTGAGTTTCACCTGGGTTAGACCCTCTGTACGCGACGCGCAGGTGCTGTGCTGGGGGAGAGGGCCGCCTCATTCCCCGTGCCGGTCGAGCTCTCCCGGGAGATGCATTTAACAAACCGGCCGACAATGTGTAGAGATATGCCAATCTTGTCCTCGTAGTACGCAACTCGTTCCAGGATCGTCTTTTCGCGGAACTTGTGCTTCAAAAATTTCGCAAAAGGGTGTAGTCCGCCAACGGCAGCTCCTGGCAGGACGGCCGGACGCTGCCCTCTTACCAGCCATTCTTTGATCTCGTCCATGTAATCTTCGAGCTGAACCTTCAACGAGTACATGACGACGCGGCATTGCGAGCTGGGGTGGATTCGGTCTGTTTTTTCTGCTAGTTCCTGGACATGGCGGAGAAGGGCCGCCGAGGAGGCTAGGTCTGTCTGCGTGCTAGCCACGGCCCTGCCGCCGCACCGCCGGCGCCATGGCCTGGCTTAGGACGTATTGTAAATACCGTTATAAATAGTGTCTTTGTAATCGGTGCTAATAATGTTCTTATTATCCAGTTGGAAGTTCCTCCTCTGGGTAACGAACTGCTTCATAACCCTAGTGTCATGATTTAGGTTGGGACATGGGTCATCACGGGCGGGGCGCAAACAAGAACAACGGGAGCCAATCGCTAGACCAGCCAATGGGCAGGGACCCGATCCGGGAGTAAGCCGACGTCGGGTCGCTAAGGTTCGGGTCTACCACACAACGAATGAATAGGGGCCCGCGGACCCGGTCCATGACTATCGGGTCGTCGGGTCCATCCGGATATATAGGGGCGGCAGCGCCGCCTATGCTCAGATAGATTGGAACAGCAGTGAGCAATACAAGTACAGACTTCGATACTTACGAACAGAGCTTGACACCTTGTATCTATGAAAAGCTACGATCCTTATGCCCAACACTGGTTGAACTCAGTTACAAACCCCAGACGCTACGAATCGGAAATACCTTGTCGGTTGTCCTTGTGGTCACCCTTGGCACAGCCGCACCTCTTGCAGATGCGCTACCCCTATAAGAACGTGTGGATCGTTACAGGACGGAGATACCGCTAGTCCGTCGTAGTACAGTAATCTCGCCTATGGACAGCGAGTGACCCTACCTACTACCGAAGGGCACAAACGGTTGGGGGGTTGTATGGAATGGCTGGACGAGGTAAGGAGGCGTTGCGCCTGCTTCGCCAAGTATCCGATAAGGGGCAGTGTCTCGGCCGTTAACGATTAGGCAAACCTGCCACTAAAGGGAACACTGAAATCGAAGTACACAGATCCATGGAGTCATCAGCCACACTTGCTGAGACATGCCGCTCGTTTCTACCCGTATTTTCCATCGAACGGAGGCATGTCCGTAGAATTGACGATCTACCAGAGCATGGCGCGGGATCTGTGAAGCTACAAATCGAACGTTTTCAAACCTGACATTATTGCCTTCATTACCCTACTCACTCCCCCCACCAATCCAAGGATCCCTCCTCCTCATCCTTCAGCTGGCACGACACTTCAGCGCATAGCTCTCATAACGCAGGGGAGGCGGATCTTCAAGACCAGGAACGCCAAGTGGGGAATCGGACCCGAGGCCATGGAGGCGGGAGACGAAATCTACTGGTGCAACACGGGACTAGTTCCGCTTGTTCTGTGAAAGCGGTCCCAAGGCGGTTTTAAGCTGGTGGGGGAGGCTCATCTGGCGTATCCGGATGACGACGCGCCAGACATCGAAGAAGTGGACTGCCAGAGGTTGGAGATACACTGAAGACGAAGGCGGACCTCGAGAAGGTGAAAGTGCTGTTTTCTCTCCTGTAAATTCTCTTGAGTTCTTTCTTTTCAGCTTCGATTTGCAGTTCATGCGGCATTAAGAATTCATCACCTTACCATCTTGAAATACGAAATTCGTACCCTCTCCGAATCCTTGTCGATCAGCGGCTTTAAACTAACCACCCTGGGCGCGGCTAAGCAATGTTACCGTCATGACAACAACTTCTCATCCTCGCTCTCCACGCCCTTCTGCCTCGCCCATTCTGCGTGCTCCTCAGACTTTAAGTTAGCCTCATACAGGGTGACCTTGTAACGTTGTAAATCTCGGGGCCAACGGGGAAAGCTGTGTCGTTGGTGACGTGTCGACAGGGTCGTCTCTCCAGGTCAGTTGCGTTGGAGGTTGTCTGGCGTTCCCACGCAATGCTTGCCAATGAGACGGCTTCAGCTATTTCCTGTCGCTATCGTCGGGCCTGTCCCTCTACGTCCGCACCTTCTTCCACATGACGTGCGCGAACCGGATCGGTAGCATTCCCGACCAGAAGGCAGCTTCTGACGTCGGCGAGCTTGGTGGCCACCAAGATGAGCGACATGATGTCGCTTGCCCGCAGCTTCTGGCGGCCGAGCGACCGGAATGCGGGGGGAGAGGCATCGTCGCGCGCTTTGTAACCCTGCAGCTTGATCGGCATCGCCCCGGCGAGGGAGATGTAGACGATAACGTGCAGGGTAAGAGCGATCTATGGCAGAAGGGGCGGCAGACGCCCGGATCTCTGCGCAAACCACTTGTCCCAGCCATGTGCCACGAGATAGGAAGGAACGCCGAGCGATGCAGTGCCGCAACTGTCGAAAGGTTCGAACTGAGCACCTTCCGATTCAAAGCAGAGTGCGCATGTGCAGGAGATAAAACTCCGTTTCGGCATCACGGAAACCTGAATAATTATAGTGGGCATCTAATTGTAGTGGGCATCTCGATTCTCGTCTCTGACTCGGGATTCACTTTGAATCTTTTCAACCTACCTTACGCTTGCAGCAAAATCAACCACCAAAAATCGCCTCCATCAGCATCGAGACTTAACCTCAACAAGCGGCGAGCTCCTCAAAATCCTCACACTTCCCAGGCCATAACCCAACGGATCCGTCTGTTCCGCCTCCCCGGGCTCCTGCAGCAACTCCACCGCCAGCACACTCAGCGGCGCATTCGACGCAAAGCCCAAGTCCGCCAGCGCCCCCCTCACATCCTTGCGGGGGAACCACGCCACACCGAAGCCGCCCGCCAGCGGCGCACGCTTCTCCATGCTCACATACGCATCCGCATGTCTCCTCAGCAGCAACACGTTCCTCCTCTGCCTGCTCCCATCCATCAGCTCGGCCTGCGCATACAGCATGAACCACACCGACGTCGGCTGTCCCTTGCTCGCCTGCGTGGCCAGCGGCGCCGTCGCCTCGATCACGGCCTCCCCCCCGGCCCCCCCGGCCTGGCCCCCCGCCGGCGGCATTTCGACGTCGACACGGTACGCCGCCGCGCACGGCAGGGGCGGCGCCGGGTGCTGCACGCCCGCGACACGGAGAGGCGGGCCGAAACGGCCCTGCGCCGTCGACCAGCGGCCCGCGCCGTGCCCCACGCGGAACTCGTACGTCCAGAGGCCAAGCAGCTCGGGCGAGTCCTCGCCTATTCCCGGCGGCAGGGGCAGGCCCCAGTGGACGGCCGACGTGGTGCTGGCGATGAGCGGCTGCATGGCGTCGAGGCCGGCGTTGTCGTCTGCGCCCGAGGCCGTGACGCGACGGAGTGGCTCCGGGTCGATGGGGAGGTCGGGCTCGGGCGCGAGAGGCGGGGCGGGGTTGCTGGGGGGACCCGGACTCTGGAGGAGAGGGTCCGGGGCGCGGGCGAGGACTCGCGCGAAGTAGCGGTCGCCCGGGTCGCGTGGCGGCTCGGCGAGCTCGATCCAGAGCATGCGGCGCCGGGGAGCGCTGCTGGCGTAGCGGCCGAGAGCGATGTACGGGCTGAGGGCGATGCCGGCGGACACGAGCTTGGCTTGCTGGGATGGGGGTGTGGTGACGGGGAGGCGGATGGGGAAGACGAGCGCGGGGTCGGTCGGGGTGACGCCGCCGGAGCCGGCTCGGACGATGGTCCAGGAGACCTTGTATCGCGCGCGGATCTCCGCAGGAAAGCCGGACGCGGTAGTAGTGGTGATCTGCAAAGGGTCGAAGGCGTCCACCATGACGAGATCGGTGCCGGCGCGGAAGACCTCGAGGCCCGTCAAGGCGTCGCGGTTTACGTTGCGACTCGGGCTACAACGCATCACCTCAACAGATGCGACAGCGTCTCCGTCTCCGTCTCCTTCTTCGCCGATGGCTCGTTCCACTACAATGCCATTGTGGGTGAAGCCGTCCCAGGTCCAGTCTCTATCTAGTGTTAACTTGATCGCGATGAGCCAGAGCCGCGACACGGTGCCCATGAGATTTAAGCTCGCGCTGTCTGGGCCCATGACGTGCCGCAGGCCTGCGGAGCACGCAAATACGACCCTACGGCCGGGCGGTGAGCGGAGGGTATTGCCATCGTTGCGCAGCTTGAGTTCCGTCGCCAGTCGAGAAACAGGCGTCGGAGGTGGTGAAGCTCCATCGACGGTCACGGGCTGCTGGGCGGTGCCGTCCTCGGGCTGTAGGAAATACGCGTTAAACCGCTCGTCAGGACTCGAGGCCGCGAAGAGCGACGTCTCGGTCGCTGCGTTCTTCCGCATCGTTAGCTTCACGACGGGGCCGCGACGCACATCGTCGGCACCGAAGTAATCCAGAGCCGTGTCTTCCCTACAGAGCGCGCGCACGGATATGCGGACTGTGCGAGACTTGGGTAGACGGAGGGGCCCGGTTGATGCGTTACCCTGCCAGGGGTCTCTGTCGTTGGGGAGTGATAAGTCGGGGCGGTCGACGTCGCGGCACTCGATCCAGGCAAAGGTCAGCTCCAGGGCCACGTCCATGTCGGAGGCCGAGAAGGCGCGGGTGGTGGTGTACAGGTGACGGAAGCTCCCGTCGACCACGAGCGTATCTTGGCTTGGGGCTTGGATCTGCACCGTTATTTCCAAGCGGTTGACGTCCGGGTCGGGGAGTGACGGCTCGACCTTCGGGTTCACGCGGATTATATCCTTCAGTCGCTGCGCGGCGTCGGGGTAGTGCCCTGTGCACTGGACTGCTGGGTAGTGAAGCTCAGGCCTTTTGAAGCTGAGGCTGAGAGGTGCTCGATCGTCCTGGTCATTACTACCGAGAGGAGGAATCTGCGACTCGTTTTGTAGTATCGGTGCGAGCGGCCGGACCCATCGTCTGAATGGAATATTGCAGACCGGGTGTACGGCCGGGTTGATGGGCCGAGATGCCAACTGGGGCCCCCAGCCCGTCTGGTCTGCGAGGCGGACTCGGAACTCGTAATCTTTGCCATAGAGCAGCGGCAAGTCAGGCACCGAGACGCCTTCCAACCTTGGCGCATCGCCGTCTGCAGCCCCATCACGACCCGCGAGGAGCATGCGGTCGTTGTCTAGGCCGACCAGGGGAGGGCCTGTCCAGGTGGAGAAGTACATGGGCATCCAAAACTTGGGTTGCTTGTCGGGGTCGACAGGTGCCGACGGGTACACCTCCACGGCGGACTCGTCGTCAAAGTCGTCGCGCCGGAAGCGGCCAACCCCGTATGAACCCCTTGCGCGGACCAAGGACCGCCACTTGTCATCGGCCTCGCTGGCGGATCTGGCGTCCACGCGATAGCCACGCACTCCAAGACCCGTCTTCAGTGTGTCGTTGCGGGAATCCATCTGGCGATCCACCCAGACGGTCACCTGCTGGTCGTCCCAGCCAATCTGGATGCCAATCTCCGTAACCGGACGGGAGCCCGCCGTCTCGTCAAGCTGTGGGCCCGCGTTTGGTTCTTCTTTTTCTTCTTCTTCTTTAACAACTTCTGTCCGCTGGGGCTGTCGGTAATGGACCACCTTGGCCCAACCGTCGCTATAATCCTCCGCCTCGGGAAAGATATCATCATAGTCACTCCCGGTCAGCGACGTAGTAGCCACGGGAAACAGGACAGGAGTGAACAGCTCCCTGGCGCCGGTATCAAGCGCCGGGATACGCGCCGAGTACGCCTCGCAATTGGCCACGTTGCCGGCACCAGGGAGCAGGTAGACGAATGCGCCGTGGCGGACCGAGTCCATCTGAGCCGAGGGAATGTCCACCGTCACAGATCGTATCATGCCCGCGAGCTCGGCGAACTTGGCGTTACGCACGAGACCCGAGATCATCTGTCCCCACGACTTGCTCGTGGGCTTCTCGACGGGTGTGTACGTGATTGGCCGCGCCATCTCCTTGAGGGCGCACGAATACTGGTTGCCGGTCGAGAAGAGCTCATCCTTGGCTCCCGAGCCCGGGCTGTACCCCACCGTCGTGCAGTACGACTCGGGCAGATGCTTGAAGACGTTGAGGTTCGCGGGCAACGATGGACCCCGTGCGCCGGTGGTTGCGGTGGGATTCTCTTGGGCGAGAAGCTCAGCGAAGATTTGCTTGGCTGTGTCCAGGGGGCGAAATGTTTCCGTCTTTATCGCACCGACGCTGCCCCGCACGGGAATTGTCTCGGTGCCTGGTTGCAAGAAGACGTCGAATGCAAGCACGGCTGCAGGGAAGTATCTGGGGGATTCGGGATCCGACCGCACATAGGGCTCGATGAAGCCATTCCGAGGGATCAGGAGCACTCGCATCTGCAGTTGTGAGCCAGTCCAGGACTGGAGGAAGGGAAGGACGGCCAGGTCGAAAGGGCCGCTGGACGACATTTTGCAGACAATGGCAGCTTTTGTCGCGACGGTTTCTTGGAAGGGATGAGAACTTGAATGTTGCGACTGGATTTGTGTAAACCCGGAGTGGGTTCTGAGCGAGGGGTGTCTATGAGCCCGTCGTACTCGTGTATCCCCAGAGATCTTATCTTCTCTATTGACATGATGTCGCATCTCGGGCCGCGGGCCGCAATTCCCGGCGTGCAGTCGGCAACTCGGCGGAATATGGTCCCAGCCATCCAGCAGAACCTAATTCATCCACCACCCCGAAGCACAGCATTTGGAGACATGGAGAGGGGGTGGTCAGACAACCGATCAAGTCCAAGACGATGAGCTTTGATTGGGTCGGGTTTTTGGAATGAGACCACGGCAGCGTCAATATTTTAGTACTGAAGGGTCGGTAGATGTCGTTCAGTCGTTTACGGACTTCAATGTTGCTTACCTATGAAGAAGTGATGTGAAGGATGCTTGATTACCTCAATCCAACTTGAGCTGCAGGTGTGCCTGAAATACCAGTTGAATAGTGGATCCACCTTCCAATCCGTGCTTGCTTCGTTCCTTCCTTACACTTATCAATGCCGGGCTGCTTGATCTCCTCGCCTCTTCCGAGTCTCGCATACACCTCATCACGCACATCAATCACAGCATTACAGCCATGGCACCTATTGCAAATTGGGATAGCCTTCGCCACCCACTGGCTCAACTTCTCAAGGGCCTCACCTCACTGCAGTCCAAAGACGAGACACAGAGGGTCAGAGAGGCCATCACTCACGCAGTTGTATCTGGCCAGGCGTGGGACACCGTCGACCCGGCTCCGGTCGTAGCCGACGGGTCCGACGATGCCTCACCCGGACCCATTACTACTAGCATTGACCGCCGGAACGGAACCACTGTGACTGAGGACGACCTGAGAATCATAGATTCCCTCCGGCCCCGCGACGACAGGGACGTAATTAACCAGCGCGTATGCCTGCGCCCCGCCGGGGTTGACGAATCTGCTGCCCAGCCCTTCATCCGCTACGAGCATGGCGTTGGTCTGGTACCTGTGTCGACGCGGGGCCCTCTCGTCGACGCCCTGGGACGCCGGCTCGAGCTCGTCGTCTTCAAATTGACCGGCTTCACCGCACTGCGCGGCGGCTTCATGGTTAATACGACCACTACGCCAGTTCCCGGCGATCTATTCGCTTCTACCTTCGGCGCCTGCACCTTGTGGATTCCCGCACCCCCCTTTGCAGCCGCGGCGCCGCCAAACAGCTACTTTGGCCTGCGGGTTTTGAGCGGAAGCCTGTCGGCCCCGCCTGCTCCAATCACCGCTGTCACAGTCCAACTTGCGCCGCAGAGCCCCTGGGAGTCTCCCCTCGCGGCAAGGTTCTCGCGAGCCCTTCCGTCTCCTGTGGTGTTCCAGATTTCGACTGCTGCTACCCCAGCACGTGGCACCCTGTCAACAACTTCAGTAGATGCCACCGCCACCGCCAGCGTGTTTGGCACCCATATGAGCTTCCGGTACGCGAACGGAAGAGCTGAGTATGACGCTGCGGCCCGGCGGCTTGCGTTCCCCTTGACTACCGAGACACGGAACTTGTCAATGGCGGATGCCGAAACCGACTTGGTCCACTTCTTTGGCAAGAGAGCGCTGACCAGGTCAGCGTGGTCACTGCCGGTCGTGGTTTTCCCAACGCCAGCCGGACTGGCTGCTGCCGCGGCAGGCAACGGTGCCATCTCTCTGTCCCTGGGAGCGGGACTGCAATCCAGGTTTCTCGAGGACCGCAATGATATCTGGAGCTATGGGCCAGTGGAGATGGCCATTGACGAAACGACAGTGTCTATATCGGGCGGTTCGGCATGGACCAGTGCCACTCGAAACGTCGGCGTTTGGCTTCATGGAAGCCCGGAGAGCAAGCAAAACAACAAGGCCGAAGCAACCAAACGGAGCACCCTGGGCATTAAAAGTAAGTCGGTGCTGAGAGACCCGACGAGGAAGGGGTTCCCGTTCAGATATGTCATCCAGGCAAACGGCCGAGAGAGTTGGTCGTATAGCGCCGCCATCGCGGCATCCTTGGCTTCTCCCGTTACCGTGGACGGCACCAAAGCGTCGTTCGCCGGCAGCGCAGCCGTGCTATTTACCCGAACCAGCCCCGGTGTTCTTCCCTTTGCCCATATCGAAGCTGGACGCACCGGAGCGCAGAACGGAACCAGCAAGAAGAAGAAGAAGACGTCGTCCTACCTCATGGAAAACATGCTTCTCTCCGTGTCCGGTACTATCGATTCTCTCTTCGCGTACGGAGAGTACTCAGGGGGAGGTGGAAATGGAAGCATCGTCACCGGGTCAATCACTCTCCCAACAGCCCTCCTAAGCGCCGTGCCCATGCTTCCAGATCCCTACGCCACCAACATCCGCCCCCCTGCGAATGGGGACATGGAGCCCATCGGCGGGATGCTCTTCCGTCTCCGTTTTGACGGCGTTCGTGACGCGAAACCGAAGCTGGACATCCAACTGCCACCCAACGCCGCCGGCCGTGTCGACGCCCTCGCCGGATCGCCATTTGACCCAGAGCTCGCTCCAAGCCGCCGGTTCAAGCTGCCCGCAACGACACTCTGGGATGACATATCCGCAGGCAGAATCGAACACTCGGACCGATACGCCTCTCTCGAGCCATATCTCCGCAACGCGCCGGCGCTGCTCGACCTCTCGACCAACCTGTCGCACTACGGCGTCGCCTTCTCGCCCCAGGACGCGCCGCTGACGGTGAGGGACATGACGGCCTCGGCGAGCGCAAACAAGGTCAAGATGTTCTGTCTGCCGGCCGTCCAATGGGAGGCCATCGCCATGGTAGAGCCGCCGCCAGCGCAGCCGATCCTGTATCCAAGCGCAGGCATAGGGACCAAGATGACGACCGAGTCGGTGACGCTTGTCCCCATCACGCCAGAGCACGTCCTGGGCGAGGCCGTGGCGGCATACAACGCTGTCAGAGGAGGAGGAGGGGGGCTCGTCTCAGCCTACTTCCAGCTCCCGTTTGGCATGCTAGCCAAGGCCACGGCGGAGAGACGGCCAGCTCCGCAGCCGTCCAAGAGTGTTGCGCTTACCCAGCCGACATTCGAGATGATGATGCAGCCATCCTCCTCCCCCTTTTCCTCCAACACCACCACCGCCACCACCCTCGTTGGCGCACTGCAGCTCAGCTTCCGCTCGCCCCCCGACGACGAGGAGTACGGGTTCCCCGGCACAGCCTTCCTACCATACCCGACCACCCACTCCCCCCTTCCGGCATTCATCGCCGCCGAATTCAACAGCGCCTTCGCGTCATACGCACCATTAACCGGGTTCGACATCTCGGGCTACGGCGCGTCGCTGTTCAGCGCCTGGCAGCCCGCGGGAGCGCCGCTCGTCGGCATCTCCAAGGTTGCGCTGGACGCGCTCGTCGGGCGCGCGGCCAAGCAGGTGGTGCAGATGAGCAGCGTGCTGTATCCGTACGGCGTGCGCGTGATCCGCACCGTGACGGTGCTGCGGCTGAACAACGGCCGGGTCGAAGCGCGGGACAGCGGGTGGGTGGCGGCGTCGGATGGGGCCTATGACTTTGGGGACCCGGAGGAGGGGGGGGAGAGGTTGAGGGTGCATTGTGGGCTGGTCAGGGGTGTGAGGCAGGTCACCGACATCAAGACCGTTGCTGGGTCGGAAAATGTCGTCACGTTTAACTGTGTGGTGGACCTGCTGGATGGAGCCAACGGGGGCGTCGTGTCGGTCCCGGCGCAGGGGCAGAGGGGGTACATCGTCACGCGGCCGGCGGGTGGGCCGACCTCGCCGCCGCCGCCGCCTGCTGCACTGACAGCCTCGGCGTACTTCAAAGTACTGGGCGACAACCAGCTGGGCGGCCCCGTGGACGCCGTCGTCCGGCTGGGCAGCTCGAACCAGCAGCTGCGCGTGTCGCGTGTGCTGGCCGGGTGCTGCACAACGTCGAACCCGCGGCCGGCGATAGACTTCCCCATGGAGCTCTGGGGCACGCCGGTCGTGCCCACCGGCGGCGGCCAGTGGGCCTTCACGGTCAAGACGGAGCGGGAGCCGGGCAAGGAAGTCCACGCCGCCGTCGACGCCTGGGGCGTGCCGCTGATCAGAACGGGGCTGGACGCCGCAGCCGGCGCGGCATCGGCAATCCGCATCGCCGGCGCCGGGTCCCTGCGCTCCGCGGGGAGCTCGGCGTACAGCCTCATCCACTCGGCCGACTCGCACCGGCTGATGTTCCCCGCGCCGGAGCTCCCGCCCAGCGCCGGCGCCGCCGTGGACGGTTGGTTCGCCAGCCAGGTGCCCGTGCTTGCCGACGGCTTTTCGCTGGCCACATGCGCGTCGGCCGGCGTCTTCCCCGAAGCCGAGACGTGCATCCCGCTGGCGGGCGCCAGCAGGTTGCTAAAGGTGCTGGGCACCGGGCACTACGAGTACGCCGCGGGCGGGCCGGGGGGAGGGGCCAGGCTAGCGCTTGGGGAGCTAGAGCGGACGATCCGCCAGGACGGCCACTTCGCGTCAGTGGTTAGCACGGTCGGCAAGGTCCTGGCCGACGGCACGCGAGAGGGGGGGCTGGTGGACTTGGCCATCAACACGGCGACGGGCGTCAAGGACTTGTCTCTCTCTCACCTCAGCATGATCACCAAGGGCGCCGGCGGCAAGGAGCTGAGCCGCGTCGCGGGGTCGTTGCTGTCTTCGGCCGCGTCGTCGCCCGTCTTCCAGGACGCAGAGCACGCGTTCGGCGAGCTGCTGGGGAGGGTGCAAAGCGTGGTCGGCTTCCTCAACAAGCTCAAGGTCCTGCCGCCGCTCAAGGTTTCCATGACCAACGAGTGGGCCATGGAGGTCGGCACGAGCATGGGGCTGGACGACTTCCTGCAGCGGCTCGGGGCCGGCCCGGGCGCGGAGGCCATCAGGGAGATCGTTCAGGTGCTCGACTTTGCGCTCAAGGCGCGCACCACGCTCACGAGCGCCGTGTTCACCATGTCGGTCGACGTGGCCGTCAAGATCCCGACCGGCCTGGGTCCCACCGTGCTCGGCGTCGGTGGCTTCAGGGTGCAGGCGGGGACCGAGGGCAACCTGGTCGAGATGACGCTCGGCGCCGGCATCGGCGTCGAGTTCAAGGTCGGCCCGTTCGGCGCCGCGGCCTACTATAGCCAGAGCCAGAGCATTATTGTGTCTGGGGACTTGTACGGCGTGGCGGCGACGTGCGTGCTCAGGGTGCACGTCAACTTGGTGGTTGCCGCAGCCGATCTCCTGCTCGAGGCGCGCTTGGGTCTGATTGGAGGGCCTTGCAGGCCACACAAGACCGAGGGGCATGCCGAGGATACCATTTATGCGTATGCCCAGGTGCGCATCGCGCTGCATGTGTCCATCTTCCTGGTCATCGACTGCAGCGTGGAGGAGACGGCCGAGTGGGAGAATAACATGAATAATGGGCCTTGCGAGCTGGCGCTGATGGAAAAGATGCCGTAGGGGCGGGTTGTTTTTACCTGAATCAAACCAAAAGAATGATAATCCTCTTCTATAAACGAACGTACATGTACCTAAACCGCTACCACTGCTAGCCACCAACACACACACCCAATGCCTCTAGACCTTGCCGATTCATACTACCTACTTTAGGTAACATGAATACCAGATCGTACCCCGGATCTAACGATCAGCATAAATAAACCACTTTGGCATCACCACCGCATCATAACCCAAAAGACTCCCCTCTCCCACTCCGCCAGTGCTCCACGGGGGGTAGTAGCAGTCCAAGAAGATGATGTCCGTGAAGGCAAGGAGGCAGGTGGACGAAGCGAAGCCAAAGCCGGGCTGGACGGCCCCGCCAAACCACACGGGCTGCTGCTCGCCGGAACGAGTCGTGAAAGGCTGCCACGAGCCGTCCAGTCTCGGCCACGAGGACCACCAGCCCGTCCCCGGCCTGTTGTAGCAGAAGTATTGCGAGAAAAGCTGCAGCTGCTCGTGCGGGACGAGGGCCCGCGCCGCGCGGACGCCGCACCAGGAACGGTCGACACGCTTGCTCAGCGTGGAGACTCCGACCGAGTTGTTGTTGTTGTTGTTGTTGTTGTTGTTGTTGGCGACTCGGACCAGGTCGAGGAGCTGCGCGTACTTCTCCTTCTGTTCCTCGGCACTCAGCTGGGGGGGCTGGTAGCCAACGATGAAGCTGTCGTTGACCGGTTTACCGTCGACAATGCTCCCCGGGTGCGTGTCGATGGCCTTGATCGGCAGCCAGGTATCCAGTGGGCCGTAGATCTCGGTGGTGAGATCGAAGACCGACTTTGGGGTAGCCACGGGATTAGCAGAGCCCAGCACAGCGAGAGCTGCGAGAGTGAAAAGAGCTCGAGCGAGACGAATCATCATGCTTGTTTGGTTTTCTTGTCTTGCTGTTGGATCGATGGAAGGTAGGTAGGTAGTGAATCTTGATGGGGACACAGAAGGCTTGAGATAAATTCTATGCCTTCTCTTGGCCCCCTTTATATCCGTTTCTGGCCCCATGAGGCTGAGCATCTATCTACCTGCTTGCCTGACTGGAGTTCATCAACTTCAACAGGCTCCCATGAAATGCGTCCGCTGGTTTACAAAACAATTGAATGACTCAGACCTCTCTCCCAAGGCTGTGTTGTACGGAACCTTTACGCACCCCGTGATGACAAGTGTCGGATGAGCGCACCGGGGTAGCGAAGAATTCGGCATCCCGAATTTAGTGTTGCACAGCGCAGTAGATTATTTTCTTCATCGGTTGACGAATCCCTGAGACTGGCCGTTGGTATCAGAACTTGATTATAGGTGCGTAAGCTTAGTTGCATGAGTGTAAAATGCCCCGTGAACGATCACACCCACCCTAAGGTGCCTCCTACCTTACTTGGCATCCGTGTTGCGATGGCCTCAATCTCACCCCGTTGCGCCTGGAGGATTTCACCGATTCTTCTCGCCAGAGTCTTGGCTGCGGTGGCGGTGTACTTCTCCCATATGACCGTGTTACCTGAAAACCCGCTGTGGTTACCGGTTTTGTCTATGGCAGAATTCATGGTAGCGTGGTGCCCCGCTGTGCGACGCACCCGGCCGCGGAAGCTCGGCCCAGAGAGCCGAAGCTGCAATGGTTGCGATGTAGCCCCGGGCGTGGTGGTCGCTGCCGATTCTCTCTCCTCCAGGAAACTCTTCTCGGTGAACTCAATGGCTCTAATATGCATATCGTCTGGGTATTCTAGTATGATTTGGAGCGTCACTACCGCCCGCTTCCCGTGGAGGGGGCGAGCGTGTACCCGTGTTGCGCCGTAAGCGGAATGTCTTCCGAGTCTGCCGAATGAAATTCGAGTCCATGTCGCGGGTGATGATGAAGCTCACATGCTGTGCGCAATTGATGCAGGTTGGTAGGAAGTCGAGACAGGGTAGCGGAGGGGTGACGCTGCGTTGGCGGCCTCGTGCCAAAATTGTGTGTTTTTGGGAGATGATAAACAGATCTCCCCAATAATCATGTTTTGAACATTGCGTCAATAGGTCTCGCTGCGGGGTTGAACACTCTTTGCGCCCCTCTCCATGTATGATTGCTTAAACCCAACACCAGCGCATCCGGAAGGAAATCACCTCCTTCGCTTCTTGGTTTTGCCGTGGCCGGGGCGGTGATGATCTTCCCAATGGTCATGCGCTGAACCTATACACTTTTGTTTTGGATCAAAGGTCTTAGATTGAATATGCCCGCTGATAAAGGGGGCCTCTCCTGCTGGACGAAGTTACAAAATACCAGTTCTGTCCCCCGCCCTTGTGCTTCTCTGCAAAGTCCCTAATAAAGTCCCAGTCTCTACACTAGTGCGTCGAGTTCGAACCCGTGAAGCCGTATCGGGTAATCTAGCCGTCCTAGCCAATGACACGGTCGTCGGCATAGTCGAGCGTTTTGTCCCCCGCACATATGATTATCTGGCGGATGTACTGGTCCTCATATTAGCATGCAGTCCTGTTTCCAGTTTGGTGAAACATACATCCAGGCAGTGGTACTCGTGGCCGTCTCCTGCAAACCGCGACTTGTCCCCCTTTTCATACTTGATCATGACGTCTCGCAAGACAGCCTGTGTGCTATTAGCTCCGACAACTCTACACCCGTGTTGAGCAGAGGAGAATACTTACCAAGCAGTGGAGCTGATGCATTGCAGAAATAGAGTACATCTCTCCCTCCTCGGTATCGTTTATAATGGGCTCGCTCGGAGGCAACCCGAATCTGCGAGGGTGCGGTACACGCACGAAGCCGGCTCCGACTGACCAGTTTTAGCCCTCGCACCCCTGGGAACCGCGTTGAAGAAGGGTGTCCTACCAGGCATGAAACTATCCCAAAGTCCATCCCCCACAGGTCCAGTGTCTTCGTATCTCGTAGGGAACTGAAACATGACGCGCTTAAGGGGCACTATGGCAATTCCATGTGAGCTTGCATGTAGTCACTAGGTATTCAGGGATCCTTCATATCTTCGGGGCCAAACTTCGGTATCGACGACATCTCACCGTTGGCCATCTGACTGCGACCAACGGCGAGGCCGAATACGAAAGGACCGAGGATGACGAAGATGGCAGAGGCAATTACCAGCGCGACTTTGGCGTGTTCTCGTGGTCTTTAGGGAGGTGGCCTCTTGCCGCCCTCGTCCAGTGGAATGGCTGTGTACTCAGGGGTCATTGTTGGTATTCAAAAGCGACGGTCTCCGTAGTCGAGAACAGGTCATCTACTTGTGTATGGATTATAGATGGTAGTTGCTACGTAGCAAAGCCATTTCGTGTCAGGTGTAGTGACTGAGCTTAGCCTAAATCTCCATCCCGGAGGCCCCTGTTCCGACCTGTCCGGCAGTGGTACCCGGCGGCGGCTGAATCAGCTACAGTTTGCGTCTTGGACATCTGAGGTTAAATTGAATGCATTGGTTCGTATACCCGAGTGTCCATACCTACTATCTCTAAGGAGTATTAACAACTGCCTCTCAGTCTCACACGATATCCCGGATTTATCCAACAACGGGTAGCAGGTACGAGCGAGCAGCTACTTGTTTAGTAACCAACCCTTTCGGCTTTGCGAATTTCCACACACGCTTCGTCTGAAACATCGTCGCCAAGTGCAGTCAGCAACCCAACGACCCAAAAACCCCGTGGCGAACTCAGGATAATCCAGAATCCTTCAGTGAGAACACTATTCCCCAGCAATGTGATGAACCTATAAGAAACCCCCTTTTCCCGGTAGGATTTGGGATCACACTTCAATACCGCATCGACATCCACTTACATTGCGCTCAAAACCCTGTTCCTAGTGTCACACAAAAGAGTCAGCATCTCTCGAACCTACCCAACCAACCAACCACCAGATCTTCATCCTATAAGACCCCCTTTATCCCCCCCCCCTAATCTTCGTCTCCTCCACTCCCTCCCGTCTCAAATATACCACTACATCGTATCCTTCCTCCCCGCCCTCCCCTTCCTATCCTCCAAATCTTCCACATCCGAGGTGGAGTATGGTTTTATCGCGGGGTAGGAACACCCGTCTGGTCAGGGGCGGGTGGGGGGTTTCGTAGGAGGTCATGTCGAGGGTTTGGATTGTCCAGAGGGTATAGACGATTCTGGTGCTTTTAGTGGTAGTAGTTGGTAGAGCGGGAGAAAGAGGGGGGATGGTGCGGGTGGTGAGGGCGGTTTGGATGATGGTGAAGGGGATGGATTCGGGGTCGGGGGGTGCCAAGGGTCGAGGGGGGTGATTTGGTCGATGGTGAGGGGGGCCGTGGGGTTGGCGCCGTGGGTTGAGGATCGGTGTTGACGTTGGGCTGACCGTGATTTAAGGATATGAATCAAGCCGCTTTATCAATACTTCTCGGCGTTTAGGGTAGCTTCTTTGTCGCTTAATCCAAGTTCACTGCATAGATCTATATACTCCGCGAAGCTTTGGATATCACATCTAAGTACTATGGCAAACATCTCTACCAAGAACACCGGCAACCGTTTAGCGGCGGTAACCTGCAAGGGGCGGATAGCTTCTAGAAGCTTGATTTCTCCGCCTCTCAGGCTCTTCCGAGGTACCGAGACACATATAATCCCGGGTACCCAGCACCAAAATAGCCCTGAACTGAAGATTATGTAGGCTGGAGGAAAAAAAAGTGCTTTCAGAAAACAATCAAGAGAAAAAAAGCGAAGGTTAGAAACTTAAATTATAGACGTGTACTACTGAGGAATTAAAGCCGGGTACTAAAGAGAAGCTGTCAGAGATATCCAGGTACTGACCACAATACCAAGGAGACTGTTGAAGTGAAACTAGCTACTACGTTAGTTGGAGCTCCACTAGCCACTTTATAAGCTATAACTATAAGTAAGAAGCTTATAAGGCCTACAAGCACTATAGCGTACCCGGCAGTATAGAACAGAACCTAAGTAATTATAGCAACTGCGTACCCTGTAGTTATTATATTAATAACTCTACAGCCACAACTATATAACGGAGTACTTTACGCACCCTGCAGTCATTCCTAGGGTTAGGGTTGCGTACCCTGTACCCTGAAAATATTATTCCACTTTTGGAACATCCGGAATAGATTGCAAAATAATCAAGAAGTTATATAAACCTGAATTTAAGGTTTTATATAGCCGAAACGTGGCTCAAATACGGTTTGAATAAGCCGAAGCAGTTTGGAGTGAAAAATGGAGTATAAAACGTATCCGAAACTCTATTTTATATAAGGTTATCCATTATATAATAATTTATAATAAGGTTATCTTATCACCTTATCGATTCCAATCCGTAGCGTGGCCTCGCGTGATTACCGGCCGTAACGGCTATAACGGTTATTCAGAACTTTAATTATCGAACCTTGTTCGAGTGGAATATGGAAGCCTGGAGCCGGAAATTAGATATATAAAGGAGTTGCTCCTCAGGAGAGCAGTCTTCTAATCTTCATCCTACACATCATCAATTCAATTCTGATTCCTCCCATCTCGGAGTATCTTATACTCTATTCAATTTTGTTAAACTTCAAGAACCTACAGGGCTGTAGTACAGGCCTGTGGTCTTAGAGGAAGAATTGAGTACCGGTCCAAGCTGTACTACAGTGCCTACGGCACTGTAGGAAGCAAACAAAGGCCTAAGTTACAGGGCAGTGCCACTGTAAATAAAGGTATCACAGCAAATATTAACGCTGGAAATAAGAGGATCCGGAAGGCAGTGCCTTATATAATGACTGGAAAGGAGTAGAGTTGCTTACTTTAACTAGAATTAGATACAGGAGAAGAGAGGGCCTGTTATAAGCTGTAGGAGGCTCTGGAAGAATTCCAGAGCCTTCTATAAAGTAGAACTAACTAATACAATAATAGAATAGTACTGTTCTAAACCATTCTACGCAGTTCTGTTAACGTAGTGGCTGACGTGGCCACTATAGTGTTCTGGTTGGTTTTATAGGGCAATAGCCCCACTGAATTTAAGGGTTTCCACCCTCCTGGATTCTAATAGGTTCAACTGGTGGTTACAGGGTACGTAACCACATAATAGCTACAGGCTGTTGCTTGCTGAAGGCCCCTGTAATACAGGGAGCCTGCAGGGCACTCAGTAGCTAGAAATTAACAGCTATAAATGTAAGTACTCTATACTACGTGAGAGGCTATAGAGAACCTAACTTAATAATTCATTTAGGAGAACTATAATATCTAGTAAAATTAGATTTGCTGTATGAATAGTGTCAGAAAGTCGGGGGTTCTGGGCACGCAGTGCTAGAACCACGCCAAGCTGAGGTGCGGCAATGGAAGCTGAACTGATGCAGTCAGTTCAGCTGGTGTGGGCTACCATCTGCCATTAACGTTGCCACCAGCCACAACTATAAAGATGAGCTCTCTGGCGAAGCCAGAGAGCAAGGACAGAACAATTCAATCAAGCAGTTGCAACCCCCATCAATTCCAGAGATTCCAGAGTGCAGTGTTTCTGACAGATAGCAAGAAGCGAAACTGGCGTCCTATTGCTTTCACTCTTCCGGCGAAACATAGACGCACGGACGCGCTAAAACAGTATAGATTAGTATTTACTCACATGCCGTACTTTTAGATAGATATAGACGAATACTTTACCTGAAGGACAGATTTGCCGCATCCAAGAGTGTCAGCGCCTAGATTTAGGACCAAGAGTCTTAGTAGTAGCAAATCCAGGAACGCAACAGGAGACATGCAAAAGGGCGAGTGTTCTTCGTATAACTAGCCTAGAATCCATTGCCCGAAAGATATAGAGTGGAGTCAGATCGTGCACAAGTGGCTATGTCTATCCTCCGCGAAAGATAAGTCACAGAGGATACGTGTCCTCTTCGGCACCAGTCACGTGCAAACGCACCTGACTACCAGCACACATCACGCCGTCACCACTAAGTATTGTCAGAAATACTATACCCTGGATCCAATGGATGGAAATGATGTGGGTTACAATGGTGAGATCGTATTACGTGTGTGTAGGTTGTGCCTACCTTCTTGAGGTTCTGGCTGAAAGCCAGACCCTCCTTCTTTATAGACCACTTCGTAGGATTCAGCTTTGTAGACACGACGGCTGAGGCTGACTAGCATTTAGGCAGTGCTAGGCATCTAGTCAGCATTGCTGATCGGAAGCCTAGGGCCCCTGAACCTCTTTCTTTCTGACAACTACCAAGGACGGCGCGGCCCGACCTTGACCTGCCTGCTTTGCGCAAATTCTGGCTGCCAGCCCTATGTTATTTGTTCCCAAAGCCGATGGTTCACTGAGGTTGTGCGTAGACTACCGAGGACACGGTGCCGTTACGGTAAAGAATCGGTATCTCGGTGATCATGGATCGGGGTGTCCGGTTGCCAATGGTTCACCAAGTAAGACGTCAAGGACGCGTACCATCGGATTCGAATTCAAGAATGGGATGAGTGGAAAACCGCGGGTGTGAAACGGTCTCTACGAGAATCTAGTAATGCCGTTTAGTCTTGGCAACGCCCCGGCTACATTCCAACAGTATTTGTATCAAGCCTTACGGGGGATTAAGGACGTGTTCTGCATTGCGTACCTGAACGATATCTGATCTTTTCGCTGGAGAAACAAGAGCGTATTCGGTCATGTTCGCCAGGTGTTGGATCGGCTGAGAGAGGCAGAGCTGCTACAAGATTGGGCGAGAAAAACCCCGTATCGATTCGGACCGGATTCGCACCATCCAATTTTTCGCCTGAACCGACCAGTTTCCGAGACATCCAAGCATTCCTGGGATTCTGCAACTTCTACCGCCATTTTACTCTGACTTCTCGGGTATCGCGGCACCATTGAACGAGTTGATGGTCGGAATGCAAAATAGGAGGGAGCCTTTTTGGGTACGAATCGAAGGAGAATCGAAAGCGTTCTTTGTACAACTCAAGAAACCCTTCCAAGAGGCCCCCCGTGTTGCAATACCTCGACTCAGAAAAGGAGATCATCGTGGAAACTGATGCTTTTGAATTCGCCATCGGGCCTGATTCGAAGAAACACACCCTGTTGTCTGTTGGTCCAGCAAGATCGATCGTACGGCCAGAAATTACCAAACTCACGAGAAGGAGTTGATGGCCCACTGTGGACAGCTTCAAGCATTGGCGACACTACCTAGAGGGGAGTCTCCACCAAATCATCGTCTACTCGGACCACAACAACTTACAAGGATTTATGAAGCTAACCCACCTGAACGATCGGCAAGCCAAGTGGTGACTGTATCTAGTGTGTCGCGTTTCTCGCACGCCTACCTCTTCTACTTGCCGAGTTGGTACTCTAAACTCATATTCTTTCTTGTGCCCGAGCATAATTCCAAATCATTTCCTCGCCCAGTTCGAAACAGACCTAAACAATTTTTTGGACGATGCTCCTCTGGGCCCCATCATAGCCTCCACCTTTCCCCAGTACTCCTCATGCATTTGCCTATCCGTCTTTCTCTCCTTTGCCACAGCTTTGTGCATACGCACGTCATCAATCACAGCATTGCCGTTTATCGTCTTCTGCCTGCGGTCCGCCCCGTTTTGGAGAAGAAAGGCAATCACTTCCAACCGCTTCTCCTGGCTAATGTGGAACGTGTCGCCCTCCTTCGGGTTGCTGACGGGGTCGGTAACCTCAGAGTATGGCAGGGACCCAAAGATGGCGTTTTCCAGCAGGGAGCGACAATGCTTGGCCGTTTTTCCCTTGATGGCCTCTGGATTCGAGACCAATGTCGCCTGGAGGTAGGGGAGGATGCAGAATCGGGCAGTTAGCCCAAGAAAGGTGTTTGTCGTAGGTGATGACATGCCGTCAACGAGGCATGCCGACCAATGTTGATGATCCTGCATCGTTTTGATGGCCCCCGCCCCTAACAGTCCTCTCATGTTATTGTCAAACATATCTAGCGCGCGGATGAGCAGTTCCCGGTTCTCGTCTCGGACGTTGAAGGCGTACCAGAGGCATTTGTCGACGAGGGCCCACGGCAATTCGACTCTGATTTTCGCCAATTCATCAGATCGTATCGATATGTCAAGAGTCTCAGCTTTAAACAGTAAAAAATACGGGTCAAAAGTCTCCCGGAGACTAAGCGAGATGCGCTCGCTCACCTCTGGCTTGGAAGCCCAATCGCGGGCTGTCCGGTGAAGGAAATCGACAGTTTGGGATGTCTCGACAACTTCGAGAATTCCTCGTGTCCGGCTATCGAGCCGTCGTCGCATTATCTCCAAGATGCTGAGCCTTTTTTCCACAGTTATCGACTTGATCTTGGAGCTCAGTGAATGTTCTTCGTCAGCGAGCCAGAGTGTCACGCACGAGAGAGGTCTCCGCGAGACTTTAACGATGGTTAACATCTCAGCTGACTTTGAAATATTTCGGCCGTTGATGCTGGCCCAAATGGCATCGTAGAGGTCGGCCAGGCTGCTTGGGAGTCGATCGATTGTGGCCTGGAGCTCAGCCAGCCCATCGCCTTCGGTGAGGGCCGTCAGGAGCGCCTTGATGACAATGGTGACCCAGAGAAGAACATTGTTGGACTTTTTAGCAACCTCGTTGATCAGATGCATCGTCTCCAGGGGGAAGATCCTTCGCAGCTCCGAAAACCCTGCATTCCCTTCCAGCTTGGTCTTCACGATGTGCTTGATGTCAGCCATGTTAATGTCCTGCATTCGGAGCATTGGATTAGCCCTGAAGGCGTCGTTGAATTCAGTCCATTGCCGGCCGGCGACGCACATCTTGATGCCTCTCCTGGTATTGGTGTGCTGGATAAACTCTATCACCTTGGCTGGCAACGATTCGAACTCGTCAAGCCCGTCGACGAAAAGAACCAGCCTCAAGGATTTGTCGCATTCGGACAAGAGCGCCTCAAACGATTCTTCCAGCTCCCGTAAGTCCCAGTTCGGCGTCACCGCGACGCTCCGAAGGGTGGTGAAAAGTGCCCACCGCCTCGCAGCGACGGGCTGCACGAGACACGGGTTCCTGCTTAGTACCTGATATAGCACCGTCCGCATCAAGCCCTCGATGGACTTTTGTAGATTGGCGCCGGCCACCCAGGCATAGTAGCTAGCGACGACGAGGGGAAGATCCTGCGCCCACACGCGCAAGTGCTTCTGCAGGTGCGGGTGCTGGAGGACGAAGCTCATGAGGGTCGATTTGCCGGAGCCGGGTTTTCCGGTGATCCAATACGGCCATGCGACATCTGTTTCGAGCCAGTCAGGGAAGCTCGGCCACGCAATGCTTTGGCTCGCTCCCGAAGATGGACCCTGGAAGATCCAAGAGCACGTTTTCTCAAACGCTCTCGGGATGGCGTCTTGCCGCAGCTGCATAGTGTCAAAGCTGAGGCTGTTTGTAATACTCTTCTCAAAACTGTTCAGTAAGGTGGTGGTGGCTGGGTTATCCACGTCGCTACTATCCCATTTCGGCGGTGTCGGGCGCCCGGGGTAACTCCAGAGGTGTTGCACCAGTTCAGCGTGAATCTTTTCACAGTCCGGTAATCGCCTGTCATTCAATGTTTCGGTTAAGTTGCCAAAAGAGGTAGCATCTGTCGAGGCTGGTGATGTATCCAAACCCTGGGTTGCTGTGCCGTTCGCTGCCTCTAGTTGGACGGTAGCATGTCTCAGCATGCGGGCCATTTCATCGAGTTGCTGACTGAACAGAATCTGACGGTGCTCTATTTGGCTAGTACCATCCCTAGCACTAGATGTTAATCGCCCACCACCACTGCTCAAGACAAATATATACAGTAGTTACATACCAGAGAGTGAAGATAGCCGCTGCTGCCATGCGTTGTCTCATATCCTCCAGCTCTTTCATTTTCTTGTCGATATCAGCTTGGTTCCAAACAGCCCCCAAGGCGCTGCGGAATGTTTCAACGAGCCCTTTCTCGCTCCTCAAACTGTCCGTCGTTTGCGTTTGGGTGAACGTGAAGCCAGACCCTCTGTCGTCCTGCAACCGATCAAGAGCCTTGCCCAGGGGCGCGAGCAGGGTTTTGCACTCCGCGCCTAGCTTAACAAGCTGATCCTGGGCAGGAGAGAGCGAGATGTTACCGGTGGTTACATGCTCGACCTGATCAAGCAGACGCGAGAGGTCCCCGGCGATGGTTGACAGGGCCACCTGCTTTGATGTGCAGCCAGATGGGGATCTGTAGATCTGATGGGACGCCGAGAGGAGCCGCGCCCCAAAGTCTAGGACCTGGAGCGTAGCCGCAGCTACACTGATGGCGCTAACCGGCTCCATGGCGCCAGAACGACGGGGTGTGTAGGCTACGAAAAGTTGTAGATGGTGATGAATGCAATGAGCGGGGTTTCTGTGGCTCCCCGCGATCCTTAGGCAGTCAGGCAGGAATCAGGCAGCCACCAGGCAATCGTGCAGAATTCGAGCGCGCCCAACCTCCAATAAACTCGTCGTGGTGGCAGCGCTTGGGATGTTAACAGGGAGACTGAAAGTGGGGCTTGAAGGCGGGGTCATGGCCACTGAGCCAATGAAGGAGACAGAGTCACAGGGGCTATGACCCCCCCCCTTCCCCCTCTCGGCGCCCAGCCTGTCCTTACCTTGGATTCCCCGCTTCACGTCCAACCTAACTACCGCCTGCGCAGCTACGAGGAGTTTGGGCACGCGCAACCTCGACATTGGCTCAACTCACCGCTGAAAACTAGCGCGCAAATATCTCCCCTTGAGTCGAAGACGGAATTTTTCACGGAAAATCATACAAACATAGATCCGCTCGACATGGATGATTTGCAGCTCGGCAGTAGCGCGCGTGGAGTCCGCATGGCGGACGACCTGGAGAAGGAAGTTCGCGAGCTGCAAGAACAGGTCAAGGCCACCTGCTTGACCATCAACGAGCTCGAGAAGAGATTGCCCTTCATATCAAGATCGGCGACGGCGGCCACTCACAAAGCCAACAGCTCGGCAGAAGTCGCCACCGCAGAATCTAAGCGCCAGGATTACATGTTTCTGAAGCCCAGCAAGACCATCCCTCTTGTTCGCGAATGCTCCTTCGCCGAATTCAAGAATCGGTTCAGGAACAGGGACGGCCGGTATGCTGTCGACGTTTTCGTTTCGGGGCCCCTGATGCACCAAGAAATACAGGAGGAATACAAGCTCCGCAGCCACCTGTTCGAGAAGCGACCGCCGGAGCCGTCGATGAAAATCGCCAACAGAAACGACAAAGCACTTGCAAGCACGGTCAAAACAGCCAATCATACCAGCAACCTTCTTTCGCTTGTCCAGCAGGACGAAAAATGGCCGCGGCGCATACGCATCCAGGCACCTGCCTTGCTTCGGATTCTGGCAAAAATTAACCGTGCGACATGGAGTGATAGGCCGCGTACCTACCATCGCCCATTTGACTCTCTGATTCACCATCACTACCGTGTCAAAGAGACCCTAAGCGAGCTAGAGAACAAGTGGGGGGCATATCTACCACCGGACTCAGATGGAGAGGCGACTTACCTTGCTGCTGCTGGGAGCGAGGCTACTTCTATGAACGATGACGGCAAAAATCTTGTTGAAGACGATGACGATGACGATGACGATGACGATGACGATGACGATGACGATGACGAAGACGATATGGCAGGGGACGAGAGTTCCGTCGATGATAGCGATGATGATGATGATGACGAGGCGGTTGTCAACTGTCCCAAGGCGCTGGCCTGTCTCCGAGCCTATGTTAAATACGTCAACAATAAGATCATGCCCGACTATCGCCGTTTTGAGGGGGCCAACGTCAACTCCAACGCGGAGGTTCGTTTCTCGGATCTATGGTTTCTGTTCAGAACTGGCGAGCTTGTCTACCATCAAGCTGAAGGCGAGCTTCCTGATGGGCAAGACTTTGGCACTCAAAAACGCATCTGGAAGACCCACAAGATTATATCCGTTCCTGAGAAGATCACAGTGCCAACCACGGATGGCACTGACGTGAATGATGACGACGGCTTTACCCTAGAGTGTTTCTACATCGATTACACGGGTGAGGAGTTCTGTGTCATCACGAAGACCTTCGAGATTGGGCAGTTCCCTGGAGAGGTTCCCATAACCGCTCTGCCAATATACCCCATGAGGTTCTGCCAGAACTACAAGTCAAAACTTCGCCACGCCAAGGATACCGGCCAATCTCTCATCGGCTTCATCCAGACCAAGCAATGCTCTTACAACGGCTGGACATTAACTCACGATCCCTGCGGTAACCCAACCACATATGTCAACAACTTGCAACAGTATCACCCAGAGTATATCAACAGCGAAGTCATGGTTGACTTTGGGGAAGCTTTTCAGGCTTGCCCATCGTGGAGGCCACCTCGCAACATCCTCCGTCAAGAAGCAGACGAGGGGCTGACACTTCCGGATGACTTCCGTATCAGATGGTGGTCCGGTACGGATCGTGCTCGCTTGATCGGGGAGACGACTGAATTATTACCGATCAAGAGCGGAGTCGCCTCCAGGCAGTACAATAAGTTTATCAAGGACGATCCGTTTTTAAAGGCTGTCACCGAGAACGCTAGGCGTGCGAAGCCTACTACGGAGGACCAATTCACCAGCGACTGTCTAGCGCTGCTTACCAACCGTGTGTTTGCTTACGTCTTCCAAAAGAGGAGGTTTGCCCAGCTCGCGGTTATTAAGCTTCGCCAGCTGCCAAAAACGGGCCTTGCTCTCGACTCGCTTAAGATCCCACCAGCCATTAAAGAAGCCATCCAAGGCTTAATTCAAGGCTATCTCATTAAGAAAGCAGCTGAGAGGAACATGAACTATTCCTGGGTTTCTCTGGACCCTATCCGGGGCAAAGGCAGCGGACTTTTTATCCTCCTGTACGGAGTTATAGGGGCTGGCAAGACCGTGGTAAGTATAAACAAAAGCATTTTCTTATTCCCGATTGTCTCCTGTCTCTATTAATAAGGCGTAAACGTTGAGCCATAGAGTGAATAGACACTGAAATCTCCCACAGACCGCGGAAGCTATTGCTGAGGCCAACGGAAAGCCCCTGTTCAGCATTACTGTTGGTGAATTAGGGATGACGCCTGAAAAACTTGAAACATCGCTCCGAGAAATCTTCCGACTGGCGAGCATCTGGAACTGCATCTTGCTTTTCGAAGATGTCGACACCTTCTTCTCGCAACGATCCAAGGCCGACACCGCGACGACCAAGAACGCTTTAGTCTCTGTGTTTTTACGCGTCCTCGATTACTATGACGGCATTCTCTTCTTAACCACCCACAGAGCTGGAGTCTTGGACGAAGCGTTTAAATGTCGTATTCACTACAAGATTTATTACCCCGAGCTCTCCCTTGAGCAGAGCCTGGATATCTGGAAGCTCAACATCCAGCGCGTGCATCAGATCGAGAAAGAGATGTCCAAGACCGAAAACCGACCACCGTTTAGCATAGACGAGGTTGACCTTCTGGATTTTGCGAAGTACCACTTCAAGCAGGGCAGCGCGCGGTGGGACGGACGACAGATTCGCAATGCTTTCCAGGTAGCGCTTAGTCTGGCATACCAGGAGTCCCGGGAAGAAATCATCGGAAGTGTGAAGCCCCCAGTGCTCAGCGTCAAGCATTTCGAGATCATGCATGCCATGGCCCGCAGCGCTGCAGACCCGGAATTTGCATTTAATTCCGAGACATGCAACGGCCGATCCACCGACAAGCTCATTATTCCGCGGTGGAAAAAAGAGCCCAAGGAGTTGCCAGCCGGTGAAGCCCAAGTCGCCAGTAGCCTTGACAACGACGGTGGCCTTGAGGGCGGTGGTGTCTCGAACGGCGCACCAGCCCAATGGGCAAACTGGAAGATGTTAGCCCTAGGTGTGGTCCCCTTTCTGCGCGCTGCGCTCCGCCTCTCACCTTTCCATCCCTACCTCGGCGGCGGGCAAAAACATGACAGCCTATTTCGCGATAGCCTTTGCTGGATTGCCGCTGCCGCCATCTTCGTAGTCTTGGTGTTGATGGCAATGCAGCTCGACCGGTTTGTCTGAAAGAGCCTTGAGGAACGGAACTGTATCTGGTAATTCTCCAAGCACTAGAGGTATCGACATCCCAACACTTTCTGTGTTATCAGATCCATGGCACCAAGTATCGGTGGATCGGCACTAGGCTCAGACTCGACGAAGGCGGTCAATCAGCCATGGAGAATGTACACCTTCCTGGCTGCGATCCATACCTCTAAGGATTCTTTTTTTCTCTTCACACCTAGATTCTACCAATTGGCAATTACTGCTTGCGCCTGTTGTGCCTCAAATAGTGCTAGCTTATCGTAATTAGGACTTCACAAAAAGCAAGTCAAGTGGACTGTCAGAAAATAGCAGTCCCTGCCATCTAGTCAGCGAAGCTGACTAGATGCCATGGCGCCAGTGAGCCTGAGCCACCACCGTGACGAAGTCAGAATCCTACGGAGAGCTCTATAAAGAGAGGGGTTCTGGCTGCAAGCCAGAACCACAACAAGCAATTTAATCAAGGCGTTGCAACCCCATCAATTCCACAAGATTCCAGTGTGCAGTGTTTCTGACAGTTGCTGACACATGTAGCGTTGCAGCGGTAGTGGGTATAGTACTGTCGCGCATTTCCCTGCAGCCAGGTGACTAGGGCGCTTACTTCTTGTATTATATTTTTAATAACAATTTCTTTTTATAATGACACTATGATGACATAGTATGAAAGCTTAATATTATGCCAGTCATAACTAAATAGATCCTAATAATAGTTTTATATAAGGTTGCTATATGATTGATTTATTAAATGTTCAATAATTTATAATAGCCTTATATAACAGCTTTAAATAATAGCTTTTACTTTATTATAAAAAATTAAAACCTAATTTTAAGAAGCCTGCCACTAGTCTTCTTCTACTACTAATTTTCTGCCGTTATCTGGCGAGAATAAATTAAAATGCGGTGAGCTAGGACATAGCTTCTTAACTATGGTTATTAAGCTAAGCCTTTTAATTTATAATATACTTTAGCGGCCACGTCGGGGCTCTGCAGAGGGCTAATAGGCCAAGCGGCGAACGGAACAAGTTAATTAAGAAAGGCAGTCAGATTCTATAACTCCTACGCAAGCTACGTCACTTTAGCAGTAGCCTTAAAGGGTAGAAGGGGCGACCCTATAATGCAAACCCCTGACATTGCAACATTGCGATCGGCACCCCCTGACGACAACCTTATCAATTCTAACCACCCTCATTCCTCCAATTTACTCCAAATACCACTAAATTCGTGTCAGAAAGAAGGGGGTTCAGAGGCCCTGGGCATCTAGTCAGCGGAGCTAACTGGATTCCTGGCACTGCTAGTACGCCAATGAGCCTCAGCTACCGGAGTGACGAAGCCTGAATCCTGCAGCATAGTCTATAAAGAAGCCTCTGGCTTCCAGCCAGAGCCAGAGGAACAGAGTCAACATAAGCAATACAATCACGCAGTTGCAACCCCTACAATTCCACAGAATCCAGAGTGCCGCGCTTCCAACAGGTATTAGTGCACCCCTAGCAGTCAAATTTAAAGCGTCGCGGACTCCGCGTCGGACCGGAAAATTCGGAAAATTATCTCCGCACCGAAGCATCAACGTCACAACTTCCGTCCGGACTTTTCATGTTTTCCATCTGTCATCTTCAATCAGAAAATGACGGAACCGGTCCGAAAACGAAGACGACCCGTCGTGAGCTGTATGTAGTGTCGAAAGCGAAATGCGACCGCTCAACTCCGTGCAACAACTGCTCCAAGTCCAAAATCGGCCACATCTGCGACTACGCCCATGTCCACGTCCCTGTCCCAGCAAATACCCCCTCGTCAACATTCGATGGGAATATCGACGCCGACAATGAGTCTCATGCGACACTCTGTGCCCCTCGATCGGCCATCAGCTCCCCATTTTCTGCCCTTCCGGCATCCCCCCCAGTCTTGGTCCCAGTAACCATCTCGGAGTCGGCATCGTGCTTCATACAGCAACTCTACACCAAGACAGACGTCCCAGGCGTCAGCGATGCATTTTATGTGCAATACGGCCCAGAATCGGAAACCGCCGGAGCGCCGCAGCCCATTCCACGCCTCGTTTCCCACAAGACCCGCAGCTTTGGCCTGTCCCACTGGATCAGCCCTTGCATCATGCTCTACGGCAAACAGCTCATCGGAATCCTGGCCAAGACTATACCGCCGCGGACCGTTGCTGACGTTCAGCGTTGCGAGTCGCTAGCCCGGATCATCAAGGCTCGCCGTGCACCCCCATGGCCGACCATCCCTACACGAGATCTCCCGCCCCGGGATGTCGCCGATGCCCTGGTCGACTGCTACTTCCAGACAAGCGAGGTTCTCTACCGTGTCCTTCACATCCCGTCCTTTCGTCAGGCCTACGCTACGCTATGGGAACCCGCCGGCGAGGAGCCAACGATGGCTTTGATCATGAAGGTCAAGCTTGTCCTCGCCATTGGCGCCACCACCTACGACGACGAGTTCTCCCTCCGCTGCACCGCCATGAGATGGATCCAGGAAGCCATGACCTGGGACTCGTCTCCCCACCACTCCAAATCACGCCTCACTCTCCAAGGCCTCCAAAACAGCGTCCGTACGTAAAACCGGAGTCTATTCCGTACCCTCTTCGCTTGTCTTGGGGGCTCTCGCAGTTCCCGCGACCCTCGAGACAAAGATGACCTTCCCTAAACCGTCACTTACTGACACTTATTCCTGAATAGTCATCCTCCTTGGCCAGTCACTCGTCGGCGTAGGTCGTGACATGGTCTGGCCCGGAGTATCTTCCGTCCTCCGCTGCGCCATGCAAATGGGCTTCCACCGCGACCCAGCCAACCTCAAACCGGCTCTAGACCTCTTCCCAACCGAGCTCCGCCGCCGCCTCTGGAACACCATCCTCGAAATCACCATCCAAACCAGCCTCGACATTGGCGGTGCCCCCCTCCTCTCCCTCTCCGACTTTGACACCCTCCCGCCCTCCAACTAATCCGACGCCGACCTCCTCTGCCCTCCTCCCACCCCGCACCCCCTCACCACTTTAACAGAAACAACCG
>Ga0247780_1000577_pt1 | contig 33075 bp, 27 predicted proteins | sample UWRJL079202R5_FD_179927 | JGI IMG/M metagenome (GOLD analysis project Ga0247780, IMG submission 179927) | Plant litter microbial communities from Arlington Agricultural Research Station in Wisconsin, United States - UWRJ-L079-202R-5 | ecosystem: Environmental > Terrestrial > Plant litter >...
CTCTGATGTCTCGGCCGGGAAGTTTGCCTGGACGGCCGGGAGGTGCTTTGGCTTTCCCGTCGGTAAAGGCCGAAATGACGTTAACGGGTAGTGTTGCTCTACTATTCGCCATCTGTATGTATCTAAGTCCTGTGTCAGCTGTTTAGGTAGTCTTGACTATTTAGACACGCCGTACCTGGTGCCCATTGCTCGCGGATCCAAGGAAATACAAGTCCACAGCTCCAAAAAATATACAGCATGACGCATATAGCGACGGAAGCAATGTACAGTCGTTTCGGCTTAGGTATCATAATGGCTAGTTGCGTGCGGGACTCGTGTGGGGAGGGCGTAACTTGACTGTCTTTATCGCTCTTATAATCCTGCCGAGATAGCGCATCGATGCAAAATGCTTTCCAGAGGATGCGCAACAGCGTCAAAGTTTTCAAGGGTATCGAGATGATCAATGGGAATCCGACGCGGGTGCAAGGTTTGCAGCACTTTCATGGTTAGAGAGAGAAATCAGAGAAATCAAGACTTGAAACGTGTAGAGAACGGGGAGCAAAAGCCGCCGGGCTGTGACCAATTAAAGTGAAGAAGTAACCGCGCGGCGCGCAAGACCCGTTTAGCTGCCGGGCCGAAATTACGACCCAGGGCCAGCGGTTTGAAACCCCAACATCTTCATATTTTATCTAAGCCTTACTGGTAGCCGATCCAACAGGTCTGCTTTCCGAAGGCGACGACAGCAACAACGACGACATCAACGCAATCGCCGCTGTCGCCATACAGATCCAACCAGTGCAGAGCGCGCCCGTGTGCGTGACCGACGCACGAGAGCATACGTTCAAGTTCGGTCCCGTCGCCCTCGAGGTCAAGAAGAGTTCGGACGAGCAGAAGAGAAGGGCGAGACGAGAGCGAGCCAAAGACCTGCACAATAATCGCTCTCCATCTGCCTACACCATTTTTACGGAAACGACTACCCCCACACTACCTTGCCAAACACGAGGCGATGCTCGAGATTTATCATAATATTTGAGTGCATCCCCCCTTCCTCCTCTATCCATGGACTGACTACCAACACCATCTCTTCACAGCGCAGGCTTTCATCTCAAGGGGCGCGAGAACGACGGGTCATCCCGGCATACTGCGACCTGACGAGTCTACTACCTTTAACAAACAGATACAGCCGACCCGACATAGGACAAGACTCAAGCCACAACTAGCCGAGTTAACTGGCAATTGCAGGTTTAGTATACGTAGGTATTACAACTCTGGGAGAGACCAACTGAACGCAGCCGAGAGCGAGGAAGGCTGGTGGGATGCGGCCACGCCCGGATCCTAAGGGCTATCAGTTCCCGCCTCTGAGGATAAGAACAGCGGCCGCCGACCCCAACCCCTAGGTCCCCTCCTCCCATCCAGTTAGCAGCAGAGCTGGTGTGGTGGCATGAGGAGGGGCCTCTCAACCCTGGGGTCGCTATTGAGGTTAAGAATAGTGCGAATTGAGGCCGGCACGGGGAGGGGAGGGGACGTACGCGGGCAGGCAGGGCAAAGATGTGTTGGCTCCGCCGATACCTTGGAGACCAAAGACTTGAACGAGAGCTGCGACTCCGAGTCCCCCGACGTCGGTCTATACTCGGCCGGATGATGGGCGAGTCGTGGCCCTACTAATGGGGGTGGTTAGTTATTTTAGCCGAAGGAGGGAGGAAAGCGGAAGAACTCCAATCAGGTCATTTAATACATATTTCTCACACGTAGCAATACGTCCATCAAAGTCTCTGGCGACAACACACCTAATCTACCCCTCGCTCGCCTTCGACAGAAGATACAGCGCCGACTGAATCCAATCAAGGAGGTTGAAGACCCATATATCACAGCTGTCTTGGTTGTGCTTGCACAAGCAGTAACGAGGGATTCTCCGGTCCCAGCCGCGTCGCAAGACGAAGAGGTTACCCCAGAGGCTACTACACGCATCAAGGTACGTGGATAGCACAACCGATCGTCCGGATTGTGACCAACCAGTTCTAGGTCTATCTTCTTGCTCGGCCATCGGGCACTCAGGGCCTCTACTTTTACCAGGCCCAATTCACCCCCGCGTTCTTCAACAGGCTCGATATGCCCTCCCGCTATTTCCCAAGCGGCGCGGTCAAGATTTCATACTGCCTTATCCCCCTCTCGCCCACAAGGAAATTGGCACGAGCAATGAACTATACAATTTCTGTGATCCATGGCGTAACGAGGCCTGGAGGTGTCAGAGATGTAGGAACTCCAAACCTTGTATGAAACGTGACAGCATTTTAAGACTCAAATGTGATTGTGCCTGGGAGTTGATATCTCCCAGGCCGCTGTGTCACCCCAATTACGTTGTTCCGGACCTCGCACCGGAAACCGCCCATGATTCCCGAGCTATCTCTATATACCACCTGATCTCACTAGGCCCCGTCGTATCAAATTCTCGGCCGTCGGCGCGCGCCTCGCGATCGCGCGGCCCAAGCCACCTCGGCGACATAGCGAGTTCGACCAGTAGATTCTGGACTCCTAAACCCATCACGGCGGGGTATTCGGAACGGAAGGTCGGGGCAAGAGGTGCTTGTTGCGTAGCGATTTTGTTTCCCTTGTCCCATTCGTATATCCTCACTTTTGAGTCTTGGGCGGCGATAGTGCCAGGCAGCTATTGGACGCCTACGGGCAGCAGTTCACGCGACTGCTCCGTGGTGATCTCATAGAGCACCCTCTCGGGAAGGGTGAAGGGTGGTTGTGATTGCTTGAACCGCGCGACATGATGCGGAATTTCAGACTCGCCTGGTTCCCGTCACTTTTCCTAGCCAAAGTGTCGAGAGTGTTTCCTCCAAAAGGCAAGTTTACCCAGACAATGGCCCCTCTTCCCTCGCCAAGTAAGAACTCCCACTCTCCCGTTTTGTTGTCCTCTGTGACGGCACCTGGCATGCCGTACCATCTGGCAATAGGTGTGCGCGTATGGGCCACATGGTGCCCTGTGTTCATAGCTAGCCTCCTTAAATAGTCCTCGCTTGTAGGTAGGCCTCCATTCCACCTGCAAGCTTTCTATCTTCGACAATCAAGACTATTCACCCAGAACGGCTCCGCGCGTCACATCCTCGTTCTCATACGAGTCTTCCTTCGTTAATCGGTAATTTTTAACCTGCAACAGTCTGATCGCGATTGCCTTTAACGATGGCCTTAATCAATGGCAACATCACCTTCGCTCAGCTCTAGAGCATATGCCCCGATTTGATTAAAGCTGAGGAGTTTGATAATAAAACTTATAGATATCTTTAAACCAGTAGAACTGCGCTTTTAACGTAGTTACATGGTGGCTACCTTTTAGTAAGCGCATAATCTCTCTTATTTCACATCTCTATTTAACCTCTATATTACAGAACTGTCAGTTCTATACTCTCTCCTATAACTTTAACTATAAAGAGGTCTGGGTTAGGTACACATTTTTTAACAGCCGTGATAGCCCTGACTTATAGTGGAATACTCTTTGCGATCGCGTTCCGGGAAATATCTTTAATACTATAATCTGCTACCGTTCCGGCCTATATATAGTCAGGGCTTTCTACAGCGCCTGTATTAGTGGTTAGCCTAAAGGAAAGTTTGTTAGTTGTTGAACTTCAAGAACCCACAGGCCTGTAGTACAGAGCTGTGTCTCAGAGGAAGAAGTGCAGTACTGGTCTAAGCTAACTACAGCGCTGTAAGCGCTGTAGGAAGCAAACAAAGGCCTGTGTTACAGGGCAGTGCTACTGTAAGAAAGGTTGCTACAGTGAATCTTAACACTGTAGAACAAGAGGATCTAGAAGGCAGTGCCTTGTGCAATGACTAGAATTAGATACAAGAGAGGAGAGGGCCTGTTATAAGCTGTAGGAGGTTCTAAAAGGATTCTAGAGCTTTTTACAAGGTAAGACTAACTAATATAATAATGAAATAGTATTGTTCGGAACCATTCTTTATACTTCTGCTGACGTAGTAGCTGACGTGGCCACTGTGGTGTTCTAGTTGATTCTATGGAGCAGTAGCTCTACTGGATTCAAGAGGGTTCTACCCCTCTGAATTACAGAAGGTTCGGGGTACTCCAGGGGCCCTAGGGAGCCTTAGAGTGGGTTAGAATCCTCTAGAACCCTCTGGGTTCTAGAAGATTCGACTAGTGGTTACAGGGAGCCTACAGGGCACTTAGTAGCTAGAAATTAACATTTATGTATATCTTATTATTTAGATTTACCTTTACGCGTTATAGTAATAGCGACTTATAGTGATATTGTACTTCTGTTTAGGAGTGCTAGCTTAATAAGCTATCTTTAGAACGCTCCCCTTGTCTTTAGTGTCTTGTTATACGCTTTGTCTTAACCTGACTAGACCTTTAGGTCTGTGCCAGGTGTAGGTTGTAATAAGTATATCATAGAAAATAGTAGCTGAAGGCTATTGTTAGGGATCGAACCATAAGGTGGAATAATTTATTAAAAGTAAGAAGTGCACGCACGCAGCGCGCGCGATAGAAATTTACCTAGTGCGTGCGCACTAGCTATCTACTAAATGTAGCCCCTATGAAGCCAAACTCTACAACCTCTGCAGCCAACCTACGGCTAGTAACGGCCTTTCAGGGGCTCACTCCAAGTCAGTATTACCTTTACCGTAGGGTTTTTTATTTATTTATTAGAAATTAAGTTTAAGTTTTATGAACTGGCATCGGGCCAGGCAGCTCAGGTAAATTCGTCATCTATAAATCTGACTATCCAAGAGCACTACCAACAACACTATCACTATCATTCTTCAAACATAATACGGTCACAAATGGCAGCTCGCCTGTCGAAATGCCCTCAGAGTTTACCCTTAACAGCCTTAGCAAAGGTGTCGCAGTTGTTCGTCTTGACGTTGTAGGTCTTCTGAGCTGGGGTGTCGGTCCAAGCCTTTGCAAATTTCTTGGCCGCAGTAGCCTTGGAGCCGGAGGTCCCGCCTCCCCAGACGAGGACCTTGCCGCTGTCCTTCTTCCACTCGTATCTGCGCTGGATGATGCCGGTGTTTGTGGTGCCATCCACCTCAATCATGTGGTGCAGCTCGGCCACAAAGTCGCGCGTGAGCACTTCGTTCTTTCCTTTGCCCTTGGTCGCCTCCTTGATCTGGCCCACCACAACGCCGATGTGGTCGAAGCCGAGCGCGTCGCGCAGCGCCTTGATCTCGGCGGCCGACTCGCCATCGCCGTCGCCGATGGCGCCGCGGGGCCATTGGAGCCAGAACCAGTAGTACTCCCCGTTCACGAGAGGCGTGTGTGCCTTGATAGCGGCCGTGTACTCGGCTGTGTCTTCGTTGGGGACAGCACGTGGGGATAACTCGTAGACGTCGCGTTGGGCTACCTCTAGGAGCTGGTTGGCCACTTGCGCGTGGCGATCATCGATGGGACTTGCGACGACGAGCGTGGCCAGAAAGGCAGAGAGGATGTGTGAGAATTTCATGTTGAGTTAAAAGACTTCAGAAGTTAGGTAAGATAGTAATGGGACTGGTGATACGAGGTGTAGACTCGGGCGGTAGAGAGTTAACGATTGACATAGACAAAAAGGAGAAAATGCCTGCCATCTTATATCTCATTCTGTCGCGCGAACGAATACCAGCTGACATCTAGAATAGACCTTTCAATGACCTCTGCCCAGCTTACTATGGACATCTCTTCAGTTCAGCGGCATGCTGACCGGGACGCATGTTGCAGCAACCACGCCGCAGGCTGACCTATCTCCTACGAAATGAGCTTACCTCACCTGCAGCGGTATCACGGTGGCAGCAAAGGTGCTGAGCGAAACACTAAAACGCCTTGCCCTAATGACTACCTTAAGGACTACCAGGAATTCTTTCTCACTGCAGGTGCGCGCATGGGTGCTATACTCCTTTGAGTCCGTATTGGAGAAGTCGCGCAAAAAGACGCCCGATAATTGATTATCTAGTGAGATTAGGATTATAGCCTATATAAGAGCACTGTAACTGTGCCTCTGCCCGGTTTAGGCCCGGGCTGTGACTAAAAATCATGTAAGGTATCACCCGTGGGTCCATTCCGTCCATCCCGACAGCCGCATATTTCGCCTTCTATTACACACTCTATGTATGGCCCTCCGAAGTATGCAAGCTCTGAGACATACTTCTCAATCAAGTAGAAAACCTGTCCGAGCATGGTGAGCTGGGTGCACCTTGGGTACCTACCCTACCTGACATGCCTAAAAAACTAGTGTTTCCCGTATTGAAGTTGGCTAATCCGTCCTGACCGCCAGCCAATTTGATTCAGCACAGTGGACCCGCTTGAGTAATTGGGGACTTAAAAACTAGGGGGATTTTTCCAAGAATACCCTTTGCCCCATGTCTCACCGCGTGAGTCATACACCTTTCAGGCTACTCAACGTAGGACAGAACTATATAGTTTGGGGGCGTCGTTATGGTTTGGGGGCTTCGTAACTATTGGACTGCCCGTGCCCACAGAGTCTCACTCGGCCATCAGCATTTATCCGCAATCTTTCTCCACTTTCTCATCTCCACTGCGCCGTTTCAATATCAGCAGCTCGCACCCAACACACTTCCCCACTGGCAATCCGCGCAACTGAAAGCCCAGCCCCAGCATGGAGAACAGTTGGTCCGCCAAGCGAATCGGCGACTGGGTTGCGCAAGGTGCGCTGAGCAAGGAGGCTGTCTGGGAACGGGTGGATAAGGCATTGAAGGGCAGCTGCTCGTTTGCGTTCGACTGTGAACCAACGGCATCAGAAATTCGTTTGACCGAGGCCGCGTTTATCTCCCTTCTTCAGACCAAAGCGGATTTCCCGCGGTCTCAGGACGGCGCCGCCGCCGGCCAGATCCTGTTTTCGAGTCTAGCATATCTCAGCACGCTGCCATTCCCCTCCTCAACCGCCACCGTCCCACCCAGCGACGGCCTCTCTCTCGCACAGCTCGCCCGGGCCTTGGCGTGGATCATCCCAGACAACTACGGATACCTCGTGGAAGAAGGCAACATCTCACGGCAGCGGAGCAAAGCCGACCACCGCCGACTGATCTTCCAAAGTCTAGCCTCACGACTAGACCCCACCTTGAAGCCGCACTACGACGCGGAAAGCGCCCGTCGGCTGGCGCTGTACAACGCCTTCGAGGTGGAATACGAGTCCCGCCGGGAATACTGCGCCCTCAACCACGACGACGACGGCGACGAGATCTACCACGACCTCCTGGACGTGCTCTACGGCACGCAAATCACGTACGACCCTCGCTACTCCCCGGTCCACCGCGATGACTTCCGCTCCATGGCAAAGCAACTCGCGGCAGAGCATGACCTCGATGAGCTCTACGCCCTCGGCATCCCCGTCGACCGTTTCGTGGCTCTCACCAAGGTTCTCGTAGCCTTGCAATTCACACAGCCAGCCGACTACCGCGACGACAACGGCAACCTGGATTTATCCCAATTTAATACCGCCGCGCGATCCGTCTGCGCTGCTTTCTATCGCCCTCACCAAAACCTCAACCTAGATGGAAAAGATGCAACGCCCTCCGTCATCACCTGGCCAATGTTCGACCACGCCTTGAAAAACATCGCGCCATACCTGCTCGACCCGCTATACCATATCATCTCCACCATATTCCTCGACAAGCGCGGGCCCGGCATCTCGTACTTCTTCGACGCACCCAGCCCGCTGCCCAGCGGCACACCACTTACCATGCCGCTCCTGAGCCAGCTGGCCACTTTCCTCGGCGGATCCATCGACTTTGCCTCGTTCCGCCGGACGTTGCACTATTCGGCCACTGATACGTATAACCTCCCAAAGACATCCTCCGAGCTCATCGGAGCGATAGAAGCCATTCCCGAGGAGGCCATGCTGGTGTTTTCGGCGCAATCACCCAATGAAGAGGAAAATGATGGGAGGGCGTACGTTTTTGGCGTTTTTAGCTACAAGCCCAAGCAAGATGGTGCCAGTATCCAGACAAATGTTATCCCATCGTTTGTGGGTCAGGAGCGGTGTGTCGTCTTCCAGCTCGCTCCGGTCCAAGACGTCTTTCGAGGCGTGGTTGGCAAGCCGGGTTGGACGGTGACTGACAGAGATACAGTGGTGTTTGGACAGCTTGGTGGTGATGGCGGTGTGGTGCTGGAGCTGAAGGATGGGTTACGAGCTGTTGATATCACCCATCAAATTGAGGTTGCCAAGAGTGGTAATAGTGTTGGTGATAGTGGTGGTGGCTATGTATACGAGCCGAATGTGTGGAGAGGGAACTGGGCAACTTCTCTTCAAATCTCTAATATCGAGGTTTGGACGGACCAGAAAGTTTGAGCCAGGGGAGGGGGGAAAAAGATACGAATGGAGGTTACAGTCTAGCGGAACGCGAGGAGAGTGTGCGGTTGTCAATAATCCCGAGCGTTATGTCCATCGTGGTCAGTTCGTGTTGCTCAATGAGCAAAGAATGGTCCATGGGCGACAAACGATAATAAGTAGACACATAGTAAGGTGACAATTTGTCCCAAAAGTTCTGGACAGTTGATTTGTATCTTCGAATCCTCCTTATAGTATTCAATCCCTTGTCCAGTATTGAATTCCGACGGACCGACATCCATGCCACATCTCCCACCGTCAACTTCAGTTAAATGGCACTCCCTTGGGGATACAAGCGCCACAGGATCACGTTGAGCGCCAACCTGGTCAACCACAAGCAGCCCACCTGCAGACTATTCCACCACTCCACCACTTGCTCACCCTCCAGTTCCAGTATCCAAAATCCGCGCCTCCTCCCACCACGAGTCAGCATCCCAATATCGCTACCACTACCACTCCGAGCATTCGGTAATATATGTATCCCGTAAAAGTTCAACAACAGCTGTGCGACCCTTTTTGGTAGCCCAGTCGAGTGGCGTTTGACTCTATAAAGCCTTCGTCTCAATTTCAGCTCACTCATTGACCAGAAGCTCGACAATGCCTTCATGACCCTTTCCAGCAGTCCAGATAAGTGGTGTTTGGCCGCATGAATCGTCTCAAGATCAGCCCCTCTTCCTAGCAAAAGCCCAGTAATTGCTACATGGCTAAAATATGCCGCGAGGTGGAGCGGGTCTGGATCACACTGTGAGGGGCAAAGTAAGGTGGATACCGTTACTTGGTGACTGAATCGATTATGGTTTCTATGAAGAAGAAGATCAAGAGTAGATACAGGAGCTGCGCGGAGCGCAGCTATATAGGCGGAGACCCGCCTCCATGGGAGCGGTGGTCTGGGCTCCCAGCCCAGACCCACTTTGGGACCTTAGCCCCGTGACACACACGGGCTGCAATTTAGAGGTTCACGGGAGTATCGCTGATAAATCGGGTACCAAACGGGAAACGCTGCTAGCTGCTTGTCACACATCCTGAAGACGGGATCAATGAGGCTGCTAGGACCGTCGACTGTAGCGTCGCGGAAATGACGACCCCATTTCTTTGCCGAGTAGTCCAAGAATTCCTCATTTCGCCCAGCGGGCGGATCGTCGCTTGAATTGAACAGGTCAAGGAAGATCACGCACACCTCAGCCAGAACTCGACGAGCGCTGCTGACCGTGAAAGAGTGGCGCCAACTCGACGTTGGTGGACTTCCCGACAGTGGTTTCGTGCGGGCGAGGAGAAATTCTCAGGCGGTCTGGTGGAGGAAATAGACTTTTCCGTGGTAGACCGAGACAAATAGCCCACAAAGATGCCTAAGACGCGCTCGGAAATCTTCCTCATCCTCCAAGTCGATGTCCAAGGCCTTATAGGTCAAGGTGTCAACGTTAATAGCGATATTCATTTCCGCCAGGGTAAGCGGCCAGTTTACGACCAGGATAATACTTAACGCTTTCGAACCATTAGGTCGTTGTGAGATTTGCTGGGGATCCTTTCGTAAGCTTGATTAACATTTCTGGGAGATTTACGATACTATCCTCAACGCCCTTCTTTATCTTTTTGAAGCCGGATCTTAAAAATTCAAATACAAGGTACACCTAAAGGTAGGTGCGGTGTTTTATCTCAAGAAGATTTTCTTCTAGGTGTTGTTTAACATCTGCCCGAAGCCGGGTCTCCTTTGCAAATTCGTGAACCCGGTGCACGATAACACAGTTCACTTCCTCACTAATAGCATCAAGTTCATCTTCCCCTGGAATGCGGATGTACGGGAAATCCTCAACCAATTCCTGAAACTCAATAATTATGCTTTCATATAGCCAACAGGTCAGCAGAGACCACAACTTTCCGTGGGATCCCTGCAGACCTTAATGCAGTTCCCTCAATTTGTGTGCCAAGTACTGGAACTCGGTTTCCAGGCATTCATCGAGCGCATCCAGGACCAGGATGACGGGTCCTACCTGCTGGTCCCGTACGACATCCACAAAAATCTCCCATAGGCTCTCCGTGTTTCCTGCGACGAATCTGGGCACACCAAATTTCCTTTTTCGTACCGCGCCCACGTGACATCGCTCACCCCGGCTCAGGTCCGGCTCAGGGCTGGCTCAGGATTGGTTCCGTCTTGCTCCGTCTTGCTCACCCTCTGAACCATTTCTGGAAGGCTGCGCCGCAGCATGCTGAATTGCTTCAACTCTAGCCGAGTGGGCCCAGAATTAGTCCCATCCTATAGTCCCCCTGGCCCGCCCCGCCGCGAATGCCCAGAGGTGCCTCTCACAGGCATCATTCTTGTGTTTATGAATTCATGAGAGGCTGTTGGCGTATGTGAAAATTCGTCACACAAGGAAGAAGCAAACTCTGGGCTAAGCCCCACATAAATAGGCTAGGTTGGACCGTAGGCGGACTCCTACTACAGTGAACGGTCCTGAGCCAGGCCATTCACTGGGCTCCCTGTCGCTGGGCTACGTCGGTTCAGCTGTATCCTTACTAGGCACGTTCCGCCTAGAACCCGATCTACTATCAGAGACAAATACCGTATTCGTCAAGCAAGAGCTTAGAATCTAACAGTCTGTCCGTAACTAAGGTCCTAACTGTTAGAATAAAAGGGGGTTCTTGCCAAAAGACGGAACACCACCAGGCGGAGTGTGGTGGAAAACTGCTGTTCGGAGCTGATCGGAGCTGTACGGGGCTGTGTAAAGCTGATCAGAGCTAAACTGGCTGTACCAGTTCAGCCGTGCAGAACGAACAAGTATATAGCTCTCTGGCTTCGCCAGAGAGCCAACAACAAGAGGAGAAAAAGCAATTCAACCAAGCAGTTAGAACCCTCAACAATTCCACAGAATCCCAGTGTGCAGCGTTTCTGACAGATCGTAGTAACGGAGCGGGGTTCAATTGCTACAAGTAGTTAGGAGCAAGATGACTGAGTGAAGGCTAGCACAACTCTCAAGGGCAGGACACTGTCAAACAGGTTGTAGATCCAGAAGTTCCGAACAGTAGATCTCAATTGAGTGATTCAATCTGAACAGTGTATTGCTAGCGTGAGGAACCAAGAGGTCCCTCACTCCATCGTGGCTACGATGATGGTATCTATATTACTAGGACGATAGGTAACTTGTACTGGCTCTGTAGCCTCTGGGCTCTCCTATTGCAGAGCCCTCTAGGCACAGAGCCTCCCATCTCTGTGATGTTTTCTGGCTCTGTCAACAGATCCTTTGTGTGTCACAGAGGCCTCCGTGCGTGTACAGTGATTATACTGTTTCTTGTACCGTGGCTCCTGCGGGGCCACGTCGGTCCGGCCCGGCCACCCTGTTGGCCTGCAGGTCGTCACACGATTGCCACTTTGTGCCGAGGGGTGCAGCAATGGTGGTTGTATTGTTGCGTGTGGAAGGAAAGGCGAAGCCTGGAGGGCTGGCTGGAAGCCAACAAGAAGGACTGGGGCCTACGGCCATTTATTCCAACACAGTTTGTCAGCGACATCACGAAGACTAAAGCGCATATGTGTTGTGTGATTTCGGGATTGAGGATTGATACATATCATAGTTTCCGGGGCACCTGCGGTTCGAAGCCTCCTGGTTTTACTTCTTACCGCTAAAACGCGATAAAATGATGGACCGTTTCGGTTGCGGTCGGCGGTTCCGCTGTTAATATACCACTCCAGCTTATACTTGAAAGGCAGATAATTTCCATACTACACCATCAGTGACTCGAAATCTCTTTTATTAAATTATAGCCTTTAGAACCATTAAGTAGCGCAGCACTTCCAGCGCTGTGGCATATAAGGGGTTAGCTGCATATCCTGCAGTCCTAAACTATCCTAGAGGTTCGAGAACCTGCTTTCCATCGATAGGGAACTTTAGCCAGGGGGACTAAAAAGGGGCCCCTTGAGGCCATACGGCGGCAGTATATAAGCATCACCTTAACTTAGGGAAGAATCAGGGGAAGCTTAGGACAAATTAGCTACAGCTCATCCCAGCTCAGGACGACGAACGACAAAGGAAATTTCGTGTGGCCAGATTCGTCACAGACAACTAGGCTGTTTCATTGCAGATTCGAAGACCGCTTTCAAGTATAATACTATCACAAAATCAATCAAGCACTTCTATCGTAACCCAAAACCCTGGGAACTCCACGCCCTCTCTGTTCTCGTTTGGCTGGCCCACTCTGCGTACCGGTGTTGGTCCAAGCAACGATGTCTTGTCTGATGAGATAAATGCCGGGCGAAAATTTGTGGGTCCGCCACGCCTCCCAACTCCGGGTCCGGCTCAATTTCCTGACCTCCAGGGTCGAGAAAGGCGGAGAGAGGATGGGGCCTTCGTTTGGGTTGAGACGACTCCGGGCTGTGCAGGTCAGCATATAGTTGCAGAGTCATCCTACATAACTTGCCAGTAACTGGCAGGCAAACTCACAAATCATTTGAGCCCAAGAAGATGATCTTTGTCTTCCGAGCGTATGGGTGGCATTTGTATGCGAAGACGATCTGGATGAGTGCCAGGATGACACTTAGGAACGCCGCCAGTGTTGTGCAGATGCCGAAAGTGATAGCAATGACATCGGAGGTCTCCATGGCTGCCTCTAAAATCAGACAAGACTTTTCCTCATGCTAGTCTTCCTCTGGCAGGGGCAAAGTTGGATCGAGAATGCGCAGTGCAGTGGCTGGGTCAAGAGAGTTCCAGAGGCGAGAAGGCAATAGCATGGAGTAGGGAATACCTGAGATAACATATTTATGTGTGAGGAGTTATTCGTGGCTGCGTGCAAGTGCCAGGCAAGCCAGGCTGCTGGTTTCGTTGGTCGAAAACGCTGGGTCTCTTAGTTCGGGAGCAGAACCAGGGATTCTTTGCAAGCTAAACTGCTTTCGGTTGGCGCACAAAAGGCTCCTGCAGCCATGTCTGTGGTGAGAGCGACGAGGATTGGTGAGACAGTCTAACATACTAACATGTACTAATTTCCACTATCAAAATCCTGAAGAAATAGTACCAAAATCTGGTAGAGAGAAACAGAAGCTGTTAGTATCCCCACCCTATAGCCCCTGTCCTTTTCAACGCCCGCGTGATTTTCCACCTCAGCCCCTCACTCCACCTCAAGTCGCCCGAGACTTTCTCCGTTGCACTTCTCCTGAGCAACTCGACTCCCACCACTAAGGCTATCCCTTTGCACAGATTGTCAAACACCGGAGAAAAACCATGGAGAAGAACGGCGTCACTTCAGCTAGCAACAATGCGTCCTTCCACGGCCCTATTATCCCCCTCTCCGCCGCGGACTGGGAGCCTTACCAGCCTGCAATAAAAAACTTGTACTGGGAGAAGGATCTGTCTCTTGCCGAGACGATCGAGACCATGAGGAGCCAGCATAACTTCTCTGCAACGTACGTTTTCCCTCTCCTTGCTGGCGCTCTTATTGCAATTTCCCACTATGTCCCACCCTGACGAACCTTGATATACAGCGAGAAACAGTACAAGCGGAAACTTAAGGAGTGGAAGCTTGAGAAGAACATCAAGGACAGCGAGATGCGCGCCATCGTTGCGCACAAGCGGGCGCGGGAGGAGCAGGGAAAACCGCACACGGCTTACCGGGTCAGAAAAAGGGTCGTCGAAGAGCAAAAGATTGACAGATTTGTCAAACGAAAGAAAATCGACGTTTCTGGTGAAGAAGGGACGGCACCGGTGTCGGCAGAAGGTAAGCGCTCTTCAGGCACTTGACCCCTAACCAAACTTACGGAGGCTCGCTGACGTTTCCCCAAAGGAACACTCCCCTCTAGTATTAGCGCGTATACCCCATCCGATGCTCCCTCAGTGCAACCGAAACATTCGAATTATGGACCCCTACGGGTCCCCCAGCCTGAACTACCCGCAGCCGAGAAGATCAACCATTCTATCGAGCTGCCGGAGCCGATGGTTTCCTTGTACGGAGAGGGTATAGATTGGGACGAGTTTATTGATTTCTTCTCAGCGGATGCTTCTGAGGATGAAATCGCCAGCATTCAGATCAATGACGACCAGGGGGAACAAGACCAGCAAGGACGCGACTCGGCGCGTGCACCTCCTCCTTTGCAGAACGCGTCAAGCCTACCTGAGGCTCTGGTAGAGCAAGTGCCCGGCTCTCCTGGAATTCTATCGATACCGTCGAGCAAGAGGTCGGGAGCCGGTGTGGCTAGCGCAGGTTTATTCCAGAGGGCTCTCGATCCGCTCGTTTTTGTGGACTTTATGCGTCTGTTTGCAGCAGACATGGGCCAGATCAGCACCGGCCAGGTCTCTCAGCTCGACGCCCAAGACGAGGACAGCAACTTTGAGGACCTGAGGGAAAAACGCTCGCAAGATCCCATGGTTCCGTGTAAGGAGGACTTCGTCAAGCTGTTTGACGGCCTCACAAGTATTGCCGAATTCTGGCTATTTCCATGGACCGGAAAACAAGTCTTTGACGAAGATGCAAACATGTCCGAGCTAGCGCAAATCAATTGCATTGGGTTTGGGCTCGATAGAATCGCTGACCTCCAAACCAAGGAGCTGAGTGACGGGCAAGTCTACTTGCTGCTCTTCACCGCCGCTATCAACTTCAGCACGGGAGCGCATTCCCGTGCAAAGCTGTTATTCTTGGAATGCATCAAGCGCCACCAGCAACTGGAGACCAAGCACGAGCTCGCAGCGAAGCTCGCCCTGGGCCTGATCCTCTTGCTTCAAAAGGAACGCCAGCAGGCACGCACTGCGGTCCGCATCCTCGGTGCTGTCGTGACGGAATCCCAGGCTAGCCTCGGGCTGCAAGAAAAACAGACGCTGTGTTCCATGTTGTTTCTTGGCTGCGCTCACCTTGCGATGGAGAATTGGTCGGCAGCATCGCAGATTCTAGAGATAGCGTTGGAGTGCTGGCTAGCTGCTTCGGGGCGACGACATTCGGCCTTTGTTGAGCTAGTTACAGAAAACCTGCAGGACTGCTATCTCAAGGATGGATCGTCGACTGCAGGGGGTCGGTTTGTGAGGTTACTCGAGCGGCAGGTCGCTTGGATGCAGGAATTTGTGCATGGCGTGTCCACTGACGGCTCCGGGCCTGACACAGATGGGGATGATTCTAGTTAAGAATAGAGTAGGGCTAGTGAGGGTGAGGAGTAATGAGGGTGATGATAGTGGTGACGATGATGGGAGTAGTGATGACTAGGTGAATAGTGGTAGCTGGGGATGTAGTAGCTGTCGGGTTTTTGGACTATGTTTTGCGGGTATGTGGAAGAAGCTAACGTGCGTGATAAGCGAACGAGCCAGACAAGCGAGCGAGCCACTTTAACAAATTTTGGTGGGCTGTGCGCGAAAAGACGCTAGAAAATTGTTAGCGGCATTAACAATTTTTTATGATCTTTCTGCGCACAGCCCACCAAAATTTGTTAAAGTGGCTCGCTCGCTTGTCTGGCTCGTTCGCTTATCACGCACGTTACACAACTTTATTCAAAAGATTACCACGATTGCCCACCGGGAGTACGATGCCACCCATTAGTGCTGGTATATCATATACCATCCTAACATTTGAGCTGAGGTATTGTATACCATCCCAGGGAATGTACTGGTTTATTCTGGGCCAAAATTCGGGACCGCGGCCTAGGATCTGGGCCTAATGTCGCCCCCTAACAGTTTCAAACGGCGGTCCCAAATTTGGGTCTTAACCCAGAATTTGGGCTAACCTTCAACATTAATCACTTTAATTCACACGGCTCTTTATTCTCACCTCTTGGGTAAGTTTCAGCGATCTAGACGGTGGCCGGGCTTGTCATCCTGAACATGAGCACTCCAGAGGAAGTCACAGGTCGTCGGGGAGCCAGAACGGATGCTAACGGCGTGCCAGGACCCGTGGTTTCAGCCTTTACTGTAACAATAATAACACTGCTTTGCATCCATTGCATTGAATCATCTTTTGACTGCTTAGGGTTTACGTAATCTACTACAATTTGTTCACCTTGTCAGCACGCCTTCTAGTCGTGTACGCACCTCTCCTATGTCGTTCGCAGTCAGGAACTCTGCTTGTCAGGGTTCAGGTCACCTAGGTCGTCACATCAATCTCAACCCCTCCTTCGAAAATGCCCTTGCAACTCATTTAGGCAACTTAACAGAGTGGGAAATAATGTGAGGGTCAGTGGAGAACTGCATATGCTACGTTTCCACTGTTGGAAGCACTGCAATTTGGATTTGATGGATTTGATGGATTTGATGGATTTGATGGATTTGATGGATTTGATGGATTTGATGGATTTGATGGATTTGATGGATTTGATGGATTTGATGGATTTGATGGATTTGATGGATGTTAACTTGGAGCGTCTCTGAGCCTGTAGTACAGTGCTGCAGAGGCTGTAAGCCTCTGTAGTACAGGACTTACAGGGCACTCAGGGGAAGAAAGTGCACGCACAGGTGGCCGGAGGCCTACTGCAAGGGGTCACAGAGCCGAAGGCTCTGTGAATACAACAGTAGTACTGAGGGAAGCAGATCGATTCGTACTTGCTTGACTAAAACTAGATACAGGAGAGGAGAGGGCCTATTATAGGCTGTGGGAGGCTCTGGAATTCTTCCAGAGCCTTCTATTACTAATACAACTCTGGAAGGTTCTGTGGGGCTTTGCCCCACCAGAACCTTCTAGGTCTCGGAGCCTTCCAGGCTCCACAGGGGTCCTGTGGGCCCCAGAACCTTCTAGGTCTCGGAGCCTTCTAGGCTTCACAGGGGCCCTGTGGGCCCCAGAACCTTCCAGATCCCGGAGCCTTCCAGGCTCCACAGGGGCCCTGTGGGCCCTAGAACCTTCTAGAAGGTTCGGCTTCGCAGTGCGAGCCGTGGCTGCAGGGTATGCAGCAGCAGTGAGGCAACTGCTTGCAGCCGTGAGGCAACTGCTTGCAGCCGTGAGGCAACTGCTTGCAGCAGTTGCCCACTGCGTGCTCCCTGTAGTACAGGGAGCCTGTAGGGCAACGGTGGCTATAATTTAACAATGGATTTGATGGATTTGATGGATTTGATGGGGTTGCAACTGCTTGGTTGAATTGCTCCTGGTTCTCTGGCTTTACCAGAGGACCTCTATTTATCGTTGTGAACTGTGGCGAGCCATTGCGTGTAGATTTGCGCGGCTGTGGTTATTCCTAGCAAATCCACAGTTCTGGCATCTTCCAAGGCCTTTGATTTCAGCGCTGGAAGGCAGGCGCTCTGGCACACTGTGGCCAGAGCCCCTTTGTTACGGCCTGCTCCTAGTACACCGTGGTTACCAAGGTATTCTGCTACGAAAAAAGCAGTGGGTCTCATCCGAGGATGGTTAGGCTAAAATTAGTCTTGCTTCCCCTTGGCTCAGCTTCGGCTCACCATTGCTCACCCTGCCATGAATATTGGTAAGTTTACGCGACATGGGACCGATTTTGGGCATTATCTCCGTAAAAAGGGGAGGTCCTAGATATAGGACCCACTATCTAAACAAAACAAACGTAGCCTTTAAAATGCAGCTAAAAAATGAGTTTAAGCTAGCGTTTTCACTCTCTGTTTTAAGATTTTACGTCGTAGTAATCATACTTACCTACCACATAACTGCTGTTTTCTTAGCTATAAAGAGGCAAGTCAACTAGTTTTATTACTTATTATACGAATTTCACCTTCTCATTCTCGTATTATTACTCCTTACGTTATATTAATCACACCTCCTTTCTTAATTTTCTACATCGCTCTTCCTTTTTTAGTCTTTCTTTTAGTAACTTTATACTATACCCGCTTTAAGGAATTATTTCGCTTAAAAAAAGAGAAGAGCTTAAAGAATTATATGTAATGAATAAATAGCTCATATGTTAATAAAAAGCTAAAAGCTAAGGTATTAAGAGATTATTACTATATAATTAATTTGTAAAACTAATAAGATACATTATTCTATATAACGTGCGTGATAAACGAGCACCGCGGATAAGCGAGCGCCGCACTTTTTTCCCTATATATAACCCTGAAAAATCTTAGATGCTAACTTTATCAGTATTACATAAATAACCCTGAAAATTTAATAATTAGTAAATCACTATATTAATATTTTAATGTGGGTTTGCGTATTCAGCTAGGTGGGCTACTTTAGGGTTTAATTAAAAATAACTCCAATTTATACTATATTAAAGCAGTAACTTTATACTTACTTCTGTTCGCTTATTCACACATTGCCATACAGATATATAACATACTTTTAATATAATAACTAATCTATTATTAAATTTCTAGGGTCCTGTATGTAATGCTTGCAAAGTCAGCATCTAGGATTTTTCAGGGTTACATATGGGGGACAAAGTGCGGCGCTCGCTTATCACGCACGTTATAAGATACTGACTTTTAATATGTATTTAAATATGTTGAATTTGGGAATTCTGAGCACTATAATATAGTGCTGCAGAGGCTATAAGCCTCTGTAGTACAGAGGTCTTACAGAGCACTCAGGGGAAGAAAGTGCACGCACAGGTGACCGGAGCCTACTGCAAAGAAGGTAGAAAGGAGTTAAGTTGTTGTCATTCTCTATCTACTAAACAGAGGAGAGGAGAGGCCTACTTATAGGCTGTGGGAGCCTCTGGAAGAATTCCAGAGGTTTCTACTACTAATACAAGGAAGGAATAGTACTGTGGGGGCCTGTGGGTCCCCTGGAATCCATAGAACCTTCTAGAACTACAGAGGGTTCCAGGGGCCGGAAACCAGTTTCCGGCCACTTGGCAGTGGAGGCTCCAGCCTTCTAGAAGGTTCGGTAACACTCCTGGAGCCTGTCGTTCCAAGTGCTCTATTTCAACAACATGTAATATTAATAGTGTAGAAAACGAGTTAGATTTAGCGTAAGGGATTATTATAGTGTATTAAAAACAGTATATAACTAGTTAGTACTGTGATAATAATATTATCTTTAAAAATATCACACTTTTAGTTATAAATATATAACACCATTTCTTAATAAATTATAAGTTAAGCTAATAAACTTAATATTAGCTTATAAAGTGTAAGTTACTTAAGATATTTAAAGTAAAGAGTAAAAAGCTAATAAAAGATAAGTAACTAAAAGGTTTAATATAATAAACCACTGTTACAGCCTGCTCCAGGTCAACGGAATGACCTAGGTGAAGTTAGATCGTAGTAGCGGACAAGGTCCCGGACTGAGGCCAATTGCTACAAGGTAATGTAGGCAAGATGACTGAATGAAGGCTAGTACAACTCTCGGAGGCAGTACACTGTCAAGCAGATCGTAGATCCAACTCTGTAGATCTCTGTGACGAACCAAAACTGCCCTAGGTGCGGGACGGGCCGACCTATCCCCGCAAGGGCTACGGTGGAAAGGAACGTGTGCGCACTGTGCCTCGCACAGGGTAATCACTATGATCATTCGTGGAGGCCGGTAATCAAGGTAACCAGGCTCCTCTCTTCTCCCCTCTGATTACCTAGATCACTCGGCGATCGGAGTGATCACGATGGTTAAGAGTACAAGTTACATAGTTCTTCTGATAGTATAAATACCGCCACCGTAGTCACCAAGTGAGGAACTCTTCTAGTTCCTCACGCTAGTAATGATACATTGTTCACGAGATCTACTGTTGCACCGAACCTCTTAATCTTCTGTCTGCTTAACACTGTATCCATTCGAGAGTTACTAGCCTTCATTCAGTCATTCGCATTCAACCCCAGAGGCTTTAAGCCTACGACTTGTCTTCACCAGTGTTCACCCCGTGGCATTAGAGCAGGCCGTAACAATCTCACTAAGTGATGTCAGAAGCACGGCACCTTGAATCCACCTGGTTGTGAATGGGTTGTATTGAGTGTGTTTTTCTTGCTTTCGGGCAGAGCCAGAAAGCTCTCTTATATAAGACTACTTGTCAGCCAGCTTACACTGCCTTAGTGGCTCAGTGGTCAGATTGCTGGCTGTGCAAGGAATTCTCACACGAGCTGACTAAAGTGTCTAAGCTCGACCCAGGGGTTACACCCCTTCTTTCTGACAAGTGATACTTAAGAACAATGTAATTGCTAGCGTGAGGAACCAAGAGGTCCCTCACTCCATCGCGGGCGTAGCGATGCTATCTATACTACTAGTCTGACAAGTAACTTGTACCTTAATCACCGTGATCACCGTAATCACTTAAGAGCGTAGTGAGCAGAGTGAGCAGGCAGTCTACGTTACTCTCTATAATCTCTGTCAAAACGAGTGATCACGGTAAGCAGTCCGTGCCTGTCACCATGCCCACACGTTATCCCACACAGAGGCGTCGCGGGGCCACGTTGGTCCGGCTCGGCCTTAGAGCAAACCTGTTAGTCGTCACAACCACTTATTTACTTAGAAAAGTAATTATAAGACAATTAAATAATATATAATAAGTTAGTTATAAAATTATATGATTAAGTAAACTTATTAGCTATTATATACTTTTTTACACATATTAATAAGTGTTAATTTCAGCAGGGCGTCTCCAGTACTCTCAGAGGCTGGAAATTAATAGTATTATTAATTATAATTATAAGACTTCTTTCTATTTGTTAATATCTTTTCTAATTAGCGAGATATAACGATTTGAAGTTTATAACTAACACTAATCAATCTTAAAGAATTCATCGGCGTTACAGGGCACCACTTTATCACTTAAAGCCTCTATAACAGGCTTTACAATAATGTCTTCGATTAATACCATAAGGGTCGATTTAGCTGAGGAAAATACAGTTTTGCCATCACTTTAAGACAGGAGCGTCCTAAGGGGGCCGTCATACCTCCCCCAGGATAGAGCGATTCCCGCCTTCGCGATACTTAGATTCAGCGGTATGTAAAGGCTCTGGAAGCGGTGTGAAAGGCGGTGTGCGACTTCCAGGCCTTAGCTAGTCAAAAAGGGGCTAGTTTAGCCGACAGGGGGTTTATACAATACTCCTTAGCTGGCCCCACCACTTACATAGGGGTCAGATGTCCTGAAATCACGTAAACTGGCCTAGTTCGAAACTGGCCAGTCCCAAGAAGATCACACCCTTAGGCCATTCGCCCACTGGCCAGTGTTACGGCCTGCTCCTGGTATACCGTAGTGACTAAGGTAAAGACAGATCGTAATAGCGGACAAGGTCCCTGACCGAGGCCAATTGCTACAAGGTGGTTAGGGGCAAGATGACTGGATGAAGGCTAGTACAACTCTCAGGGCAGTACACTGTCAAGCAGATCGTAGACTAAGAGGTTCCCAGAACAGTAGGTCTTACTAAGCAATGCTTAAGAATAATATATACTAGTGTGAGGAACCAAGGGGTCCCTCACCCCATCGTAGGCACGATAATGGTATCTATACTACTGCTATCTGTAAGTACTTCGTACCTTGCTCTCTGTGCTCACTGTGCTCTCTCAGAAAGCAGAGTGAGCAGAGTGAGCAGGTTTAAGGCGTTGCTCTCTCTGCTTACTGCTCTTGGCCAGTGATCAGAGTGAGCACTCCGTGTTTTTATCCGTGTTCACACGTTGCCTTATACTGTGCCGCCTGTGGGGACACGTCGGCCCGTGCCGGCCATAAGGGTGGTGTCAGAAAATAGGGGGTTCTGGCCAGGGGCCAGAACACCATACTGGCGAAGGCACTAGAATGGACTAAAACAATAAGATTGGTAATATTAGCCACACAACGCGCAAGCGTTACCACTATAGATAATTGTATAAAAAGGAGTACTCTGGCAAAGCCAGAGTACGAAGGAGCAAATCAATCAAGCAGTTGCAACCCCATTATTTCCACAGATTCCAGTGTGCAGTGCTTCTGACAGGTGGCCCGCAGGTCGTCACACTAACAAGGAGTAAAGGATGCGACGTATAGACCGAAGATCGACAGGCTCAATGTCTGCAGGTACTGGAGAGCTTTTAAAGCTTTTTTAGTTCACATCCACTGTGTGTGTTTAAAGCCTTAGTCTTGCCTGTATTATAATTAGGTAATAAGGGACACAGGGCAAAAGTAACAGGCTATAATAAGGGATCTCAATATGCTTTTTAAAGGCAACTCGTCACAGATCGCAAAAGCCATTACAAAGAAAACCAATAACCAGCCTCACATTTTATAATATACGTCAGCAAGTATATAACCCTTCTCACAACAGTATAATTATTATAACGAAGTCTTAAATAATCAATAGGGGAAGAGGTAAATATTACAAGAGGAATCTAACAGCAGATAAATCGAATTAGCTTAGGGGAGCTGCCTGACTTCCTTAATCTACGCATATTTCCGGCAGGCTCCTATTAGGCACCGAAGTTTTGGATGATTCATACCATTATACCTTACTATAATCCATTCAATAAAAGGAAATCCAACCGATCCTTTAAATAGTAGGCTGATGTAATGCCTGACGGCATTGGGGTGTTAAGTAGAAGAGTGGCCCTCCTCACAAGATAGTTATTCCAGAAAAGGGGTTCTAAGTTAGGGGGGGTATGAACATTAATTGGAACGTGGCCTCCTCTAATCAGAGGGAGGCCACTACCCCTTTAATACTGGGGTGCGGCTTCTGCAAACGGATACCCTAAAACCTATGATGACCTTATGGACCATCATTAAAGACCTTTATGGCTGAATGATAAACAGGCGCGCAGAGGCGCGCAACCAAACCAAACAAACCAACACCATTAAAAAGGGCCCATCTGCGGTGGCCATTGACGGTTCTGACGGTTCTAACGGTTCTGACTGAATTTAACTTACGTATTCTAACTGTTTCTGAACGTTTCTAAACGATTGGCGAACCCCTTTATCGTTCCATTGCTTTGATCGAAGGAAGAACACGTGCGAGGTTACAAAGCACGGTCGGATTTGTTAGAAAAGAAGGTGGTTAATTAATCAAAAACTACCGCGCGGTCGCGCCCCTATTGGAGAGTGCACACCGTAGAGCGAAAACAAGGCTATCTACGATTACAGACTAGTGCGAAAAACACTCCGTTTATTAACTCGTGCAATCACTTCAAGGTGATGTTGCCTCAGGCACTCGCTCGTATATGGATTATCAGGGCCAACGTAGTTATTATGAATGTACTTGAACCTTCTCGAAACCTACACAACACTGATAGGATTCTGATTTCTCTTAAACTCCCTTCCACAAAGTTACAAAACTAGTGAAAAGTGATCAGACATGCTCAGGGCTAAGGTAGATAGGAATCTCGTTTGTGTCGAATAGAATGAAAATGACCCTTCCCAAATTGCAGCATGTGACTACCTACCGTACATCCATCCCGATACAACTGACTGACCAGGCCCAATTCCATCCAAGCTATCCCCTTGTGACTGAAGTCGGCTTGCGCCATAACAAGCTAGGAGCAATTAGTTCAGCGTCGCTATCGACCCAGACTGCGGGTAATGAATCGTAAGTAAAGGTAGGTAGGATAACAGGTCTTAACAGCAGGGCTAAGAATTCGAGAATAGCCGTCTGTGAATTGGACGAGACTATTGTGTAGAAATTCCCACTGTTCCAGGTCGCCACAAAGTAGTGGAAGAAGGATTTTAAAGCGTCTTTAGTAGCCTTTTAACCGACCTGAAGGTTGTCTATAGTCGTAAGTACCTGATCCTTTTTATCAGATATCATAACTAGAGAAAAGTACTTCGACTTAAATTGTTAGTCTTTCTACCTCTCGCGCTCTTAGTATTAATCTGTATCCTTATGGGCGAGCTTTTGCGCTTAGATCAAGAGTCCACCGGGTTTAATTCGAGGATAGATGAACTGAAGCTAACTAAGCCGGTCGTAATCGTATATCTGAAAGGTCGTGTCCTTATATAAGATATCGAAGCTATCACGAAATCGATAAAGACTAAGATCTGTATCGAATTTCTTACTGTTAAGGTAAAAAAAAGGGCCGTGAAAGAAATAAGCATGTTTGCTTCCAGGGTTTGCATAAAAGGCATCGCGATTAGCAGCAGTGGGACTGTAAGAGAGCGTTTCGATACAACCACCCCCTAAAGTTACAAGCGTGCAAGCTAAACAACCGGTGCTGGAGCCGAGAGTGTAGACGCTCGCTGGCCGTGCGGTCCGTTCCCAGTTTCTCAACGTGAAGCCGAGAATCGCTGCCCTAAGCCGGCAATCCTCTTCCAGCCAATATGGAATGCTCGCAAAATAGTGAAAATCGAAAGGCCCCCACAAGCGCCTGTGTGTATCCGCAAAGATAGTGCTCTCAAGATCAAAGTCAAGAAGGCTCAGGTCAATCTACGGCTAGGCAAGATCCAGCACGCCAGCTTCGCCGCTCGCTGTGCGTTCGAAGAAACCAGCGAAGGAAGTCAGCCTAAGAGCATTTTGCCATCGTTGAAACAATTCAGAATCCAGCACACTTTGCTCTGTCATAGCGCCAATAACGTTATTGAGAGTGTAAATGCGATCACAAGGATGATTCGATAAGTATATACTGGGTTGGAATAAGTGACCGATAACGTGGAGGCCGATATTGAAAAGGCCTTGAAAAAATACCTTAATAAGGAGTAATTTTGAAACAGATGAGAAGAGAAGTTAAGTGGTCTTTATATCCTCAAGACTTATGTAAGAAGCTTTCGTGTAGGCAAGGCAGGAATAAATCATGCTCGGGCAGTTTAAGTGTAGGGCCGGTGGGTAGGGACCACGTAGTAGGGCCGTAGTTAGTGATTGGCATAGGGGGCTGGGACTATAACAGGTCTCGACTTAAATGGAGTCGAACCATTGTCTTTCATACCGCGTGATCTTTACTTATGCTGTACGGTTAAACTGCCTTAATGTCGCTAGAAAAGTGGCTGGCCCGCTCTGGCCACAGCCTTAGGGCCTGATCTTTTCACAACTGGCCAGTTTAGTGCTTCTTAACATGCATAAATTTACTAAGACTTATCGCGCATTACTACTGCATTAAAAAGCAGGGAACGTTCAATTGCTCTGACAAGTGGTAATCGCTGTTTATCTGATAAGACTGGTTTTTCCAGGCCACTATCCCATTTGTAGCAGTGTTTTTTAGTGGCCAAGCTAGGTTACGGACCTGTCTGAGTTGTGCAAGCTAACTACCCCTTATAGCCCCTTGAGTGTGTTGAATTCTTCCGTTTTAGCCGTTAAACTGGCTATGACGACCTGCAGGCCGCCCCTGCGGCCAGGACGGACCCACGTGTCCCCGCAGGTGTCACCGTGCCTAGGACAGTAAAACTACTAGAGGAAACACTGTGGCCTCTGTGGCCTTGGCGCCCTTGTTGACAGAGGCCGGAGGGACAACAGAGGTCAGGGGCCTCTGCGCGAGAAACCTCTGCTGGGCTCTCGCGAGTGGGGAACAGAGGCTGATATAAGGTACCAGCCAACAGCAGTAGTATAGATACCATCATCGTAACCACGATGGAGTGAGGGACCTCTTAGTTCCTCACGCTAGCAGTGCATTGTTCTTAAGCATCGCTCAGTGAGACCTACTGTTCCCGGAACCTCTTGGTCTACGATCTGCTTGACAGTGTACTGCCTCGAGAGTTGTGCTAGCCTTCATTCAGTCATCTTGTGCCCAACCATCTTGTAGCAATTGGCCACGGTCAGAGACATTGTCCGCTACTACGATCTGTCTTTACCTCGGTCACCACGGTTTACCAGGAGCAGGCCGTAACATTACCCCTTATCAAATGACCCCCGTTTCTTTAGATTCCTTGCTAGACACCCCCCCTCTTTCCTTCAGGGCTATGGCCATGTTCTGGGCTCCTCAGCTAGAGTTAAAGATATTCATAGGCAGCTGTGGCGCAGCACTTTAGGCGCCTTGGATGCTTAGCGCCTGTGCAAAGATGTGCCGCGGGCGCTTAGTACCTGTGCAGCCTGTGCAGGATCACGTGCTTGGAGCGCGTGCAGAAGGATTAGTCAGAATCTCGATTCTTCTTTAAAAACACGTTCCTGGCTAACATCAAAGGGGCGGGCCGTGTACTCATCTGCAAGCCACGCCTCTTGCCAGCTTATAGGCCAGAACCCGGTGGCGCTCAGCCGCAAGAGCATAGCCCCCCTTTTTTCGAGGGTTCTCCGGCCTCCGAGCCCAAAGCGAATTATACAGATCGTTGATATCGCTCGGCAGTCTGGCCAAATTTCCTGGAGGTCTCTGATCCCGCAGCCCTCGGTGACAGATAGAATCAACGCATCGATCACAATCCTCAATCATGTAAAAACGCCATTAGACTTCTCATGAATGTCCTTAAGTAACTCAGTTGTCTCGGTAGGATAGGCGTGTTGGAAATCGCTGAACCCTCTGCACGGGCGAAATCTTTCCCGAACAAAGACGGCCATGCCGTTTGCAGAGTGTTTATGCATCTGCAACTTCGGCACGTCTCGGTACGCATCGTCGAACTCAATCCATGGCCTGCTCGCAACGCAGATTTTGACGTGGCGGTCGGTGGAGGCGAGCGACTCCACAAGTTTCACAACGTCTGGGGGCCGCGTATCGAACTCGTCCAATCCGTCGACAAAGATGGCGAGACAGATCTTATCCACAGCCAATGAGAGCAAGGCCTGAAACGACTCGTCGACTTCCCAATCCTTGAGCTTAGGGGCCGATATTACTGTATCCGGGTGCCCTGCGGTTTGGAGGGCCGCACAAAGGGCGTACATGCGTGGTGTGAGCTTGAGGACGAGCTCGGGGACCGAAGTCAAGGCCTGATAGAGGATCGTTCTTTTCATCCCTTGGAGCGACTTCTACAACACGGCGCCAGCGTTCCACGTGTAATAACGGACGATGAGGAGCGGCAGAGGCCCAGCCCATATTCGGAGGTGCTTACCCAGCGCCGGGCTTCGGAGTATGTGCTTCATGATGGTCGACTTCCCCGACCCAGGCTTTCCGGTTATCCAGTAGACGGGATGACCATTCCTCTCCAGCCAGTCGGGGAAGCTACTCCACAATGGTTGACCATGCTGAGACGGAACATCACATTCGTAGATCCAAGTGTATGTTTGCAAGATGCTATCAGCCACACCATCTTCCCGCGCCTGGAATGACTCGAATTTGAACCGGGTGGCTGCCTTGGCGGCAACGGACGCGACCAAGGTGTCCGTCGGGCCCATTGCATCGCCGTCGGAACTCTCCGGTTTCCAGTCTTGACGCCAGATTTCCAAGGCAAGCGCCCCGCCAACGTGCCGGCTGCCAAGGGAGTCTTCGATGGACGCTTCTATCTCAGCGCACGAAACGAGTTGCCCGAAATTGAGAAGGCCGCGCACTCCTTCAGCAGCGACGCTCTGACTAGGGGGGAAGAGACTCTGTAACATTCCCTGATTGGCCGTTTGGTCTAATTTCTTCATAATGTCAAGCAGTTCGGCGACCTGGTTGCTAAAATGGGTCTCCTTCCTCTCTCTGGCCTTGTTGCTCTCCCTACGTGTATTCCGTGTTAGAGACGTGGTTCCCGACAACGGTAAGTGGATCTAAGAAGAAAGCTGGCATACCAGATGGACAGAAGAATTGCGTCCGTCGTTGTGGATTTCATTCGGGCAAACCTCTCCTTCAGGGCGGTGGTTTTATCGGCGGTCCACAGGATCCGGGGCAGCCCCTTGCCGTCCTTGGGAAGCATCCGTTGGATCTCCAACGCCAGGCCTTCGCATTGCTCAAGCGCTCCGGAAAGATAGGCGTTTGCGGCCGTATCGTAGCCGTCAATACCGCCACATATTCTCCGCAGCGTGCCGCCGGCGATGACGATTTCGTCCCGAAGGCTTTGCAAATCTTCGAATCCAGCCTGGGCATCTTTTAATTTCGAGATGCCCTTCTTCACAATTTTCCCCCCAAGGTCGCTGAGCTGGAAGACGAGCGCCATAATGGCGAGCGTGCTCATGGGGTCCATTGTAGGCAATGGTGACTCTGATGATAGCGGGCCTGGTGGGCGTCAGGTTCTAGGAGTTTTACCGACGTCGGCTCTGGGTTAGGGCCAAGGAAAGACTCACAGCGACTGAGAGTGAGGTGGAATTGCCCGTGGCCGTGTTCCGGTGCGGCTTTTAGGCCCCTGGGGGACGGTTCCGATGGGAGTTGATGGGGAGGGTTTGGGCACGAACACTATCGGGAGCCCAAAGGACTGTGTGTCGAGTTGAGGTGATGGATACCTCTGTGGTATCGTGCAAAAAAAAAATAACCCCGTCATGTACCTGTGGGGCGCCCCACTTGGCCACTCCAGAGGATTCTGGGACATTCGAAATACTCAGAATGTTAAAACACAACTTTTGGCTGTAAAACGCAGTGTTTTTTCAATACTATACATCGCAAAACAATGGCTCGCCCTCGTAGAAGTACTGGAATTAAGCAAGTTACCCCCGCTAAGCACGCTCGACTTCGAACGCTCTTTTTTAACAAAAATTTCGACGTTTCTGAAATCCACACCCGCACTGGTTACAGCCCCGCGCAGATCCGAAAAGCAATCCGCACCGCCGAGCCCAAGCGAAGCAGTGGCCGGCCAAGGCTTCTTTCGCCGGAACAAGAAGAAGAACTCGTCGATTTCGTTTACGCAAGTAAAACGAACAGAAGGATGTTGTCAGAAACACTGCAATCTGGATTTTTTGGTGGAAATAATGGGTTGCAATGGCTTGATTGTATTTCGTGAGGTTGCCTGTTAAGGTTCTGGCTTTCAGCCAGAACCTCCTCCTTTATAGACCACTTCGTAGGATTCAGCTCCGTCAACACCATGGCTAAGGCTGACTGGCGTTCAGGCAGTGCCAGGCATCCAGTTAGCTTCGCTGACCGAAAGGCCAAGGCCACTAAACTCCTTTCTTTCTGACAGGAAGTGTAAATGCGCTCGTTTTTTCCAATACTACGCACTATCCCAGGACATGTACTAGTATACTGTGGGACATCCCATCGGTGTTATCCTAAAATTCGAGCTGGTATACCATGTACCATCCCAAATTCCGAGCTAGGATATCATGTACCATACCAAATTCCGAGCTGGAGTGCTGTGTACCATCCCAGGGCATATACTGGTATATTCTGGGCCAAAATTCGGGACCGTGATCCAGGATTCGGGCCATTAGGGCACTGTTGCCTCTTAGCAGTTTCTAACCGCGGTCCCAAATTTGGGCTACACTTTATGTCACCAAACAAAGGATGGTGATGGCCTCATTTCACCAGTTCCAGCTACCTGCGCTCCAGCGTTCAGCAGTGTGCCAGTAAGTGGTAGTTTCAGGGAGGAATCCTCCTTTGAATCTCCCTGAATAGATAGAACTATATAGAGCCTTTCCTCGCCATTGTTCTGAAAGGCTTGGGAAGGCCAGATTAATCTGAATTATTAAGTCTCACTGGTAATACTCGCTTAGGTGCGTTCTGTGGTGGTAATGGAACACTTTAGCGTTAATCGTATAAAGGAGACTAAATATGCGCTCGTGACCGAGAACTAGGTCGCTGACGCTGGGCGGTAAATTTCTGACGGCAGAAAGTTATATAGCTCATGGTAGCGGGGACAGAATATGGGCTTGTGGCCGATAACTGAGTCTTATATTCTGCCAGTAAAAACGGTACAGAATACAGAGCAATGAGTGTTAGATGTTGTATAATTTTCTGCCGGTAGAATAAGTAGTACCTAGTAGAATTATCCGTACCTGATTATCGACAAGGTTAGGAATTTTATGTTATAAAATAGAACTTTATCATAAACTAACCGCTAGTATTGCAATTACTAGCGTCACTCTAGTGCCCGCGCAAGTTACCAGAAGTGAAGTCTGGCGATTTGACAGAATCCCGTCTTTTAGACAGGATTAGTGTAATTTGAACCTTTTACTTTATTTTAAATTTTTTTCGTAAAGTATAAGTTACTTAGCTTAGCAATAGTGCTGGACCTCACTCAAATGGTGCAATCGCTGCAATGCTGATGGATGTCATGGTTGTATCTTGGAGGTCTGGCCTCCGGCCGGACCTCCAGGCTATGGCTCCAGTACGCTAGGGCGGTCAGGTGACCGTACAAGACGTACAGCCACGTGCTCCGCACGTGACTCCACCTGATCGCCCAGCAAATAGGGCTTTCGGGACGAGTCACACGTACACCTAGGATACGTGTACGTCGTAATTTGAATTGCTATCTGGGAGCTATTCCTTAAAGATTACACGTCATCTGCTTTCCACTAAGGGGAAACTTTAGCCAGGGGGGACTGAAAAGGGCCTCTGAGGCTGTGCGGCGGCAGCGTACGGGATCACCCTAGCTCAGGAAGAATCAGGGGAAGCTCAGAGACAAATCAGCCACTGCTCACCCCAGCTCACCCCAGCTCAGGACGATGAACGAAAAAGGAAATTTTGTGTGCCCAGATTCGTCGCAGGAAACCGTGTTTCTGGTCAGAGCCTTACCGTCCCTCTCATATTTTGAAGTAGCGTGTCGAATAAGACGGGGCTCGTGAGAAAAGAGTTGGTGTAATAATACGTAAAGTGCCTAGCGGACAGTATTTTAATCTTAGTCCTTGAAAAAGAAATAGCAAACCCTGCCGTAAGGTGGGAGCACGTGGTCGGTTAAGTATTTGGCTAGGACCGACTTTCCACAGCCGAGGTCCGCCGAGACCAGCAGTGGGCCAGAGTCCTGCACTCGCCACTGTTCGAAATTCTCGTGGCGAAGGAACCACTGGCCGGTGCCTTCAACCCTATTTGGGACACGGTTCTTGTACCACTCGTACGAGACGTCCCTGTCGCCCGCTGTCAACCAGCATTTCTCGTTCGACAGGCTCCGCTCGACGACCTCCTTTTGGATTTCAAGGGCTTCTCTTGCAATTTGGAAATGCTCTTCCTAGTGGACAACTATTGTCGCATGATACCCAGGGACTTGGCGCTCGCTTCCCTGAGCTGCTCGAGTTCTTGCCTGGACGCGAAATTGTTGGTCTGTTCCAGATACTGGTTGACGGTGGCCTCCAGATCTTTGGCCTTCCGCAGCTGCTCTTCCCAGTCATCATAGAGCACCAGGTCTCGGGCGAGCACCCGGATATGGCATCAGCGGTCATCACTTTGACATGCAAGGGTGACACATAGGTTAAAATAGCGGGTCTGCATACTCGCAAGACTCTTATCAATTACGTTCTCGGTTTCGTCTAAGCTAGGAGTGCCAGCGATGGCTTTGTATTTATTAGTGATAAATAACTTACTACGGGAGACACCTGACTCCTTAATAGTGATACTGATAAGCTTATCGCTCCCGTAATATATTTCTACACAGTCCAGATAGTCAAAGCCCGCTGTAATGGCTGTTTTGTGCGACGAATCTGGGCACACAAAATTTCCTTCTTCGTACCTCGCCGACGTGACGTTGCTCACCTTGGCTCAGGCTCGGCCCAGAACTGGTCCCATATATAAAGATAACGTTAGGATGTCGCAATTACTGTATTTGCTATAACGTGATCCACACCCTCGAAGAAAGTTCTCCCAACGTCGGGTGTGACGTTGAAAAACAAAGTTTTTCTTGACTGAATTGTTACATTGTTACATAACGTGGTCCACATGCGAAAGTGCCACAACGCCGTGCGCGTGTCTCGACCCTCGGCTTCCAACCACTACCCGCCTGCGTTTCCTTCTCAATCTGCACCTCAACCTCTTGACCCTGTATTTTGACCCTGTAAATCCTGTGCATCCTGTACAGAAAGCGATCCTCCTTGTCGCAGCCGTTTTTTTAGCTCTCCGGCGCTTACTCAGCGCTTCTTTTGCTGCCCATACGTCCCGGATCTCCGCTTGCATCAACGCTATCTTGTACATGATCTTCGACGTACATTTCGCAAGGACATCAATTGCCTTTACAATCTTAGTTGGAGAGCTATGTTTGATGCCGGGCAATTCGATTTTTGATAAGGGTAGACTGCGAGGAGGCTTCGGTAGGGTTATTCGGGGTCTTGGAAACCCAAGTATGGGCACTCCCAGGCCACGAGTTGGAGGGGGTTGGCGTCTTCAGCCGGATGTCGAGCTAGGAGATTACCTTCTCGGGATCCAATAGAACAAGTCCAGTACCTCGAAAACTTCCTTGGATGTTTTCAGGTGGTAAAGCGGCTTGGAAAGCTGTGTAGAATGCGGGAAAGAAGTCCTCTTTGGTGATGTGGGTAATGCTTGCCCGCATCATCCCTTCGATCTGCTTGCCGTATGCCATCGTGAGCGGACTGAAATATCTAACATCGAGCGGCTAAAGGATGTAACACGAGTGGAGAGGTATACAGACTTACATTTCTCGCTACTGCTGCTAGTTGGTACTGCCGCCGTGAAGTCGACGCGGAAGGTTTACGACACTTGACACTTGTGACCGTCTGTAGCGTCGAGTCGCTAGGGAGACATAGAGACAAATGCCCCGTTCCGAGAAACGCGAGAACACACCGCTTGCTTTTCACATGTATGTATCAAGTTACTTTCCCGCCTGCAGTTTTTCCCGCCGGTAGTTTCTTATCCTCTCTTCTCGCCTTAGCTAAACTAAGTTTATCGAGACCGCGGCGTGACCCAGCTTTCGGACGTAACTCGATAGTTAAATAAGGTAGCACGTCTTTTCTCTCACCTTGGAAAGTCGGGCGCCCGCATCGGAAATGAGGACGCTGTTCCAGAGGCACCGACAAGGCGCAGCCGATATTCTTTTCCCCTCGTTCCCCCAACTTCCTTTCTTCTTCCACTCCGGGTCGCCTGGGCGGACCACTGGCTGTAGCTTCAGCGCCGAACATATATCGTATAGCTTGTCGCCTGGGTGCGAGACATCGACGGGCGTGGGACGTGGTAGGATTGGCTGGGCTGCGGCAGTGTGACGGGGCTGGCGTTACATACGCTAATGCAGGGAACTGCTACAACTGCCCGCTACACCAAAAGGTATGTGCAAGTTGACTAACCGTTAGTCATCTTGCTAGTTCCCACTTATTACCAACCC
>Ga0247780_1000578_pt1 | contig 33045 bp, 45 predicted proteins | sample UWRJL079202R5_FD_179927 | JGI IMG/M metagenome (GOLD analysis project Ga0247780, IMG submission 179927) | Plant litter microbial communities from Arlington Agricultural Research Station in Wisconsin, United States - UWRJ-L079-202R-5 | ecosystem: Environmental > Terrestrial > Plant litter >...
GATGTATGCCAAGGTTTTTCCCAAATCCTGCCCGCACACGTGCACAATGAAATGCGAAAATGACAAAGAGTAAATCGGGGGACTAGGAGAAACTGCAGCGGGGGGAGAAAACTCTGCAGCGGGGGAATGGCGGGAGATCTGGCGGGGAAATCTGGCGAGAATGCAGGGGAAGAAATGAGACTCACGATGACGCCGATTGCCGATTGCCGATTACCGATGAAATGCTTGAGCGATCGATGAGGTGATGGATGCTTGGCGATGTGGATTGGCGATCTGGGTGCCTGGCGATTGGGATGCTTCGCGATCTTGGGATTGGCGATTGGCGATCTGCGATGGTGAGCATTGGTATTTACGATGAGCATTCATTGTGGAGGGAATGATCGAGCTCAGCGACGCGATGGAGTGAAACGGATAAAACTCTGCAGCGGGGGACCGATGCGAGATGCAAGATTGGTGTTGATGAGGTTGATCGTCATGCGGTGCGAGATGTTGTGCCTGGGCGATCTGGGATGCTTGGCAATAAGCTCAAGAATGCGGCGAGATGCCATCCGATGTAGCGGATGCGATCATGCACACGCGGGACGATCATGCAATGCACGCGCGCGCGGGATGACGACCTGGTGGATGGAGGAAGTTGAGGAAGGAGGAGGAGGGGAGGAAGATTGACGCTAACTGACACGCGTGGGGTAGAAGGGTGGCGGGGTAGCGGGGCATATGCATGGAAGATTCTGCCGTCAGGCGGGGTCATGCACGAAATGGATGGTAGGAAAAATACTAAAACCTGCCGGTTTGGAAAGAGCCGTCCATGTTTTTTCTCCGGTCGCTGTCGTTTGGAGTCAAAGACATCAATTACTCCGGTCGCTTCGTGTAGCCAAAGATATTAACTGCTCCGATCACTTCATTTAGCGCTAAAGACGCGGGACAATCCCTCCGATCGCCCCCGTCGCTATCTCCATAACTTGACACAGGACATCAGTTTCATCAGATTGCTTGACTCCCATGGCTTCCTTTATCGCTCATGTTAAGAAATTTTTTCCAGGATGTAGCGTAAGCAAGATAACTGGCTCTAGGGACCAGGGTCTTTTTGGGAAGCTAAAGGGCCTTTATAACTGTCTAAATCCTTACGGTGGCATATTTACGTTACGTCTGTAGACAACTTGATCGATATGCTTAAATTGCATTCTAATCACACCAAGTCTGTCTTCCTCCTCTCCTCAGCCATCTTCTTCATCTCCTCAGCAAGCTCACAATTCTCCTCGGCCATCTTCTTCATCTCCTCAGCAAGCTCACGATTCTCCTCGGCCATCTTCTTCATCTCCTCAGCAAGCTCACGATTCTCCTCGGCCATCTTCTTCATCTCCTCCTTCTTTTCAGCCATCTCCTCAAAAAGGGTTTCTTGCGCAAAATCCTCCAGGCGAGCCTCTCCTCGATGTACCGCAAGGGCTTTGAAGAATGCATCCCGGAGTTGATCGTAGGTGAGAATGATCTGAGGTTCCCTAGTACTTATTAGTCTTACCAAACCGAGATAAGGAACGGAGAGAAGAAGAACATACCGTAGAACACTAGCATCTCGCTCGGCAGCAGAAGGACGGCAGTAGGATAGAGGGAGATTAGCAAGACTTATCACATCAGAAATGTACAGACCGATATGGCCTGCAGGCTGCTTATTAGCGTTGTGGTCATAGAGCGTCTCGGCAAGCTGCAACTAGCAGTAGCCATCCGCCGTGGTATCGTCCGCTGTTATAAGGCTGACTGTAACTATGTTTGCCTCTGGGTATGTGATGTTGAGGATAATGGCTGCTCTGATCTTGCCGTTGGAGGACATGATATACTGGAGCACCTTCGCCTTCGCATTTTTCCAGGACTGGCCAAACGAGACCTCGCAGACAAGAGAAGGCAGATGCGCTGTTGCGCATCCGAACGCCCAGTCCGCCTGCTTGCTCAGCTTGCCCTTGAGTTCGAGCTGGCTGGTAGCGAAATTGATAACGGCCTTGAGCTGAAGGCGGATGGTAGCATCTTGAATAGAGGGGATGGGGTAACCGATGGTAAAATAGGCGAGGTGGGCTGAAAAAATGGCGAAGAGGCTGTGTAACTTGGTTTCCGCCATGTCGAGATGTACGGTCTTACATTGGAAATCGTATTCTAGCCGTTGTGGTGCGATGGTGTCGAGCTGGTACAGGCGGTCCCTGAGACAGGATTGGAGGTCATCTAGCTGCTCCTCGGGCTAATCGAACGTGACAAAACACTTGGCGTCGCGGTCGCGGGCGTCAACGATGCACTGGACGATCTGATCGAACGTGGGGCTTGCTAGCGAAATCTGCAGAGGTCAGCGTCTTGTCCCGAAGGCTAAAAAAAAACGCGCACCTGCTCCATGTCATGATGCCCGATCTGCGACGGCGCCATTGTGCTGGGGGTGCTGGGGGACGGGAAACTGCGGAATGGGGGACGAGGAAGGGACTCGACTCGAACGAAGTCTTACCTGCGGAGCGGCGTCTTAGTGGGAAAGCTGATCATCGAGTTTGGGGCATAATCACGTGAGCGGTTCAAAATTACAAATGTTGTGGAACAAGGCCTGTTCTGCAATCTGTAATGTATTGTGAACAGTGTAGAAGGCAATGGGCACGGAGGTGTGCGGTATAGCTTAGTTATACTAGACAGTGAATCAGAGAAGCTCACACGGTCAGGTACAAGCAGGCCAGGTCTCCACAGGACGAGTGAAATTCTGCAGGGTAGTGGAGGGGTTCCCCATATTGCGGGGTTCCCCATATTGCGGGGTAGGGGAGGGCGCGCAAAGACCTGGTTCCCTCTTCCCTCTTCCTCTGGCACCTGAAACCCTCTCCCCTTGGACCAGCAAACCCCATTTCCAAATCCTCTCCTCAATTGCCATGGCTGACTACGAGATGCAGCGCCCTTCCGGAAGACACGGTAGGAATTTCGACGATCGGATGTGCCAATTGCTAATTGGTCCAGGCAAGCGGAAGCGTCTTCGGCGCGACGGCGGTGACGAGTCCGACCGCGAGCGAAACCGTCTTCGGCGCGACGACGATGACGACAGCAATAACGACCCGTTCGATGACGACAGCGACAGGGACGACCATTCCAACCCTGCGCAACAGCTTCACCGCTCCTCCTCCCATATACTCCCGCTCTTGCGGTGTGTCGAATCCGCCCTCGGCAGCGGCCGTTTCCTCCGGTTCTCTGGCATAACACGACACATCTTCCAACAACTCGACTGCCGGCTCGACGGTCGCGGCCGTGTTACATATTTCGGCGAGGGCGGCATCCTCTTGGTCAAGATGGCAGCGACCGAACACGAAGGCGCCGTGGTGGCCGAGGCCGACAGCTTCCGTGACCAGCTCGTTGAGATGGGTTTGGCGGCCTGTATTGCCCGCACAGGGGCGCCCCGGATTAACTCCATCCGCCCCAACACGGCTGCTAAAGAGCCTGACGACGGCTTGATCCCTATCTTGGCCCGACCGACCGGCAACCACTTTCCCACGCTGGTGTTCTAGGTGGCCAACATGCAGCAGCTCCGTTCTGTTCGACAAGCGAAGGACTAGTGGTTTGACAATTCAGCCGAGAATCACGAACGAGGTAGTGTTAACTATGTGTTACTGACACGGATTTCTCAGGACCGTCTGGGAACTATTCATTTCGAGCTTTAACACCGCGGCGTAAGACACCCCCGAAAAGCGACCATCCACCTCAAATCGTCCGACAACCCACCCTCACCTACGGAGGATGCCGACCTTTAGTCTTGGTCCGGTCTCCCTATGCGTGTTCAGTTTCAGGACCTGCTGTTACGGCCTAAGCAAGGTCAGGAGAAAGATGTCGAACTAACGGCCGACCTTGCCGTTTGTATTGCCACTCGTGTGTGGGCCACGCGTCAGCGAGAGCGTCAGAGGTTACAAGCATGGCGACAGAAGGAGGCGTTACGACAACGCCAACAAGAGCTGGCGGCAAAAGAGCAGAAGGAAATCCGGCAAAGCAAAGAGCGCGAGAGACGGCGAGAGCGGCGGCACTCTCGCGCCCGAGACCGGGAGCGCGGCGCCGAAGAAGAGCGACGGCGAAGTAAGAGAGGGACCATTCAGCATTTACAGCGACAACTTCCCGAAGAAAACCAGGGACGTTACGAAGAGGACCGGCAACGTCACGAAGAGGAGCGACAACTTCGCGAAGAAGTCCAGCAACGTCTCAAAGAGAAGCGACAACTTCACAAAGAAAACCAGCGACGTTACGAAGAGGACAGGCAACGCTGGCAAAGGGAAATGGAAGAGCTTCAGCGACGTCTCTCCTAAAAGGAGAGCTACCGCGTCAGCCGTCGACGTCCTGTGCTGTCCAGGGACAGCGATATGGACTCATCTCAGAAGCACCATCAGTAGCATCTCAGAAGACTACCCCACTCTGTATCATAACTATCACGAATCCTCAGTTCAGAAGCATCTCTGAACCGCCCCTTCTTTGTACCTATAACATTTCTCAGTGCAGAAGCGAGGCTTGCAGTAACAGTCGGATAATATTATTTAATAAATGTCTGTCCCTGCCGTTCAATCATTCCTCTCATGACCTGGTGCACCCAATCATCACAATGTCAGTTATTAGTAGAAGGGTATTGTCAGAAAGTAGGGGTCTCTGGCTATCTAGTCAGTGAAGCTGACTGGATGCCTGGCACTGCCAGAACGGCAGTGAGCCTCAGCCACTGTGGTGACGAAGTCTGAATCCTACAGACTGGTCTATAAAGAAGGAGGTTCTGGCTGGAAGCCAGAACCACCAGAAGTAATTCAATCAAGCAGTTGCAACCCCATCAATTCCACCGAATCCAGAGTGCAGTGTTTGCGATTCTACAATGCCCGCCCCTCTAACAGCCCATGCATTTGATTCTCTCGATCCCCGAGCCGCCTTCGTTTTGATAGGCAGGTTGGCCTGTCGTTCGTCGACTTAAGCAGCGGGATCAATATACAGTGATGATTGGATGCACAAAGCTGATGCGTTTTGTGCAACGTATCGAGGCGAGCTGGATGTAGCCACGGTCTGCCGCAAACTCCAAAGTGGCGTGGACATCATCCGTGGCATCACACACGCCAGCGTTGACCATGTCACTAGCGAACCTTTCGTCGTAGGGGCCTTGGTGCCAGAACAGGCCGAGGAACAATAGCACGGAAAATCGCTGCGGGGATAGGATACTGGGAAGGTCCCGGAACTCAGCAAAGACGGCGTGCGTATCCAAAGCGCGAGTGTACACTTTGGATTCACCGGTGGTCAGCTGATGACGGAGAGAGCGCCACGAAATGCCAACTCGCCTCTGCGTCTGGGACAAGAGACAAGATGGCACCCGGAATCCCTAGCAGAAGCCAGCATAGAAGCTCCATGTCGTCGCGCGTGCCGGGGTCGGAGAGATCTGGCAGCTGTGGCGGCGACAACACCGCTGAGCGTCGAATACTGTCGGCGCTCAGCATCAAGGAGTCGTACATTGCAAGACCCTCGAGCTGCATTATGCATCTTTTTGTCTTGAACATGGCGTGGAGCCATGCAAGTGGTAGCCTATCCGTCGACCCGGGCTGAGGTTTTGATGGCGGGTGACGCCCGGCAAAGACGATCATCGACCCCTTGTTGCTGCCGGCATTGCAAGCGGCAAAAAGTTGCTTCAAAAACTCTCGCATGACGCCCACACGGCCTATTGCAGGCGACTCGAGCAAAGGGAACCTCGTAAAGATAGCGTCCAGGCCGTCGATGATGACGAGGGCCCTGGATTCCTTGACATGTTGCAGCAAGGCGCGAACGCGGCTGCCTCCGTTTCCGCCACATCCCATGTCGCCAGCAATTCCGGTTGCCGTGGGCGGAAGTTGGGACCACAAGGCTTCCACCAAAGACCGAATGTCACGAACCGGGCGGGAAGTCGAAGCCAAGTCTACGCCGAGGATGGTGTCGGCGAAGCCTGTCTCTGCCCAGATCTCACAGGCGCATTGGAGAAAGGTCGTTTTCCCCAACACCCATGTGGCCGTGGACAAACGCCTTGCCGCGTCTTTGGAGCATTTTCTCCAGGGTTCCCACGTCAAAGTCTCTGCCAATCGGCACAAGTCTGGGCTGGTCCCTTAGCTCAGACGAGCTACCTTCCCCGGTGCTGTCTCGGAAACTATACAGGCAGCTTGAGAACCGTCAAGGATGGCCGCGTCGTCTGCCACGGCACTGTAGACGGCCGGGCAACACCAGTCTCCCAGCGGCAAGCGGACGTCAAACATGGCAGGCCGGGTGTTGTGTGTCCGAAGGGCAGACCGACCCTGCTGCGCTGCCCGGCCAAATGTCGCGCCATTGACAAAAAAGTTCGGTGTAAAAGCTGTCAAGAAAGAGTTCCATAGCGGTTCACAGTATCTCAAACGACATGGCTAACACGTGCTGGGCCGCTCCGTTGAGCAGAAAGGCGGCGGCCGTGTTGCTGGCGGCATGTTCTGGTGAGCCCGTCATATGATGTCGGCCCGGGCTGAGCGGCAGGCGTTCATGACAACAAAGCGGATGCCGCCGGCGCGCGACAGAAGACGGGCTACTTCGCCTGCACCCCGTGCTTCTTTCGCGCCCCCAGCCTCGAAGAAGAGTCGGCCACCGTCGGCCGTCGTCGGCCGGAGTGGTATCGCCGTGTAGATCAAGATGCGCGAGGTGATACACCTTGTTGCGCTCGGTCTCAAGATGGTCCTGCAAGGCCTTGAAGGAGCCCGGTCGGATGGTGGTGATGTTTAGCCGAACTGGGCGCTGTTGCTGCTTCAGCTTCTGGTAGGTTCGGATTAAGATCAACATGCAAGGCATACTCATGCAGCATCTACAGGGCAAGCCAAGCGACCTCCACCATACACTCATGATTGCTCAGGACGCAACCGAGGTCTTTATTAGCATTAGCTCTTACACCAACGCTTATCGCGACTACTTATTCAAGCCTACGCTGGCTGCAGCCTTACCACCAATCGCCGATGCAACCAACATGCTGGAGATTCAGGAGTTTGGCCCGTTCAAAATGAGCACAAGGAGTCATTTTCGCCTGCTGGCACATGTCGTGTTAGCACTACTTATCAAGGAGCTAGTACGACTCGATGCGGGTGTAATGATTAGATCTGTCTGGACAGAGACAGACAGCGAAGATGAGAGTGATTAGACATAGCAATACATTTGTAGCAGCGCTTGACGTACTTGTGGCTGGCCTTGAAGTGGACGAGGCGCAGCTGGCCCAGATACAGGACGTGCAAGTGTATGAAAACGTCGAAGCCGGTCTTGGTGAACACCGTTGTCTTCGTCTACCAACAGGCCCATGTGACTGTCGGTCAGAAGGCGAGCATAACCAATAGAGGGCTGTATGTGTGGGTTGTAGCACGTGAGGGCAAAGTAGTAGGCGAGGCTTAGTAGGTGTCAGAAGCGCGGCACACTGGATTCAGGTGAAATAGATGGGGTTGCAACTGCCTGATTGTACTGCTTGTCTGTCTCTGTGTGTTAGAAGCGCGGCACCCTGGATTCAGGTGGAATTGATGGGATTGCAACTGTGTGACTGTATTGCTTGTCCTCGCTCTCTGGCTTTACCAGAGAGCTTATTCTTATAGTTGTACGCTGTGCCCCGCTGAAGTGGCTGTGCCAGTTCAGCTCCATTCAGCTCCGTACAGCCGGTCTATTCTTGGTGTTCTGGCCTCTGGCCAGGACCCCCCTTCTTTCTGACACTGTGGTTCTGGCTTCCAGCCAGAACTTCTTCTTTATAGACCATTCCGTAGGATTCAGACTACGTTTTCATAGTGGCTGAAGCTCACTGGCATCGTCACCATAATGGCCGAGGTTCACTGGCGTCCTGGCAGTGCCAGGCATCCAGTCAGCTTTGTTGACTGGATGGCCACTCCTTCCTTTCTGACAGGCGAGAGGAACCCTGTTCCATCGGTTATTGGCGAAAACACACGCTCAGACACACCGTTTCGTGGTACAGGCTAAAGGGGGTTGTGTCTGGGATGGGATCTAGCACTATGTATCTGGGATGCCGGAACTCGGTAAGAGCTTTGTAATCGCCAGCAGTTACCGGGGCCGCCATCGGGACGGACAGGCAGTGTGGAAGACTAGTCGGACAAGGGGCGGCGAGCCTCAAGAGGCACTGGTACGCCCACCGTCAAACATGTCAAGCATGGCGAGGGTGGCATTGTATCTGTCTGGGGCCCAAACCGAGCCGATGTCCCTCCTCGTCTCACGCGGGAGCAAGGTGTGTCCGAGCCAGTTGGCCAGACCGAGGACCAAGGAGCGGAAGCCGCGTCGTCGTCGTTATCGTCAAGGTCGATGCTGCCGTCGAGCATCCCGAGCTTGTCTACATACGCCCCGAGGAACTGGTCCTGGGACTCAGCCAACCGCGCCCATTCAAACGAGAGGCGGGTGAGGGCGGGCGATTATGCTCAGGGAAGCGTGCGGGCGGCTAGGTGGCCTCGATGTGCTAACCCCAAGGAAGAGGTCGATGGCATGGGCATGCTACTGCTCGAACTCGAAGAGGGGCGGTGGCGGTCAAAATGTCGATCAGGTTCTCCAGGGAGGATGGATGGCCGACTATTTCATTGTGGACTCGGGGGATTTCCACTGTCGAGAACAAATGCCAGACTCGAACTGGTACAAGCATGAATCACGCAAAGTTGCCCGTGAGCCACTGGAATGCTCGTGTCGCTCGAAAATGATGGTGCAGTGGTCCCAGCTTGCTAAAGTATCGGGAAATGTGGATGCAGAAGCAGCGCTCCCTCTGCCCCCGACTTGTCCTCCACTTGCAAACCTTCCTCTGCCAAGCTGCCTTCAAAGGGTACCCTATTTCTCATTAGATTCCCATATATGCTCAGCGTATGTGCCGACCACGCTCTTCGCCGTGCTGGTCGTCCTCGACGTCCTCCTGCGTGGGACGGGCAGCAGGCCGATTTTTGGGGGATTTTGTTTTGGCCTCCGGCAGGCTGCTCGCTGCGCTCGATGAACCGTGATGGTGGGTTTCTCCCTTCCTAGCCTTCGGCTACCTACTCCGCTGGTGAGGGCAATGCGTACGCCGCTGAGACGCTCTTCCTCACACCACCTCTTACGCGGCCGACCCCAGAGCTCGTCCTCCTCGTCGGTCTCGTCGCCCTCTCCGCCCTCGCCCTCTTCCGGCACGTCGCCCTCCCACGCGCTCTTCCTGGGACTCTTACTCCTGCTCGGCGGACCGCTGGTGCTACGTCGTCCAAACTCGGCCATATACTCGTCCCCCGACATCTCGCACACCACCGCGTTGAGCGTCTGGGCCTTGACCACCAGCAAGGTGCGGGCTACCGGGCCGGGGAGGATGAAGGTGCATCGTGCAAAGACGGACCAGGCGAAGCGGGCCAGGAGGAACTCAATCGCGACCTGCCTCAGCGGCTGCAGCTCGACGTTGTGGTAAAGGGCGACCAGCTCGTCGTTGGGACCTCCGGACGGACATGGCTGGCCCATACCCCTCGCTTCGGCACTAGGAAGAAGCGCCGCGCGCCGAAGAGGGTGTGTATGTCGGAGCGGAGGAGGACGTTGCGCGGATCGTCGGTTGTGATGCGGTCGTTCCATGCGGCGTAGCGGAACATGGCGTTGTCGGCAAACCAGGAACCCTCGGTACGCGGGATTAGGTGGGCGCTCTCCGTGCCCAGCGAATGGTTGGTCAGCCGGCACGAGACATCGCGCGCAAGGACGATACTTGCGAACCCTGCCTCACGCGACTGGTCAGTCGCGTTAAGGATGGCAAGATCGGGGCCGAGCCAGGAAGGAGGTAGGTTGTCATGCGGGAAGCAAAACGAGGCAAAGTCGGGGACGATAGGATATCTCTCATCACCTGTAACGAGGAATAAGCGTCATATTACAGACAAATATTACTGCTAAGCTTAGGACAGGACAGGGGGGCTGTCTTTTCCTTACCGCTCCTGTCGGGTAACCGAAAATAATAGCTAGGGCCGGTAAGGATATCGTCGGGACCCGCAACGGCAAGAGGGCCATCCCGCGTCAAAAAGAGAAAGCCGTCCCATCGCGCGTTCGCCAGCAGCGCGCAGGCGACACGCGCCGTGTCGTGATGCACGCCGCCGCCAGGCCCGTCCAAGGCCGAGAGCGAGAACAAGATGTTATGCGTGTCGGGATAGCCAGGATGGGGAACAGAATATTCCTGCCCGACGGCATATGTACCGATTCGGGGTGGCATGGCTTGCGATAGCGGCAGCGGATGGAGACGGACGGGGGATTAAATCCATGGCGAGAGGTGGGAAAGAAAAAAATTAAAAAATTATTTTAGGTGAGCGGCGTTTTTCTGCCGGGCGCCGGCTTTCTGACTCGCCGGCTGGTACAGGTGGTCTTTCCGTTTCACTGGTGCCCCAATTGCTCGGATCTCTCAGGTTCTTGGCAAATTGTCTCGCCGTCCTTATTCGTGGCAAACATTGCTCGACCGCTTGATACCGCCTCCCCTAGCCGGCGCTCATCATCACCAGCGCACATCCGCACCTGGTCGTACCGGCCGGAGATGGAAAAACCACTTGCTGCACCATATTGTCCAGATCGGCCACAAAGGGCCCCACACGTCATGACGTATGGGATCAGCGCGGATGACATCCTTTCATGGACAGCAGCCAGAGCTGGTCTGACTTGGATTTTTGGTTCGGTTTCAGTCCCTGGGCGCATCGGCGTTGCTGACCCCGTGGCCAGTTCCCAGTTCCAGCGAATCAGTGTCGCGTTTTCTGGTGGTCTCGTTCTGGTCGATAACGGGTCGGTCCGCTCTGCGAGTTGCTCAAAGATCTTGAGACACAAAAGGTAAAGCCAGCGCAGTGGACCGTGTCTCGTGAGCCCGTGGCCCCGATGGCGCCCGTCAGGCTCCTAGCAGATGAAGGCGCGATGGCCCCGGAAGCCTGTGTCATAGACCAGAGAGCAGGATTGCAAAACGTCAAGCGACGCAGAAGATGCCGGATCGCAGCATATCGTACCTGCGACTTTGTCGAGCAGCAGGATCACACCCCGCAGAAAAGTCGACGTTGCCGAGAAGTGCCTCGGTTTTTGCATGACGACCACCTGGTGAGACATGCAAAGCCGCCTGGATTTTCTCGGGCGTGAGCGTCTTTTCCGCATCGACCGAAGGGCGGGTCTGGCTCCTCCGCCAGACATCTTTTCAGCCGTACTGCCCCATTGTCTCTTCCCCGCGAGGCTCGTGTACCCGCGTTCGTCGGCACCCCTACCGTACCACTCTTCCCTACCCTCGAGCCGCACCGTCTCGTCGTGTGATAAAATGTCTTCAGAGTTCCAAATGCCTTTCTTGGACCTCCGTTAGGTTTGTCACTATTCCCAGCCTTCTTCGCTCTTCCTCCACGGGCCTTGGGGGCTGTAGAGGAGGTGTTGCTTGATGCTGGGACTGCTTGGCCGCGAACTCGCGTAGGTCGTTTTCGAGGTCTTCGCAACAGTCATATAACTCTGTAGAGAGCCCGGTGGCTCGCTGTGGGGGGCTGCACAGAGGCGCAATCGACTCGAGAACATCGTCATGCTCGGCCTCATCGGCATCGTAATGAGCATCAGACTCAGCATCGCGCGTGGGGTCGATGCCATCGATCACATCGTGCGCCGGGCTCTGGACCGCTTCCTGATCGCCTGGTTAGCCCGAAAAAAGTGCGCACAATGTCGCCTACCTCTGGGGACTACATCGCGAGTGTTGCGCAGTTGAGAATTAGTTTGCTCGTAGCTTCCTAGGTTATGTTTGTTTGCTAGGGGCTTGATCCAAATAGGGGCCAACCCCTAACTAACCCTTTTGTTTACTTCCTGAGAAACTCCCTGTCCTGCCAAGGCGGGTTGCGCAGGGAATGAGAAGACTCCCCAGCAAGCCTCGGCTCGTGGCCCGAAGCAACTTCGCAACGCCGTGGTCTCAAAAGCGGCGCGACGGCTGCGTCGTTCGCAGGGTCATCAGCGTCATCGGAGAGCAACCTATTGTGCATGATATCCTCGACAAGTTCAATCCCGATAAGATCATGTATAAAGTTGCCTGCCAAAAATACAGACAAAACACCCCTTCGCGTTGGTCTCTGTATCTTCAAGTTATTCATCGGTCTCAGATCGATTGCTTCGGGCAGCCTTGAGGATGGCTATCGACTGGTTACTTAGGCACTCGACTGCCAAACCCCTCGAGACCAGAGATGTCTTGCCTCTAGCACTGCCACGAATGAAGAACTTGCAATAGCAAATGGACTGCAGAAGAGACTTCAATCATCACCAAGAAGCAGGCAGTAGCAATTCTGAGACTATGGTGCCCGAGTGTGGAAACATGACAGCCAACATCCACCCGTGTGTAGATGTCTCTATTAATGCAGACAATGGTACATAACATAGATCCATCCTGTTCTTGGATACGGATTGGACTGTAGGAACAGCGGCGTTGCCGCTCGCCGGCATGGGCTGAAGAAGGGTTAGCGGACCAGACTGATTGAGCAATGAGGCCGCAGCGGGCAGGTGACCGCATATCTCCGGCATTTGACCTCACCAAATCCACCTGGCATAATTAGCTGACCCTGACTTGGGGTCAGAGAGGGGGTGCTGAGCGACTCAACTCTGTGACGGAAGGGGGTGCATCAGCATGTTTGCAACCGTGTGCTGGGACTCCACCGTGGGGGAGCGGCCTCGAGTCGCAGTACTCGACGCGCAGAGCCGATACATAAACGAGCTACTCCATACAAATACAAGGGTTGGCATATATATATATACAAGATATGAGTGGATAATATCCGTCTCAGTGATTCGCACCAAATAGGCAGACCACACGAGTCTCCCACTCCGGGCTAACCACAGCGTCGTTCAAGCCAACATCATGTGTCCCCCATGTTGATATCAAAATCCCCAGACATCAGCTCACTTCTCCCCCCATCCCACCTTTTGCCCCTGCTTCGTCTTCAGATCCCCCTGCCTCCCTGCCGCCGCAGGATCCTCCTTGGCATCCGTCTCGCCCATGTCGTTCGTAGCCCACATCCTCTCAATACACATCTCAAACGGCCCCGGCACCCGATCCGTCAGCCCAATCCCAATGCTCTTAACCTTCTGCCTCATAATCTCCGTTTGCGGCTCCATCACAAACCCGTGGTTCGTCCTGACAAAGTCGTTCCACCGGATCAGCACCGTCTCCCACTCGCCAGGCTTCTTGGTGAACAGCCGGTGCTGGTGCAGATCTGTCGGCACCACGCCCTCCGTCTGCACGTTGACAAAATATGCCCGTCCGTCGGTCTTGACGCGCAGCGCGAGGTATGTGTAGGGGTCGATATCCCACAGGCTACGGCCGAAGACGGTGGCGCGACGGTCGTGCGTGCGGAACGCGGCGAAGCCCGTGCGCTTGATATCTTCGCGGTCCTTGGGGAGTTGTGTCGATATGTTTCCGTAGAACCGGGCGTGGCCCTTCGGGTGGGAGGATGTTCGGGAGGGCGGTGGGGGTGGTACCCAGTCGAGGTTTGCGGTCGAGGCGCCGCCGATGTTGACGTCGGACATGACTTTGCAGTCGTCGACGGAGTCGGCGGCGTGGAAGTTGAACAGCTGGTAGGGCCCCGAGGGGCCCTTGATGCCCTCTAATTTGAGGACTGTGTGGTAGTTAGGAGTTAGCATTGGGGTGTTGCGCATGTGCGGGAGGACGTACCGATGTCAGAGAGCCGCTTGAGTTCATCGAGGCTTCGGCCGACGAAGCTCTTGGCCAGGAGATTTGGTGTCGCACGCATCGTGGCGGGTTGGCTGAGGGAATGCGTGGGAATAGCAGATTTTTATGGGCGACAGAGCCAGCAAGCTCAGTTTGCCGTGCACATTCCTGCGATGGCGATAACACACTTGAGGATCACGACGCTGCGCGGCGGGAATTGGTGTTGCTCTCGTGTGTTATTTTTGCAGGACGTCATCAGCAAGCTCGGGCCATTTGTAGGTGGGACTTCGTGTTATCTTATCGATCTTTCAAGCAACTCTGATGGATGAAACACAATGCACGCGACAGATCTTCAGAGGACGCAGTGGAGTAGAATTACACTGGATGCGAGGAAATAAGAGCGTCCAGATCGACGCTCCAGGTTGCCACTGACTAACTGTAAGAAGTGCCGCCAAACGCCTGTCCCAATGCGCGCTCTCTAAATATCAATCCATCCAACATCAAATGCAATGTAACCAACAGCTCTGCCCTACCCAATGGATTCTTGAACCGGGAGAGGCTGGATCATGGGTCTTGCTTTATACCGCTCAAGAACTCTCGTCTTTGCCTCTATCCCACTCCCGCTTCTCACCGGCCTTCGTCCACCGCACATCATCGATGTCTCGCTCACCTCCCTTCTCCCACTTCTTGATGTCCTCGTCCGTAAACCCGGCAGCGCGGAGTCTATCTGCTCCCTGCTGCTTCCACTTTTGCCGATCACGGAACACCTCCACCGCCTCGTCCCAATCGCCGGCATCTTCCGGCTCCGGTTGCGCATCGGATTGGGGATCGTAGGCCTCCGAGAACCGGCTGTCCATAGCAGCTGGTCCGCGTCCCGCGCCTCTGCCACGGCGCTGAACGGGGGATTGTGGGGGCGGCGCTGGACCGATGAGGTCTTCTAGTGGATCCGACCCATCATCGTCGGCTAGCTTTCTACCTCGAGTAGACGAGGGACGCTCAAAACGTGACTGCTTCTCCGGAGTACCCCTTGCTGGGTCGTCATCCGCCGTCAATCGGCCATGCCTTTTGCGTCTCAGCAGCTCCTTTTGGATCAAGTCACCCCCTGACCGCTCGTGATCCTTCTCGGATCTTCTGCTGCGGCGGCGGCGGTCATCATGGTCTACATCGTCGCTGCTGAGTGGGGACCGATGCCGGTGTCTCCGGGGCTCAGAAGCAGGAGAACGCGACCTTTCGCGATGTCGTCTGTCTTTGCGCGCCCGTGGCTCTTCCCTGTCCCTGCCATGCGACTGTTGGTCACGAGTCCGATCTTCGTCTTCTTTGTCGCTGCGATGTCGGCCTTCTTTTTTCCTGCGATCGCTCTCTGGGCGCTTGTATTCTTTGTCGCCTGCGGAGGATGCATCCTTGGAACGTGACATTTCGTCTTTTTCGTCGCCAGAGCGCTTCCGCTTCCGGCCGAGGAGGATCGAGGAGATGTCGCCCAGCTGGCGCCGCCGGATATCTGTAGTGCTGGGATTCAGCTTGCGCCGCTTTTTATCCTCAGCTTCGGTCAGGTTGTCCAGGCGCGCCTGCGCCTCGGCGGCTTCTTTGGCCAGCAGGGCGGCATTGTGGCTCGCCGTCTCTTTGATGATGCGCCCCAAGAATCGCGTGTTTGGCTTCGCCTTGTTGGCAGGTCTTCGAGTCCGCTGTTAGTCCCAGGCTATGTGCCCACCTCTCGGGTCGGGGGATTCGCTGACGCACTTTGCTGATCGGAAGGCTTCGAGTCCCATGGACGAGTACTTGATCGATGCGCTGCTCGCCTCCTCTGCCAGGACCCCAGCTACGTAGTCGTCGGATAATATCGTGTCGTTCGACATAGTAGCTGTTTATCTAAAGATGCAAGATGAGAATTTATTGAGCAATGCGGACTCTGCTGCCAAAAGAATACGCAGGAGGCGCGCGCAACAGCAGGTGGAAAGGTGTGGACCCGGTCGTTTCCCTCGGGAGCGGTGCCTGTTTCTGCCCGCGCGTCTTATCGATTGCCGCCTGTCTTGGCGTGATGGATCTCTCCACTGCCGCCCGCGCCTCCAATTGGATCGAGTCCACTTGTTGAAGCCGAGCTGAGTCGAACGACGAGAGACAGAGTCAACGCTCTCGTTCGGGTTGTCGCCAGCTACCTAACCTGCATCCGCATTTTTCAGGAACAAAGTCGTCTGGCCAAAAATAACACATGGCTCTCCAATCTGCATCTTGTAATCATTCCATCTAAGGGTTCTGTCAAAGCTTGCTCGCCCCACTCAACCACCCGGCCACATTGTCCGGACAGCAGACAGACGAGAAGAAAGGGGGAAACTTCCTATAAATGCCGACGAGTACCTACTACCTGAGAGCACAAACTCAAAAACCACGACGAACTACGCAAATTCTGCTCGTCTTTGCCGCCGAGTTCCCACCCGTTTGTTGCCCTGGAAAATCTTCCGCATTCAGTCAGTGTCTTTGTGCAACCGCCCGGCGCAGTGTAACGACAAAAAACGGGCTGCCAAAGAAGGAGCACCTGGGGCCGTGCACGGGCTTCTCACACTAGCTGCAGAGCCCCGCCAGCCCCTCCAAATTATCCACCGTCCACGCGACGACAGCGCCAGCACGGGCCCAGACTCGAACCAGCTGTGTTCCTGCCACAACTTGATCGCCAGGCAATCTCCAATGCGGCGCCCTCGACTCGCAACCTCGTGGAACCCAAGATGGACGCCCTGCAGGGTAAGGTCGACTCGATTGACAGCGAGGTGCGCGAGATTGGCGATGCCCTGCGCGACTATCTGGACGCTGGGACGACGCCTGCGCGCAAGGTGAAGCCGCCGGGCACAAAGGCCGGTCGGGAACTGCTGCAGCACCTGCTGGGTCGTCTCGAGCAGGTGTCCACCCAGCTAGTCGGCGTGAGCAAGCTGTCGTCGGGCTTGACTCCGCTGCCCACCGGGCCCAACACGCCTCTCTCATACGGCTCTCCGGTCGCCCAGCAGAGCCAGAGCCCGTCCCGGCTTCGCGATGCGCCCCGTGATGCGCCCCCATCGCCATCGCCCGCGGCCGCCCTGCCGCAACCGCAACCACAACCACAGCCACAACCACACGCAGAGCATGTCGCCCCACCGCTCCGACCCGATGAGCCCGTCGCGGCCCCAGTCCTCGCCAGGCCGGAGGATCTAGCTGCTCGTCCGGACGCTGGCTCGGCGTCTTCTCCTCTCCAGAAGGCCGGCCCGTTGCTTTCAGACCATGCCTCGCCACTGTTTACCTGCACCTACCGGGATATCAACTTGCTTAACGAGGATCTCTTCGAGGAGTACTCTCGCCACCCTATCGTCCGGGATCGCGGCTACTTCAAGCTCGATGTCCAGGATTTGCCCTTGCTCAAAGTCGAGAAGATGGCGCGGCCGACCAAGGACCATGCTACGTCATTCTGCTACAAGAACGAGTCCCGCAGCCTCATTAAAGTCGACACAGGAAAGCGAGTGAAGTTTAGCTCGCCGAAGCTCCCATTCCCCCGCTCTCAGAAGTCCAGGTGGACTTTTGAGGAACAACGAGACTTGTGGAACTCGACAGCCCTAGACCCCCCCAAAGGGACGCGGCCTTACATCATTGGCAACCCGCTGTTCCAGGATGTTGAGCTCTCTCCAGGCGAGAAGCTGAGGTCGAGAGGCAGGACCGTCCTCGAGGGCATCAATACCCAATACGTCTACTTTAACCTCACTGGCAAGACTATCACTACCATGCACAGGGAGGACGCCCACGTGCGATCCGAAAATTTGCTCCGGTCTGGGGCCAACAAGTTCTGGTGCTTTGTGAAGCCCACCTCTACCAAGAGAATGGAAGAACAACTGCGGCTCATCTACCCGACTATGCGGGGCTGTTCACAGTCCGTCCGCCATCTCAGTCTTCATATCCCGCCATACCAGCTGGACGAATGGGGAGTTGAGTACACGCTCGACTACTGCGTGCCAGGGCAAGCGATAGTGACAGAACCTGGGACATATCACCAAGTCCTCAACCTGGGGCCGAATTATGCCATTGCGATCAATGTCGAGTATCTTTCATCGCCAGACTTTCCCATTGACTATTTCTTCTGCGACGATAACTGTCCGGACAAGTTTGCCATGTCCCCCGAGGATTTCTTAATCTACCCCAAGCCACCACTCCCTGGGGTGGAGCCGGCACGCGAGCAGTCGGGTGATGAGGAAGGGACAGAGCCCAAACGCTTAGAAGAAGCTCCCAAGAACTCGCGACCGCAGATTGCGCAAACGCCCGTTCCACTACCAAAGGAAACCCTGATACAAACGGAACATATTCCATCCGACCAATCATTAGCAGACAATGCCGGGGCAATAGAACAGCCTACTCGAGCTGAGCCGCGTATTGAGCGACCGGATGCGCTACCACCACAGCAACCGCCGCCAAAGCAAACCGAGTCAGATGCGCAAACCCTTGCAAAAGCGGCAAGTCTTCCGTCACGAGAGCATCTGCCGCAAACATTTGTACCTCAAGCCTCTTTGCCCGTCACCGAGAGAACCCGGACGTCACCGATAAATCAAGACCGCCACATACTTACTGGGCCACACGGCCGCACAACCACGAACACAGTCGAGCAAACGCAGTTGCCGTCACAACAAGCGACCGCCACTCAGGCCGCGCTACCAGTAGGAACGCCGGTATTTACGGCTAAGAAGTCCCGGGCTCTGCCACCTCCCGTTGTGGAACCGGAAGTACCGAAGCCCCTGAAGTACCAGCACTTCCAGCCACTAGATGTGCCACGGCCGTCCGAACCCAAGCTTGACTGGTGCGTGCCGTTTCGCCCCGAGCCACCAGTTCTTCCACGGCCGGTTCCGCAGAAGAATCCGTTTTCGCAGTCACAGCGCCAGCCTCTTTCGGTGCCTTCGCTTCCGCCAAACCCGGTCTACACGTCAAAGCAGTTTCTGCCCTACAGCAACCAAACCTCTCCTGCTCCATCGCCGTTCCAGCAATCATTCTTCCCTACACCACAGCAGAACCCAGGTCTTTACTACCCAGGAGGCGGATTCTCTCCCAAGACGATACGGCAACCAGCTTCTCAAGTCCGTCCGGCCAGCCCGGAGCTTGATCAAGTCGCACAGGCTGCAGCGGCTCTAGCCTCCATGCCGAACAGCTCACCTCCAGCACCGCCACCGCCACCGCCAAAAGCACCAGCAAAGACTAAAAAGAGACTAGCAGCCGCAGCGCCAGCAAAGAAAACGGCGAAGAAGCAACGAGTTGCACCTGTTCCTGCTCCTGTCCCAACCGCCGCACCAGCTCGCCCCCCAGCCGCCACACCCATCATTACCCCGATTGTTACACCTATCGTCAACTTAGTTCCAGCACCTATTGTCAGCTCGGTTTCTATACCTGTCGTCAACTCGGCTCCTGTACCTACCGTCGACTCGGTGTCTACGCCTTCTGTCGGCCCGGTTCCTACGCCCGCCGTCAAGTCCGCTCCTGTACCTGCGCTCACCTCGGTTCCCGTGCCTGCCATCAACTCGGTTCCTGTACCTGCCATCAACTCGGTTCCTGTACCTGCCATCAACTCGGCTCCTGTACCTGCCATCAACTCGGTTCCTGTACCTGCCATCAACTCAGTTCCTGTGCCCGCCAAGGTACCGGAGATTGCCGCCCAAAATTTCGTACCCATGGCTGCTCCAGTCCCCCCATCCATCCCTCCCAGCAGGGCTATTTACCGGAATCTCGCACTGATGGTGCAAAGCGGCGGGGTAAATCGAGCGGAGACACTCTCTTCTGGTTTTGGTGACAACCCAGCCGCCAGCAAAGCGGCCTTCTATCGTCTGGACCAACTCGTGAAAGAATGGAGAATGATGGCGTATTCTATAGTTCCCGAGGGGAAATTATACGAATTCATCAACAAGGTAGATGAGATGGCGCACTTCACTACGCCAATCCACATCTTCCTTCGCCGTCTAATCAGAATGAAGATGGCGGGTCTCGTTTACAATAGCGGCAATAACGGAGAGGAGCAACGCGTGGGGGCAGCCGAAGACATCACTAGTCTCCTGGAAAAGCTCAAATGGCCCGAGAGCGACCGAGGCAAGTTGCTGCACTACATTCGGGAAGGCAAATGTTGGAAGACCATTTGCAATAACAACGATGGAATGCTCTGCATTATGCCCCTCAACACCGACCTCTCAGACCTCGGCATGTTTCGGGAAGAAGTCAATCGCTTCCACGACCGGCTCGCCAGTAACACTTTCGTCGCCGCTTTGGATGTCGTAGGCAAACAACTGGCAACGGCCATTTGGGAGGGCAAAGAACTCACGGAATTTGTGTGGGAAAACTACAACACGAATGCGCTGGACCCAGCTGAGATCCTTCCGCTTCTACAACCATACGCCTCCATCCCGGAGAGAAACAACTGTTTCAGTAAGACAGACTTCCTAAGTGCCCCAAAACCACAACATTGGTCCGAGATCTTCCCCGATTGGCCATCGGACCCCTCAGCCGTCAGAAATGGTGAGAGATATTGCAGCTTCTGCAAACGCAAGCAACTCTGCCAGTGTTCTTTAAAACGCATGCCTGATGTCCCTCGCGTCGAAATCGATGGGACTAAGGGTCTTGGCATCCGTTCCAGGGGAGAACACAAAAAAGGCGAGATACTAGGAGAGTTGCTCGGCGAGCTGGTGCCTGTCGGCTCGCATCCTAACGAGTGGACCTTTGAGCTGAGGAGGCCGGATATGCAGAACGATATTGTCGCCGAGATCTACACTGGGCGTCGCGGCAATTGGGCTCGCAAGGTCAATCACAGCCTGGAGCCGACGGCTCGGTTCAAGGTAGCGAAGATGTCGGGGCGATGGCGAGTTCTGCTGGAATTATTGAAGAGTCTTGAGGATGGCGAGGAGATCACAGCCGAATTCGGCAGGGGCTACCGGAAAGGCGCGGACACGGTGATGGAGGGCACCGAGTGATTGGATTGACGCGGGAAATGATGAGTTAAGGCAACATGGACGAGGAGGATGTCGAGGGAACGGTGTACTTATAGGAGTGAATGTTTCTGCCTCCTTGTTCTTCTTTTTGGTGGCGTCTTACGGGTTTATTCTTGGTCGCGATTTTCAATTTTCCGAGTTTTTATCTGGCTTCCTCGTCTCTATTCGCAAAACGATGGCTTTGACATCGGCCGGCTGTCGCTCGGACGAGCAGAAAGCGAAGGTTCAAGGACCGACTCTTGGTGTTTTGCATTGGTGGCTGTGGAAGAAAGATGGGGTTTCTCCAGAGAAGGTCGCACATTATGTAAATGTTTTGTTGGCGCGTCTGCATTGCTACCTTGGTTGGAAGTAACAGCGGAATCATAACAGCCTTTAATTTTTTATCTTCCTCTAGTTTCTATTTTGAATACGCTCCTTGTGTTTTAGCCCAAACAGAATGTAAAACTTCTACTTTTAAGCTATCTATCTCGAGATAGAGAAGATGAAGACAAGGAGGAAAAAAAGTAGAACGGGCCGCAACACTGCAAGGAAAGAAGACCTAGAGAGAGAACGCGAGAAGGGAATAGGTAGTGTTTAGTTAGTATACTTGGAGTGCGTTGCAGGAAGGAAGGGAAGAAAAAAAGAGAGACTGGAACATTTAATATCCATCGGGCGTGTGTGTAAGAGAGATCCGGGGGTCAGAGAAAGAGCTAGAGCGCTATCCCTGAAATTCCTTCCGCCTTTCTGCTTTTATGCTTCCTCCTCAATCCTGCTGCTGCTGTTGCTGCCGTTGTTGGCTTCGTCGTCTCATGGCAGCAGCAGGAAGTGGTGAGCTCCCGTTCACGACTATCGCGCCGGGTCTTCCCAGCGTAGAAGGAAGGCCCGTCACACTCGTCCACGAGGGTAGCGGACCGCTGATGGGTAGCGAAAGAGCGTTGTTCACAGCTTGTAAGCTAAGACCCGCAGGGGGAGTCGGGCTTTGAGGGGGCGTGATGTGTCCGTAGACGACGAGGGCGGCCGACCTCCCGTTTGGGCTTGGGCTTGGAGGCGGGGTGGGCAATGGAGGCGGTGTGGGCGGCAATGGAGACGGGGCGGGCAATAGAGACGGCGCCGGGGTCCGAGCCTCCTGCGTCGTGTTAGCTGAAGGCGATCAAGTGTGTCAGCTAGTTATGGGACCCTTGCCTCATCCTGCAACGCAGAACCCCTCGTCAGGGCCGGCCGCTTGTCGGGCAAGCGCATGAGAATACTCCCGAAGGGGGAGAGGTCTTCGACGGCCTGCTGTGCCGCGCCGACAGTGAAGAGCGTCACGATGATGTGGCCGGGAAAGCCATCCACACGCTCAAGCAGCTCTGGACGTGTCAGGGCAGCGCGGACGATTGCTTCGCGCTTGTCTAGTGCTTGGGGGGGTGTGACGTCGGGGAGGTGTACGAGGATCTGCCGCTCTCCCTCGTCGTCTGGAGCTATAGCAGGGGCTGCACATTGAGGCTGTGGCATGGCTGGATACTCTTGCTGGAGGAGAGCAGCAGGGACGGGTGGCTGCGGGTAGCCCTGGTGAATATGACCGTGTTTTGGTGGAGGACCTGGGAAATGGTCCGGCGGGGGGTAATATAGATGAGCTTGTGGGGGCCAGTAAAGCTCGGGCGGCGGTAACTGCGGCGGTGGCTGCATCTGGACAACAGATGGGACCTGGTTGTGATACTGGACTGGTACCACAGGATGGTAAACTGTGACGTGACTGACGACAGAGGTGTCCGGTAGAAACTGGTATGGGGGACCGGCAGGAGCCAAAGCTGGACTGAGAGGGCCGTGGTGGGCCGGGCCCGGTTCTCGCGTCGGGTTCAGGGGCAAAGAAGCGGGAGGCATCAATGATTGCCTGTCTATTTCGAAAGGGGACCTGATAAGAACAGAGCCAATCCCATCCTCACCATATCCCGGGTTTTCGGTGAGGATCTCTCGGCCTCTGAACGGGTATCCTGTCAAGATCCCTGAATGGGAAAAGCCCACGTATTAGAATAGTAACTAGAGGTCTGCGAAGGTCAATGGATGGATAACGCTTACTTGTGAGTTGCTTGAAGTTGGTGAATCCCAGCACTCGAGCCCAGCCTGCTTGTCGGTCCGGGATGAAGAGTCTGACATGTATATCCAGATCCCTTCCGAATTGATACCTGATGAAATCCTTGAGGTGATACCAATCAGTCGAGTCGGACAGCTAGGAAAACGGTTATTGTATGTCCTGCTCTCTGATCCAATGAGACATACGTTTTTAACAAGGAGATAGTATGGGCCCCCCAGAGTGTCGTTGTGACTTATGCGAACCCTGGTGTCCCAGGGCATTGTGCCGGAGGCGGTTGATGAGGCTCGGCTCTGGTGGTAGGTATGCTCAGAGGAAGGCGGTAGCATATAATTAAGTGGTGAGACCGAACGTAACCAGCCAGGGTGAGGAAAAGAAGGGGCCGATTGCCCGTCCGTCTTTAATACATGAAAAGGCAGGGACACGGTCCCGTTTCCTCCCACAGGTTCTCGAGGTACCCGTGCAAATGCATTAGACTCCCGATGGCAGAGGATGGCGCGAACTCTACAATGCGAAGATCCCGGGCCGTGGCGTCTGTTTTTGCTTTGGTGGCTGACCCATCACTCGGCATTACAGGACGCATCTTCCAGCCTCCGTTTCCTTGCATCTGGCACGGCATGTCGGTTCTTCTCTCCCCCCCCCCGCCCCCCCTCGACAAAATCCGGGGCAGCAGCAGAGACACCTCCCCGATCGATCTGGAGGCTGGGCATGTTGACTCTCGACAGAGCATAGCGCAGTGCGGGAGGACGATCGAATAGCTTCTGGTATTTGAACTTGGACAATTACTCCCAAGCATGGTACCTATGCTTGTCCAGAGTCAAGATGTGTCGTGCCATTTCCCTAAGGGTTGACATGTTCTCTTGTATGTGCAGGAAAAAAGCAAGAATTGCTTCAGGAGTGAGACACATGCAACACAGCTTACCACAAAAATATGTTCATCCTGGGGATACACCTCCCATCGTTGTTATCCCTTCCGCGCATACACAGTTCGTGATACTGTGGTGAAATAGGATAGAGAGGAGGAGGTGATGCTGATGCGGCCCAGGAGGACCAAGCGGGATGGGTGACATCCGATCTTGCGTTACACCGAAAAACGCCGCTGGCTCGGGGTTGTGCTGGAATTGGACAGCCGCAGCTTTGGGTTGACAGGCCCCGTTTCCTGACACATCCAATCGCGCACTGTCTTCTCCAGCGAGACGATCACTGTTTTGAGCTGTCTCCCCTCACCAACTCCCCCACGATGGTCCGCAAAGGTCGGACAACAGAATCACGACATGCTACGCGCATGCTTCGTCCCAACCAGTTCCCCTAGTATGTCATTCGAAAGGGATCCTGGCTCTCGGGCTCGCACTCTTGGTCTCGACGGCTGCCGCCGCCGCCGCCGCCGCACATCCAACAGGTCAACAACAGTGCCCACCCCGCCCCGATCTTGTTCACGACCTCCGCCGTCTCGAGTCCCGAAAAGCAAAGCTCCAACCTCTTGCATAGAAGAGGGTGTGCTGGCACGCCACTAATCTTGGACAAGGCTTAGCCTTTGGAGATCATTGCCGAGTTAATGAGGTTTGCTGGAATGTCTGTTGGGCCATGCTCACCTGTTCTTAGGCACGTTGTTGTGTTACGCTCGTACAACTGCTTTCCCTGTTGTCGGGACATGCAAGCGATTAGTCGAGACCGATCTATCATCCTGGCATTCCGTATTGGGGTTGTGATGAGAAAAATACGTAGTAGGCAAACCATCCTAAGTGTCGGGTTTTGTGTGTGTTGCTGGGACTGAGCGATGAGTGGTAGATCGGATGCTCCGCAGGCGGTTGGTGGAGCTTTACAAGCCACTGGCTTTTTGCCATGGTTTGCCTTGGATGGAGTCCCCCCTCCCCCTCCCCCTCCCTCATACGACACTGCATCCCCAGAGTCCTATTCCTGTGACGAGTCAAAAAAAAAAAAATAGTCTCGCCAATGCAGGTCTCAGAAGCGTTCGCCGCAACAAATTTTTATAGGTCAGCGCAAAGCGGCATCTGAGCCTCCGGGATCCCCGGGCCCAATTGGCCTCGCATCACCTTTCCTATCTTGGATAAAAGCTTTGAGACGAGATGCGGATCGAGGACAGGACCCGTTCCTACGCAATAGTGGCTGCAATACCAGCGGGATACTGTGCCTGCAGCAGGGCAGCGGCATTTGTCGAGAGCGACAACTTGGAAGCTACACCACAAAGTGATGGGCTATTGCATGGGAATTCCTTCATGGCACAAATACACGCGGTTGAGAAAAAGGCTCAGAGCAGAATAAGGTCGAGAACGGGAGTTGGTCTTCCAACGAAGATGAGGGAAGGTGCTTGGTGATTAAGGGTTAGGGTATGTCACACTGGGATCCGGGGGGGGTCTCTGACCGACCGTCGTTTGTGCTTGTCGAATTGGGGTTGATGTAAACAAATGCATTCCGCCGCGACCAAAGCCATCGCGACAACCAGTTTTCCGAAAACGGGCCACTTCAGGCCCCTAAAATCCCAAGAAATAAACTCAAACACAGGCTGACGCCATCACCATCAAAAATGGCGCGGTCGCCGACCAAAACCCAGCCGAGCGACGCTCAGCGCGTTGCCAAAGTCCTCCACGACTTGCGCTCCGCCTCGGCCAGCCACGAGATGACGATCCTCCGGCTCAGCGAGCCCATCTCCAGCGCCCTCCAAACCGCCAGCACCTCCGACACCAACGCCCGCACCTCCGACATCTCCAACAACTCGGCCCTCGACGCGCCAACCCCCGCCAGCCTCGAAGCCGACCTCGCGCACTACCAAGAGCTCTTCGCCAAACTCCGCTTCTCCTACGTTGAGCAGGTGACCAAAGAGAAATTCATCCGCGCCATCGTCGGCGACCCGCCCCTGATCGTCACCCCGCAAGAGAACGCCGACCTCGAGGCGTCCAACACCGAGGCCAAGGCGGCCCTCAAAGCCCTCAAGACCAGCGTTGCCGAGCTAGCCTCCACGCTCGAGTCCCGCGCTCGGGATCTCGCAGAGCGGCACGAGCGTGTCGAGCGCGAGACGGCCCTCTTGCACGATCTCCCTGAACGAGTGGCTGCCGCTGAATCGGCCATTGCGCGGTTGCGAGCCGAGCAGCAGCAGGACCAGCAGCAGCATGCGGGGCAGCCGGAGCTGAACTTGCCGCTGGGCAAGACGCAGGCGCTGGTGGAGAAGCGCGCGATCGAGACGGCCGAGTTGGATCGGCAGCTTGAACAGCTGGAAGCCTTGGCACCCCGCAAGCGAAAGGAGAGGGAGAGGCTGCAGGCCGAGCTGACGCAGTTGGAGGCCAAGAGGGTCCACAGTGCCGCCGCTGCGCGGGAGGCGAAGCGGAGAAAGGAAGATGCACAGGGGGAGGACGACCTGGAGGCTAGGGGGCGGTGGTATCGGGCGACGGAACAGGTCTTGACGCAGGTCTTGGATATTCAGGGGTGATGGGTGTGTAGAGGAGGGGTCACGATGAACCCTTGTACGAACGATGTTCACGAACGACACATGCATGGAATTTGGTTTATGGGGGTGGGATTGGATGAGGGCGCTCGGTGTATGGGAAAGACACAATCGGCATGCCTTTACGCTTTGGGGCTCGTCTTGCGTGTCCTCGCATGATTTCAGAGTGGGAAATGCACGTCTCAGACATTGCTCCAGTTACAATAATGATAAGATACCAACAACCCGTGATTTACTGACTACTCAAAGGATTCTGAAGTTGGCCTGGGCTGCATGTCTGTACAGGAGGTAACGGACGATCTACACCGATCTTGCTGGTGAGCTATCGAGCTGAGTTTCAAGCTTCGCACCCAATCACAGCTCATCGGGTAAATCGCCGAGCTGCCCGAGTTCGAGACTTGCATACACCATCTCGACCATTTGGGCCCCGCCTTTTTTCTTTTTTCTTGGGACGGCCCAACGGTGGATTTGCCCCGACCCCGACCAAGCTCCGGGGTAGCTCGCGGGTGTCGCCGGGGTGCGGCGTTAGCCTTCAACGCCCACGATGTACGAAGTACCCCCCCTCGTTGTAGTCTTGATGCCTGTGGGGTGGTGCTGCCGGCTTCGTGGGGAGCAGGGTTTTGGTAGGCAAGCAGTGCATCACAATATTGCCAAGACATATTTGAGGGGGGACAGCTTGTGACAATTCGGATTACGTCCGCTGCCACAGAATATTCCCCGGTTTTCGGGCAGCGAAGAGCGGCAGACACGACTGGAGCCACTTCACCCAGCTCCGCTCACCCCCGCACCATGTGCGTGCCAGTGGTCAGGCGCGGGGAGGAAGCTGACCGCTTCCCAAGCATCTGGTGAGGAGCTAGGTTTTGTCTTCGGTATCAGATCCGTCTGGAATTTGAGCCTCGCCAAACCTCAAGTCTTGGACAGCCAGCTCGACATGGCGCAATTATGGACTCCTCCGTCTAGGAACGCCTCCGTCTCCGGTCGTCGCATCGCGCAGATCATAAAGCTCAAGCCTGAGTTTGTCAACAAGTACAAGGATGTGCACAGAGCGGTTTGGCCCGAAGTCCTCAAGGAGATCCAGGATTGCAACATTCAAGACTGTAGGTGGTGATGCTCGTTGGCGCCACTGTCGGGAGCTTACGTCACCACACACAGACAGCATCTTCCACGACCCCGAGACTCGTATCCTTTTCGCAAGCTTCAAATATGTTGGGACAGACTATGAAGGCGACATGGCGAAGATGAGGCAGAACGCCAAGGTCCGCGAGTGGTATGTCCTGCCTAGTCTTATCTTGCCTGGCCGTACTGGCGCGTTGGAGACTATATTCCTCCGCTTCCAACCCACAAGTGGTTCTCAACCCAGGACGCCGGCTGATCTTGTCATAACAGGTGGAAGATGACCGACTCGCTTCAGGAATCCGTTGTTCCAGGTGCCAAAAGCAGCGAGGCCGGGGAGCCTTCGTGGTGGAAGCCCATAGAGGAAGTCTTCTATTCGCCTTGAGGGCAGGCGGGGCTCCCGTCAACCCTCTTCGACTCCCAGCGTCTTGGGGCTTCAGCAGCCCCTTAGATCAGGTGGTGCGGTGCGGTTGAGGGTGGTAACCGGGATAGATTCGTAGCAAGGGCGCTGTCAGTATTATGATTTTCCAAATAAAGCGCCGAAAATGCTCGCAGGGCTTCCTCCTCCACCACCGCCTCCACCTCGGTTGCCGTGTCTCCTCGCTTCAGTCCGAATCCATTCCTCGAGATATTTGCGGTCGGACAACTGTCTGCCGTTCGTAACCTTCGTTTGAACCTGTGCCTCTTGGGCATCAAAGCTCAGCAATGTTGGAATCGAGTTGATCATGTATGTCAATCCTAAGCCAGCCTCCATCACGTCCGGCGCGTCGTATTCGACAGTGCAGTATGCCACACCACCTTCCGACTCACCAACCCCTGACTCGATGAGCTGCTGGAGGAGAGGTGACACAACTCGGCATGTTGAGCACCAAGACGTAGTCCATAGCGTTATGAGTGGTGTTCGTGCGGACGACGAGATGAGCTGGTAGTTGTGGAACTGGTCTAGATTACGGACACTGGAGACAAGTGTTAGAACGTCAACGGCATTATCGCGTGTTGTTCACACAAATTAGGTACTCACGGCGCGAGCACCCGGTTCTTAGCTGCTAGTCTTCGTGACGTCGAAAAGGACGCGTGTGATCTCGCGATGGATGGCTTGAGGCTGCCTATGACAGGGGCCTTCGTACGGGGAACACGTCCCAAAAGCGTTGGTCTCACGGCTGACATGTTGAGGCTCTGCGGATGTATGGCTTTGCAATTGGCGACGTTGTACAACCCACCGGCTCAGTTGTCTCTGATGTTGCCCAAGCTGATACGGATTGTGCTTGGCGATCCGAGGGGGGGAACGTGGTCGACGAGCAAGGAGGACGCTGAGCTGAGTTGCTGGCTACTTTCTGTGGCCTTGATTGGCTGAAATGTGCACTTTCCGGGGTCTGGGGAAGTTTGGGGACAAGCCCAGCCACAATTAAGGCTAACGATCAAATCGTTCCTCCTGCGTCATTGCGCATCCAGGGTCTTTTGGTAAAAAACCTCCAATTGCTTCGGAAAAAACGGCAAATCCAGCATGCCCTTCATCAGCCCCCCCCCCGAAATCGAGTCCCGTGAGGTCGCGGCTGGGCTGGGAATCACCAGGCCAATAGGTCCAACCCTGAGCCAACCGGTCCCGTCCTCCCGCTCCTTCCTAGAGCCGTCGTTATCAGATGTCTGGCGGACACTCTGGCGGGGTACTGCTCGAGTAATGCAACAGAAACGGACGCCTGACCACCCACCCTTACGTATCACGGATGCCTCCATACTTCCAAAGGCCTTCAGGTACCTCGATAGAAGATGGGGGCTCCAGGTCATGGGGTGTAGTCTGAAGCGACGCTGCCTCCTGAGCAATGCGTGGTCTTGAACGGGATCACAGATGCAAAGCGCGAGCGGCTGCGTCAACACAACCTACCTGAAGCTATACCACCCCGGTTCCCCGCTTCTTTCTTGCCTCCCATCGACACCCCCACCGCGATGCTGAGCCATTGTGGCCAGACCTGGCGCGCGAGCCGCAGGCCGGCAAGCACATGACACGGCTGCTCGCTTCAAACCCGCCCAGAAATTACTTGACCGAACTTAGCTTTCCAGACCGACATTTCTGTTTGGCCTATCTTGGCAACCCTTGGAGAGCTGTCATGAGAGCTGTCGGGTATATGGGTAGCTCCACCGCTGGCGCGGCACACTCCCGGGGTAAGGTGGGCTCTTTCTCACCTCCCTTGCGACCACCTGCCCCGTCACTTGACATTTGATACGGTTGCCAGAGCCTACCAATTGCTCTTCCTGCAACTTCTATGCCTGGAAGCAAGGAGTCCCGCAGTTTGCTGGTGCACTTTGACGAATGTAATTTCTTGATCAAACTAAGACATCGCCGATCCGTGCTTGCCATATCTGCACGACCCCGTCATCTATCAACCCCAGCAGCTTGGCTGCCGTCGTTGCATGCTCCGCAATCTCACGCGTTTCTTTGGCATACTCCGAGTTTTGGATACGCCCGTCAATCCTTTATTATCTCCAACTTCTTCCTTATCCATGCACCTGAGTTGACCTACAACCTGTCTTTTCCTATTGCTACATCCTTAGTCGGCCGGTTCTGACTGCTTTTATCCTTATTTCTCAACGCCTGTCCGGGTAGACGCACAAGGTCCGAATGGCGCCAGATATAGAGAATTCGGCCCCACAGTCAACATGGCGATCGTTTCTTCGGCGATCGTCGGCCGGGAATCGAGCCACCGCCGAGAATACCGGCCCCGTCACATGGAACATGGGCATTTTGAACGACAGGAAGACGGTCGAAGTGCCAGGTACGGCTGTTCGCAGCTCACAACGCCCGCGCTCGCAGTTCCTAACACTCGGAAACAGGTTCGGTTCTTTTGCTCGCCCCTGACCGCAATGAGCCCTTGGGTCTGCGTAATGCGCCGGCGAGGACATCCCATTCGTCCATCGCCACTGGCATCCCTCACCTCCCAGCACCTCTAGCAGTCGATCCCAAAAAGATGACCACTGATGGCAAGATCATCCTGGAACCACAGCCTGATGACTCGGTCAATGATCCTCTCAACTGGGCACCGTGGAAGAGAGACTCGGCTCTACTCTCGCTGGGCCTCTTTTGTATGGTTGGTGGTGGCATGACACCAATTCTCGCTGCAGGCTTTGGCGATGTTGCTGATGATCTCGGCGTCGATGTTCCAACTGTGTCGCTGACCACTGGTCTCTACATGATGGGAATGGGTCTCGGCTCTGTTGTCTTCTCACCGACGGCCATTCTCTATGGCAAGAGACCAGTCTACCTTTTCGGAGCGGTGCTTTTTATTGCATCATCTGTTTGGTGCGCGACGTCTCCCAACTTCACTTCTCTCGTCGTGGCGCGAATATTCCAGGGTATCGCTGTCAGTCCCGTTGAATGTCTCCCCTCTGCGACAATCGCCGAGATCTTTTTTCTTCACGAACGAGCATTCCGAATCGGAATTTACACCTTGTTGCTTTTAGGGGGCAAGAACTTAGTTCCCCTTGTCAGCGCGGCGATTATGCAGCGGATGGGCTGGCGTTGGGTGTTCTGGTATGTTGAGTTTCAACGAGTACCTGGACTCGGTCTAACCAGTCTTCACATAGGATTGTCGCCATGATTGTTGCGTTTTGCGGTGTCTTGCTGTTCTTCTTCGTCCCAGAGACCTTCTGGGACCGGAAGCCCGTCCCAAAAAAGTCACGCAAGTCGTCCGACAGGCCGAGCTTTTTCCGTCGGTATTCTTCGAAGCACAATATCCAGCGTGCTCCAGTCCCGGATGAAGGCTCCCTCGAAATTTTAGGGCGCGAGACTGCCCCAGCAGCAGCAACAGAACCCCAGAACCGTGACAGGACGGTTCATGTCGGGTTTGCTGCAGACCACGAACCCAAGGAGCACAGTCCAGAGAGAGCCGCTGATGCCGATGTCAAGCGACCTGTTTCTCCGCTGCCCAGAGCTGAGGCGTCGGATAACTCTGCCATTCCTCTCAGTCCAAAGCCTGCTTATTTAGAGGAGTCAGCATCCCCCTCTGTCGGAAGGCCCTCGATTCCCAAGGAATACGAGAAACGCGGCGACAACACGGATAGCGAATCCCAGTCGGCATCAAGCGCTCGTGTGGTAGCTCAGCAAGCCTATACGTCTACACTCCGGGATTCGCCCGCCAGATCGTTCGTACAGCAGCTTAAGCCATTCAACGGCCGTCTCAACCACGACAAGTGGCACAAAGTCGCCGTCAGACCACTCATTCTCTTCTCATATCCCGCTGTACTCTGGTCGTCTGTGGTTTACGCCTGTTCTGTGGGGTGGCTGATCGTCATTTCCGAATCGGTAGCTGTGATTTATCGTGAAGGACACCCGTATCACTTTGATGCTCTCCAGACCGGTCTTGTCTACATCAGCCCATTTGTTGGTGGTGTGCTGGGAACGGCGGTTGCGGGCAAGGTCTCCGACGTCATTGTCAGGGCAATGGCTCGACGCAACGGAGGGCTGTACGAGCCTGAGTTCAGACTGGTGATGGCTATTCCGGTTGCGATAACCACAGTTATTGGCCTGGTGGGCTTCGGCTGGACCGCACAGATGGGAGACCATTTTATGGTGCCCACCATCTTCTTCGGCATCGTTTCATTCGGCTGCTCCCTTGGGTCAACAACAAGCATCACTTTCTGCGTGGACAGCTACAGACAGTATGCTGGCGAGGCCTTGGTGACACTCAACTTCAGCAAGAACATCTTCCACGGGCTCGTTTTCAGCCTATTTGTCACAGGGTGGCTGACTGCCGACGGGCCAAAGACAGTGTACATCTGGATTGGCATCATCCAGCTGATTCTGTTACTTTTCACAATCCCAATGTATATCTATGGCAAGCGAGCACGCATGTGGTTAGTCGTTTTCTCCCTTTTCAGTCCATTTTCTGTTGTCTCAGGAGTTAAGAGAGAGTTTCCGCCCCCGAGACACAAAGAAATTTCCCAAAATGGAGAATATTAGCTGATATTTGCCACAGGACCGTACGCAAGAACTTTATGGAGCGATTCTAGGGGAACTTCAAGGAGGTTAAATACTGAAAACGAAACGGCACTTCATGTCGGCTGGGGAGCATTGGTTGTATATCCTTTATTGATGGGAGTTAGAAAGCATCATCTGGACCGTCTTGCATGAGCATTGCTAGGCGTTGCATTCATTGTATGTAAGTAGCGAGGTATCTTGATTTTGAGCGACCAGGCGTCGTCAGGTCTGGTCCGCGATTTAGCGATGCAGCGTGGATGTTAGGGTGGCTATAGTGGGCAATACAAATGATATCTCAGGAACAAATGTGCAGCATCTCGAAGTCGTTTTCCCCATGATCCCAAAGTAAAGGGGGCAGTACTGTGCGGCTTTTTTCTTCTTCACACTGGCTTATTGCCCCTCCATCAATCGCGCTTTTCTGCCCCGCCAAATGTTGAGCTTCAGTTCAGAAATCCAACCCCAAGCTTTTTGATACTACAGCGCACACAAAAGAGGCTACACGCTCTAACACCATGTCTCGCACACTTCCTCACCTCCTGGAGCCATACCTCGTTTTGCCGGAAGAAGCTGCCCTCGTCGTTCTCACGGGCATCCTCGGCGCAAGTACAAACTGGCTCGTCCTCCGGTACCTGTACTCAATCCTTAAAACCCCAACATCAACAACGCCGGCAGCAGCCCGGCAGCCTACAATAGCAGCACCAAACGACGAGAAGGACATCAGCGTGCTGCTTGTTAGTTTCTTGAGGGACTTCAGCTTCTGGAAGGACGGCGCGGGGCGTTTGGGGCTCGATCTCGAGGCGCTTGGGAGGAGGGGACGGCTTGCGTATGCTGATGGCTTGGGGGGACTGTTTTATGGTG
>Ga0247780_1000579_pt1 | contig 33030 bp, 30 predicted proteins | sample UWRJL079202R5_FD_179927 | JGI IMG/M metagenome (GOLD analysis project Ga0247780, IMG submission 179927) | Plant litter microbial communities from Arlington Agricultural Research Station in Wisconsin, United States - UWRJ-L079-202R-5 | ecosystem: Environmental > Terrestrial > Plant litter >...
GGAATGAGCGGGGGAAGGTGGGGAGGGGGGAGGAGGGCGGTGGTGTGGGTGTGGGTGTGGGTACTGGGAAGAAGAGTATGGAGTTGCAGGAGAGCGGGGAGGGGTGTTAGGTGGTGGTGGGGGGGGTTGGATGGGGGGAGGGGAGGGTGAAAGGGGGTGGTGAACGAGGAGAGTGTTTTACGTACATCCAGCTCTGTACTCCGCTCGGAATCAGGAAGTTCAAACCAGCAATACACCACTGCGGGAAGCAGTGAACTGCTTGGCCTATCGCGCCCATTGTGCCGTGCCGCGCATAACCACCGTCAGCCTCAGCCTCGACACAACCACCGCAGAGTAGGATCTGGTACCTGCAGTTGGAATGCGAATGCTGGTCCGCAATTTGCGGCGCGCAAGGCTTCTAGATGGAATAGTGTTACGTCTCTGCTCACGAAGGAAGGTGGCAAATGATCACGGGGTGCTTTGCCGCAGTTGCGCCGCCTTTGGGACCTGGTTTGGAGGATGCGGCGGATATCCGACGGCCAAATTGGCTGAAGGATGGGATGGTGATTGCCAACCACTTTACGCAACTGGCATTCGAATGCACGTTTTGGGGGAAGCGAGGTGTTTCCGAACTTCCCGGAGACATATAAATACAACCTCTTTCTGAGCCCAACACCCAGAACACTCAACAAGATCAACTCGATATCCCACCATCGCATCCCATTCATCACAGACAAATATTACAGACGCTCAAAATGAAGTCAATCCAGGTCACTAGTATCGTCGGCGCCTTCGCCGGCATGGCATTTGCCTCCCCCTTCGAGATCCAAGCCCGAGCGCCCATCACCAGCGCGGCCTTCTCCAACTTCACCGTCTCCTGCACCTCGACTGAATGCAGGTTCGTGTCCTCCCACTCCCCTACCCCCATCTCCCTCTATTTCCTCTCCCCTATTCCTTCCTTCCTCATCTCCCCTTCTCCCCCTTCCTCTCTCTCCCCTCCCCTTCTCACTAACCACCCCCTAGCATCTCCACAACCATAACTCTCCTCCCCGAATCCACCACAATCACCTGCGCACACACCATCCCGGGCTCATCCCTGCCCACCACCGGCGGGATCTGGACGTGCTCCGACCCACTCGTGTGGCCGCGCTACAACCGCGGGCCGATCCCCACGGCGCCGTACCGCATTGTGCTGACGGACGGGCGCGACCCTGCGAATGGCGCGACGGTGAGGTATGAGTCGCCAAGGACGGAGTGGCCGGGGGATAGGGAGTATATTGGGCCAAAGGAGTTTACGCTTGTGTAGGGTGTAGGGTGTAGGTACGAAGGGTTGAGGTTGGGTGGTGTTGTGCTGAATTGAGTCAAGGGGTGGGGAATTAGCTCGAGGTGGGTAGGGGGTTATGGATATCGTCACAACACTCCCATCTGTCTAGTTACAATGCCCGGTGTGAAGGTAGAAGATAAAGAGTTTAGATGAGAAGCGATTACTGTTAACTCTCTCTATAAGAATCAGCCTCGTAGTAAGAATATTATTCTTATGAAGAGGTTATTCCTACCCTTAGAGAACCCACTTCTCGCTAAGTCAGCTACTTACACCACTGAAAAAACGGCTAGAAAGATTACTTTAATTTCAAAGCACTAGGGTCAAAAGCAAAACGACGCTGAGCTTTACAATTATACTATATAACTGTTTAGAAGAAGCAGTTAATGGTGGTTTGTTTTCTAGAGCCAGCTCTCTTTAACTAAACCTCTGTAATCCTTTGTCGGATTCGTTCCAACGCTGGCAAATCCAAACCCCCTTTATTGACCTCGAACTGCATAAGTAGGTTAACTGCTTAAAGCAGAGCTGCAGTAGTAATTAGCTGAGGAAGCTGTTATTCTCCGTCTTCTTCCCTAGCTCACAAGCCTTTGAAAAGGTCCTGGTAATGTAGTTAATAAGGTTATTACCAGAATCCCTAACAGCCTTCTTAAGTGGATTAATCAAGTTAGCTATATTTATAACTTCCCTAATCCTACCAGCTACCACTAATTACTCTGCTAGCTGTTAGAGGTATACTTTTTCCGTTAAAGTGTGGAGCTCTGGCTTATAATAAGGCCTGAACAGTTAGGAATACCTTTAACAGTTAGTGATAATCTCCACGCTTATATCATTTCTCCAGGCATCGATTAGATATAGAACCGCTTTTAAAATAGTAATGTTTTTAAGTGGATCGATGTTATTAAGTGTTTAGAAGAGCATCTGTTATAGATAATAGTACTGATAATGGACCTTAAGGTTATTAATAATTGCCTTAGTCTATAGGCTAGTAGATAGAGGTAGTATTAACTAGTAAGAGGTCCACTTAGCATTTTGCAGGCTAGCGCCAGCTGCTAGCTCTTGAAGAGCTCTTACGTAGGCTGAGAATCTATCTACTAGTAGTAGAGCATTACAGCTAGCTAACTGGCCATTAAACTACCAGAGATATTTTAAAAGCAGAACTTTAATTATCCAAGCCTTCTTATTATAGCGTTAAATAAAGGGGAGCTCTTAAAGCTTATAACAGTTCTTAAAAGGCTAAGGATTCTTAAAATGGCTGAGAATCTAAAGATTTAACTCATAAGTGTTAGTAACTTTACGAATAACGTGTATTGTAACTATATTCTTATTATCTTTACCTTCAGACAAGGGGTTAAAAGCGAGAGTATTGTCTAAAGTTTATAGTTAGAACAGGGTAGTCTTATTACAGTTAAAGGTATTATTACTTTTATATGTTATTAGAACGTATCTCTCATATGCCTTATAGACTTATTAGGCTTTGGAATATAGTGGCTTATACGTTATAGTTTAACACTAGAAATACTAAACAGCCCTGTAATATAGAGTTGTAAACAGCTATTATAATAGGCTAGTTAGGATTCACAGAGCTTATTACAGCTGTAAGTGCAGCTATAGTATTTATACTAGTTATATACTCTTAACGTTGTAGTTAGAGCCCTGTACGCTAGGTGGATCTTGTAGAGTAGCTAGTGAATTCCGTAAAACTATTTAATATAGAAAATGTTAATTTCTAGCCACTGAGTACCTTGTACCGGGTACCTAGTATCGTGTACTCTGTAGTGTGGTTGCGTACCCTGAAACTACCAGCCGAATCTTCTAAAACACTAAAGGGTTCTAAAGGATTCTAACCTACTCGAGGGCACCTTAGGGCCCCTGGAGCACTCTAAACCTTCTGGAATTTAGGGGGGTGGAACCCCCTAAATCCAGTAGGGCTACTTCTCCACAGAACTAACTAAAGCATCACAGTGGCCACGTCAGCCACTACGTTAGCAGAACTATAAAGAATTGTTTAGAATAATACTATTTCTTTATTATGTTAGTTAGTTTCACCTTGTAGAAGGCTTTAAAATTCTTCCAGAGCCTCCCACAGCTTATAATAGGCCCTCTCCTCTCCTGTATCTAATTCTAATTAAGCAAGTAACTTCATTCCACTCTAGTTATTATACAAGGCACTGCCTTCCAGATCCTCTTATTTCCAGCGTTAATATTCACTGTGATACCTTTATTTACAGTAGCACTGCCCTGTAATTCAGGTCTTTATTTGCTTCTTACAGTGCCTATAGCACTGTAGTACGGCTTAAACTAGTACGCACTTCTTCCTTTAAGCTATAGCCGCTGTACTACAGCCTTGTAGGTTCCTAAAGTTCAATACAAAATTTTACAAATCGACTAACAGCTATATAAATAAACCACTTCGTCATATAATAAAAATACTTATATAATAACCACGTATAATACAGTAGTCTACATTATTATAAGTAGTATAATTATATGGCCTACGGCCATTATTCCAATCCTGTATAGTAGATAGAAAGCTCTGGAAGCCGACCACAGCTTACAAAAGGCCCTCTCCTCTCCTGTATCTAGCCTTTTATAAGCAAGCAATTTACACTACTTATTCAGTTATATACAGAGGCACTGCCTCTGTACCTCAGGCCTTCTTTTGCTTCCTACAGCGCTTCTAGCGCTGTAGTTAGCTTAGAACAGTACCGCTCTACTTCCTCTGAGCAACAGGCCTGTACTACAGGCCTGTGGAACCCTACTGTGCAACAGTAAAGAAAGCTCTGCTTAATTTACTATTACTTATTATATACTTGACTTTATAAACTTAAGTGGAGAAGATGCGTATATAATTTATAACTTTAAATATTAAGCCCTTTAAGGTTTCTGATTTTACTAGCTTAAAGAGCTTTTAACCTGCTTATTATAACGTTATATATAGTATTATAACTCTTAGCCAGTCCTTAATAGTAAGGGGCCCCTAGATTTCCGTAATGTTAAAAACTTCTACCTTATAATAAGCTGTCTCTTAATCTTTAATCCACTACTCTTTTAACACGTTTATATTTCTAACTTAATCTATTACTACTTAATATTCCTAACAGATCTACAAGGTTAAAACTGTCTTATTAAGCTTAAAATTTTATTAAAGGAAGTATATAAACGCTTAAATTATATATCTTACGTAATTATAATAAATGTTTACTTATCTATAACTAGCCTTAAAGTTAAGTCTGTTAACTCCTAATACTTATAAGTGTAATTATACAGTTTAACTACTTTCTCCTATCACTTACTAATAAGCTTAACGTACGTGATAAGCGAACTGATAAAATAAGCGAGCCGATAATTTCCCCCGCAACGCACCCCCTTTACCTTTCGCAACATTTTCCTCCACCACATAACATAGCGTCGCGTTTAAACGAAGCGAATTTGATCTTAGCCTTTAAAGCTCTTCAAAACGATCTAAAACTGAAGCTTTATAAGGCATCAGAGATCTATTCTGTTCCTTGTGCTACTCTCTACGATCGACGCGCCGGTCGGCCTGCACGACGCGATGTTCCAGCCAACTTACGTAAGCTTACGGATTTAAAAGAGAAAACGATTATTTAATACATAATTAAGCTATGTACACGCGCATTTCACCTCTGGGTTTCGTCCGTGGAAGATATAGCCAACCAATTGCTACACGAACGCAACGCGCCTCCTGTCGGCGTACGATGGGCTTAGCTACACAACCCATCGACCTACCCTTGTCTCAGCACGAAAGTAACCATACTCCTCGCCGGCACACTTCCTGAGACCTTCCCCTTCTCATCCACCGTTGCCTGTATCACACTGCAATCCCTCGTATTATCCGTCACCCACGCCGTCACATTCCCCGCGACAAACCCCCCTCCACTCACACTAACCGTCACCGCCCTCTCACCCCCACTATTAATAACCTGCACCGCAACCGACCCATCCACATTCCGAAACGCCGACGTCCTCACTCCACTCCCCGACGCCCCAACCCTCACCGCGCCAGGCCTCACAAATCGACTCCAGTTTGCCATCGCCCACAGCCGCTTCGACGGCTCGATCTTCCCACCTACCACCCTGATCATCTTACTGTTGGTGTTACTGCTCCGATCCTGCGCACCGATCCAGTACAGATACGCCGAGACATTCCCGCTCGTGATGGCCGAATAGATGTTATTCGCCCAAGTCATGCCCTCCCCCGCGCCGCCGTTGGAATACCATGCCGATGTCCAGGCACCGTTGTTGTCTGCTGCCTCGGTCATCCAGGACTTGAGCTTGGTGGAAAGGGGGGATGTTGGAGAGGAGGTGTAGGCGTGCCCGGTTATGGTTCCGAGGCTGGATTCGACGGAGCGGAGTTGCGAGAGGTAGCTGGACATGGCGGACCAGGACATGGTGTCGCAGCAGGTGATGAGCAGGTAGGTGAGATTGGCTTTGTCGAGGGTGGGGCGTAGGATCTTGATGAAGTCAGCGGCTTGGGTGCCCGAGGAGCGCATTGAGGCGTAGGAGGTTCTAGGGTGGAGTTAGTATCTCAGGACCTGGGTTCAAGGGAAGCGATTTGTTTTGGGGTGAGAATGAGGAGACTCGTACGTGTAGTCCGGTTCGTTGAGGAAGCCGAGATGGGTGATAGTCACGTTGGCTGCGGCGTAGTACTTGACGTATTGCACGAGATAGTTTGCAAAGGCCTGTCTCCAGTCTCCGCTTGAGCAAGATGCCCCCGAAACGCCGCATAAGCTTCCGCCGTTGGCATCGTTGCCGTTTGTCTTCATGTAACCCGGCGAGCTCCACGCATTGGCATAGATGGTCTTGACGCCATATGTGTGAACGGCCTCGGTTGAAACCCATAGCTGTCCGTTGTCCGATTCGTCCCAAGTGTACTTCGGTTCGGCATTCGGTCCACCGGGGTTTTTTGGTTGGATTGATACCTGGAGCGGTGGTGAGAATTTGTAACTGACGGGGACCCGTCTTTCGAGGCCGTGGTACACGAGAAAAAGAAGGACCCACCATATGGTCATCTCTCATATCAGGCGAGGAGCCGATGCCGTTGCGGAGGATGCTGAGCCCTGCGCCTTTGTCCATGCTGAACAACAAGTCCAATGCTTTTCGCTGTTCCGTCTCGGAAAGTCGTTTGATGGTCACAGCGCGCTGGAACGCCTCGGAAGTGCCGAATCCGTCCATTGTTTGGTATGTCTGGCCCAAGTTGACGCTGATGGAGACAGCTTGTCGGCTTTCCAACGTTCCTGCCACCGCCATCCCCGACCCACAGCCGAGGATTAATACCGCCAAAGGTCGTACATGCATGATTTTTCGATGGATCTACCCATGGTCCCACAGAACGACCGGGCGACGTCGAGTATATCTAAACCCCAACCAAAACCCCTGTCTCCCCTCGTCCATACACCCAATATCCGACTTACAGCACCTGGTAGTGTTCGCGCCCCAAAACTATCGCCCGCACATCGAACCAATCACCTGCTTTCCTTTCGTTGCATCCCCAGCTTATTCTTCCAGCCTTGGCAGCCATTCCCCACGCCATGCACAACTTTCGGGGAATTTTCCATCTGCCGTAGGGAGGTTTTGCGGGGAATGTGGGGAGCACTTTGGGGAACACGGCTGGTTGGACGGATTTTTGACAGGCAATCCCGTTCCTCCAGTCGCCTGCTTTTTTTCTCTGGCCAACATTTTGGGGGCAGGCCTTGGCGCGGCGCCTTTCCTCCGAGCAGTGACTGCTGACGTCGCCCAAACCCGGGGAGCTGGATCGCTTGTATGGGGTTGGAGTAAAGAGACTGGGTGGAGAGAGAGAAAAGGCTCAGACCAATAGTAAGGCAAAAAGGAGATGCCTCCTGAGAGGGTCAAAAGAGAAACGTAGATTAAACTCGCCTAGAAGTACAATAATGATTGACTTTCTGGCCGCTCTACAACCTCAAGGTATCTCCATCGCGAGGGGCCAAGGTGACAAGTATAAGGTAGGCCGTTGAACGGTGTATTAAGTCCTTTTTCAACCTCAACGTGAACAATCGAATCCCATGCCCCGTCTCGACGGAAATCATCTTTACAATGGCCGAGAAACGCAATGCAAGCGCAAGCTACCCCAAGGAATTCTCTCGAACTCGAAACCGACAACCCTTCACTATCAACCGACTACCTCGCGCTTCGTAACCCGCACCCAAAAGTCCTCTATGATCCAGATTCCCTAGCCACGCACACAAGTCAGCAATAGCAACACAAATCACTTTATCTCTTTATCTGCCTTCTCATTAATACCCAGGGAGACACCATTCAGAACTCACCGCATTAAACAACTCTACCCCCTTCTCAGGCCTTACCCACAAAAAGTCAAACCTCCTCAATAGCTCTACAAACACCTTATTAAACTCCATCATCGCCACCGGCTTCCCTAAACACATCCACTTTCCATAATGAAACACCAAATCTCCCGTGCTATTCATCAGCGCTAGCGTCTCCCCACTCGCCTCCAACCACCTCTCGGGTCGGAATATCTCGGCGTCTTCTCCGAATGTGGCCTTGCAGTGGTGGATTGACAGTGGCGAGGAGCCGATTTGCGTCCCGGCGGGGATGAACATCCCGTTGATGGTATCGCCACCGGGTGGGACGGTGCGGTATCCAGCGCCTGCAGCAGGGGGGAGGATGCGCAGCCCTTCTTTGATGACGGCCTGGAGGTAGGGCAAGTTCCGGGCTTCGGAGTCTTTTATGGGGGAGGAGATTTTGTTGGCTGCGATGGCGGAGTCGATTTCGGATTGCAGGGCGGAGTAGGCGTGGGGGTTGGAGAGGAGGGAGAGGAGGACGATGCGGATGGTTGTGGCAGAGGTGTCGCTGCCGGCGAGGACTTGGAGGAGCGCTTCGCCAGCGGATTCAGCCTCGGTGAGGCCGTGGCGGATGAAGGAGCCGAGCATGTCCGGGGAGGAGGGGGCGGAGGGGTGGTAGCGGGAGGCGACGACGGAGTTTGTTACGCTAGGTGGGATAGTTATAAAAATACAGAAGCATCATGGAAAACTTGTCAACGGTGAGAGTGATAGGAAATACAAACGTACCCGATCAAGGCGCCAAATCCGAACTTGTCTGTTGCTTTGGGGAGCAGACTTCGGAACAGTCGCGATTGCAGAGCTTTTGTCAGCCAGGGTATGTTTCCCATCGCCGAGAGTGCGGGCAGTAGGGAGGTGGTGATCTTGACATAGTTGAAGACGTCTTCGTCTTGCTCAAGGAAGCCAAATGTTTTTCCGAATGCGAGATCACTGATGATATCCAGCGTGAAGAAGTGCGTCTTGAGAGCAAAGTCTACCGGGCGATAGCACTCCGGCGTCGAGAGGTACTTTGCGTCGATGAGGTTGACGAGGCTGGCAACCTGGTGGTCGATGGTTGCTTCCATCGACGTGTTCTCCTTTCCAGAATACTATGAAGTGTTAGAGTACCATCTTGAAATAAGAAACCTTCAAAGGGGACAAATAGGTTACCCCAAAGGCCATCTTTCTGCGCAGATTCGTGTGTTCGACATCATCACTCATCGACAGCAGGTTGTCCCGCGCCGGATCAAACCTGAAGGCCTTCCACCATGGCCCTCTTATGTATGAAGACCGCACAGCCATCATCTTTCGCATGAAATCAGGATCGGAAGTGATGAGCTCATTCGGCCCCACGCGCACAAGGGTTCCTATCGTGTGAGCCAAGGCCCTCATTTTTAGATTCCATGAATCTCACCATATTTGTCAGATTCCTCCTTGAAAGCGGCAGTCTGCTGACCCTTGAGCGCCTTCTTGAAGGCCCAATATCTGGAAAAGCCCGCCCATCTTGGTCCTGGGATATGCGAGAGTCGGTACCACACCGACACACTATGTATGAGGTAGATTGCGACGAAGGCCCCAGGTATGAGCACGGCCGTTCCAGGGAGATGATCGAAGAGTTCAAAGACTGCCATCCTTAGCAACCTTAGCGCTTGCGCCCAAGACCTCCAGAGTTCGTCACGGTGACCTAAAATATGTCGAGGTTGTGAAGGGTAAATTCTGCTGTCCCCAGTGTTCCCGGTCTCGGGGCAGATCTATATATCTCTCGGAAGCGGGGGTCTGTGCACTGTGCAGGTCTCTAAAAGAAAGAGGGTGATTACGGGACGAAAGGTAAGCCATTGGCACAGGCCTGCGGGGGATCCCTCGGCTCGGCATGCTAGCAAGACGCGGGTGGGATGGCTTCGACGAACGTGGATGCGCCGATGTTGGTGGCTGCCACTTATCACAGCGCTCTGGCACAGTGCTTCACCTTTTGGGTTACACAACATGACAGCCCACCACACCAGATGGAAGCCCCCCAATCGGAAGTGAACCCCAAAATGCAGCTGGCTAATTGCAGATATGGCGATGTGCGAACCTCACATGGATCCGGGGAACGGCCCGAAAATGACGGAGGCCATCCGAATTGATGAAGCGACATGCACATATTAGTTCTAGGGGGCAACTAGCGACTAACACCCTTCCTTGACCTGGAGGTGAATATGAGAAGGTTGACATCTACGTTTCAGCCTGTCTTGTCAAGATGTATGCTTCCGTATCTAAATTCCCATTCATTCCATTCCATCCAGTAAATAACTTGCCCGTCTACCTCGAGAGCACCGAGAAGACAGTTCCAATGTATGAGATGTTTGGCTTCGTGGGGATTGACGGTTTCGAGATGGAGATTCCCAGACGGCGCGGCACTAAAATGCCACCATTAATAGTCTATTGAGAAGTTCGCATGGTGTGGAGCTCGCCCGAGAACAAGTGACGGCCGTTAATATAAAGTGGAGCAAGGTAGCTTTAACTTTTATAAGGAAGGTAACAGGTATAATGGTGGTAACACATTACAGCTGGAATATATTACACTCTCCACTTTAAACTAGTAATAAGATATAGTATACTTACTAGTGTATAAGATAAGCGCTCCCTATTACGACCTGCACCCGACACAGGCCTCGAGAGGACTGGCGCGGGTTAAGACAGAACGTATGGCAGGACGCCAACAGGTAATGGGCGTTCCAAAGACGGCTTATTCAGCTAGCACTCCTAGACGGGGGTTCAACGTCACTGTAGGTCGCTGTCACTATAATGCACAGAGGTGAGTCTGAACAGTAGGACACAAATGAACAATTGAATACTAGCGTGAGGAACCAGAGTCCCTCACGGTGGTCGTGGGCACAACCATAGCTATCTATACTAACTAACTAGGAGGTACTTTGTACCTTGCTTATGGTGTCGCAAGTGCTTGTTATGCGAGCACTTTGCATCGCGCGAGCACTCTGCTCGTGAGGTTTCTCCTGCTCGCGATGCGAGCACTCGGCATGCCGCAAGCAGCACCTTATTAGTTATAGGGGCTTCGGGTCTTTGCACCCCTGGCCCAGTGTATTTGGACGGTATGCACCGTCCTTCCGCACTGTTCCTTCTGCGGGGGATTCGTCAGGCCGCCCCGGCCCAAGTGACGGTCTGCAGGGTCGTTACACTCCCTTTAAAAAGTATAATAATAAGTTATGCTATAGCTTAGTGAATTTACTACGTTTAATAATACTAAGGTTTAAGAAGTTGGTAAAATAAGCATTTTTTTTAACTATTATATAATATAAGTATTAACTAATTTAATGGTTTAAGGCTCAGGGCTATAGCTAGCTTTAAACTTATTAAACTTCAGGAACCTACAGGGCTGTAGTACAGCACCTGTAGCTTAGAAGAAGAAGTGCAGTACTTGTCTAAGCCGGCTACAGTGCCTACGGCACTGTAGGAAGCAAATAAAAGACCTGAATTACAGGGCAGTGACACTGTAAATAAAGGTATCACAGCGAATAGTAGCGCTGGAAATAGGAGGATCCAGAAAGCAGTGCCTTATATAATGACTGGAGTAGAATGAAATTGCTTCCTTAACTAGAACTAGATATAGGAGAGGAGAGGGCTTATTATTGGCTATAGGAAGCTCTGAAAGAATTTCAAAGCCTCTTATAAGGTAAAACTAATTAATATAATAATGGAATAGTATTATTCTAAATCATTCTTTATAGTTCTAATAACGTAGTGGTTAGAAATTAACAGTTATCTTCCTTTAATTAAAGAGCTAAAATGTTATTAAGCTTTAAATAAAAGGTTTTCGTAGTGAAATTATTAGTTGTTAATTAAAGAAGTAACGGTTTAAGGAACCGCATGGCGTAGCCCCTTTTTAAAAGTAGCACGCGCTAGAGAACGCATCGCTATATATACAAATGTTAATTTTTTAGCTACTAAGTACCCTGTACCGGGTACCCTGTAGTGTGGTTGCGTACCCCGAAACCACCAGCCGAATCTTTTAGAACCCTAGAGGGTTCCAGAAGATTCCAACCCACTCCAGGGCCCCTTAGGGCCCCTAGAGCACTCCGAACCTTCTGGAATTTAAGGGGGTTCCACCTCCTAAATCCAGTGGGGCTATTGCCCCACATAATTAACTAGAACATCAGTAGCCACGTCAGCCACTACGTTAACAGAACCACGTAGAATGGTTCAGAACAGTATTATTCCATTATTACATTAGTTAGTTCCACTTTACAGAAAGCTTTAGAATTCTTCCAAAGCCTCCTACGGCCTATAACAGGCTCTCTCCTCTCTTATATCTAATTCTAATTAAAGTAAGCAACTTCATTCTACTTCAGTCATTGTACAAGGCACTGCCTTCCGTATCCGCTTATTTCCAGCGCTAATATTCGCTGTGATACCCTTATTTATAGTGGCACTGCCCTGTAATTCAGGCTTTTGTTTGCTTTATACAGTGCCGTATGCACTGTAGTACAGCTTAGACCAGTACGCACTTCTTCCTCTGAGCCACAGCTGCTGTACAACAGCCCTGTGGGTTCCTGAAGTTTAATAAAAAACAACTATAGTAATATTATAAAGCTTAAAAAGAACAATAAGGTTAGCTTAAACAAGCGCCTTAAGTTAACAGCTTAATCTGCTTACTATGTAAATGAAATTAAAGGCAAATAGATAAAATTGTATAATGGTAAATAAAGCATTTATTAATAATATGCTCTATAGCTTAATAGACTAGGTATATAAAACTTTAAGCAGATGGATTATATAATAGTGGAGCGCTTATTAATAGCACGTAGTATAGACTGCAGGTAGATAGGTTTTATAATAGCAGATCGTATATTAATAGCGGGTTGTACAGCTTATTAGACCTGGGGCACAGCCTTGTTCCCCACTATAAACCTTAGCACTAAGTAATAATAAAAGCGGTAATAAAAACCCCTTTTATACTAGTTATTAAAGGGTTATGTATACCTTTCTGATAATTAAATTATTTAACTTAATAAGTTGCATAGGATAATACCAGTTACACGACTTTTAAGCGCAGGGAAGGCAACGGACATTATAACGTGACGAAGGCTAACGGACTGTACCTCTTGCCGTAGGGGCGGGGCCCAAGCGCCCCCACTAAGAAAGCAACGGACGGGATAAGAGTCTGTTAGGGAATAATAAATAGGGCAAAGGCTAAGTTAAGTCTTAAGTGCTTAAGTAAGTAATATAAAAAATAGAAGAGGAGAGGTAAAACAATTCATTCTTGAAAGAAGGGAGCTAGTGTGACTATTTTTATATATATGACTAATTCTAAGCTTACTCAACTATTGTTAAAGGCAATTCTACATGCTATAGCGCAGCCTTTTAAGAATAGTTCTTAAGTAAGCGAGCCTTAACAAATCCCAAGGCAATCCTAAGCTAGGCCCGAGCCGGGGTAAGTAACATTACGTAAGTGAGATCTAAACGGGAAACTTCATATACTTAGATCCGTCTTATAAAACAGGAGGATTAATCCTACTTCTGACTGCGATCTTCATTGCTAACACAGTGCAACCAGTGACTCGGGGCGTTTATTCAGGCCGACCCTGTCGTTCTTTTTAGGCTCTGTATGTAATATTACTATAGCCGCTTATGTACATAGCGATGCGTTCTCTGGCGCGTGCCACCGTCAAAAAGGGGCCGCGCCGCACGGTTCTTTAAACCACGCTTCTTTTAACAATCATTATTCTGACAATTTTCACTATAAAGACCTCCTATTAAAAGCCCAGTGACATTCTAGCCCTTTAATCAAAGGAAGATAACCTAATCCACGGTCGCGTTTCCTTTATTATTCCATACTAGGCTCCGTTTCATGCTAGGCACCGTTATATACTAGGTTTTGTTCCATACTAGATACGTATCTGTTTTTCTACGTTAGTTACATTTATATCCCTCTAATCAGAGGACTAGTAGCCTGGGAGTCGGCCTTTCAGGCCGATAACACCGTTCTATAATTATAATTCTCCTTATAGTTTCTTCCTTATTACATCACTACATTAGTTTAAATAAGGGCTCCGTTAGGGAGCTGCTTAGCAGCCAGGCTAAACTGGTTTAAAAGCTCCCTAAATATAATAAAAATATTATTAATTAAAATAAACATTAATATTAAACGATACTTAATATCTTATTAAAATTACAGCGTTACAGGTTTAACCCTATATAACTACCACTAACGATAATAATAACAAAATGTTTAAATCCCCAGCACTTACTTACTATAAAGGTGTACTTTATCACTACTCCCTTTAATTAAACCACTATAGTCCTTTAAAAGTGGGTAAAGTGTATTCTTAATATTTAAGAAGATTCTGTTAAATTAAGAACTTAGTGAAATTATAAGACTATAATTAAATATTAAAAGCAGTTACGTGTTACTAGTGCTGAAATACATCTTGTTCTTCACTATTAAAATCCTTTAATGGCGTCGTTCCTCTAATCGAACGGATCTAAGAAAGTGGGACTAAAGACTAGGGAACCCAGCAGTTAATACTTAACTACAGCCTAAATCTAACTTAACGTCAGCCACCTAGTTTAAAAGTGAGAACACTATCAGCTTCACAATCCTAAAATCAGTTAAAAACGTTATAGTAGCGATCTTAATAATCTGCCTTAGAATAGGAGTCCTCCTTAACAGGTAAATTGGAAAATAGTATATTACTTAAGTAATCAGACTGGTAATAAGGCACTTCCATAATAAAGGGATAGTACTGCTAAACTTAAAATACTAATCTTCCTTTAATTAAACTAACATTATAATTAGGTTATAAAAAAGAAGCCTTTATAGTTATTAAACGTATTAATAAGCTTTATTAGCACTTCTTATTAAAACGTTAAAAACCCTTATTAAGGAAACGTTAATCTTAATAACCTTAACAACTCTATCTAATAACACAGTCTCTTTAAAGCAGTCTCCCATTAATCGAAACATTATATTATTATAACAGCAGTTCCTAACTCCCTAAGATACAGGGCTTAATAAGCTTTTTAACAGAGAATATGTTACTAACTACTTAGAAACATTTAATAAGTATTATAAAGATTACATTAACCTTACAGATAAGGCACACTTCTTTAAGTAGATAAGATAATGTAAGAAAAACATAAAGGTGGAGATTTATAATAAGAAGGAAAATATGGAATTATACTTATAAGATAGATTAAAAACTTAAATAAAAAAGTATTAAAAGTATTAAGACCCTTATTAAAAGGAGAGGCCAGTTAAAGCCCTCTACCGTTTCTATAACCACCTTATTAATCAGAAGGCCCTAAGCCTTATTATAGTTATTTAAGAATATAGTTAACTCCTAGCCTAGTTAAACATAGATAAGTATAGGAAGGTTAAGTAAGATACTATTTAATACTTTTATAATACACTTAATCCCCTTATTAAAAGCGTTATTTATTAGTGTAAGGATATGTCTGATAAGGATATTAAGACTATCACTTATAATAAGTTTAAGGAGTAGTTTATTAACTTTACATTTAATAATTATTTAATAAATAAGGAGTTTACTCACTTACAGTTTCTTAATCCCTTAAAAGGAGTGGTTAAGGTAACCACTTCCTTAAAAACCCCTTTTATCCCTGTTAAGGATAGTATAAAGGACTTCCTTCTTACCTTAAAGGTCGAAACTGAAAGTCCTCCCCCTTTAATTAAAATTAGAGAACTTTACCCTATAACCCTAATAATGGAAAGGAAAGTGGATACTTTAATTAAAAGCCTTAAGTAATTAAAGTTAAACCTATTACATTTTAATACTAATATCCTTTAATAACCTAATATCCTTTAAGTTAAACTAATTTATACTTAATATTAATAAAAAGCAGTACAGTTTATTAAAAGTGAAGAACCAGCTATAACCTTTACTTAGCGATTAAGAAAGTAAAAAGATACCTACCTATCCTCAGCCTATAGTTAAAGGTTTATAACTCCTATATGATATTAGTGTTTATAACCTAGTTACATTATAACTACTTACTATATTATAAACTACTTATTACAGTTAAGACTAGTTTATTATACCTATAGTGATTTATACCTAAGCTTAGTTACTAGTAAGTAAGGGAGACCTGATTAGGATAATAGACTTTTAAAAAAGGAGGTTATAAAGATAAAGGAAAGATTAATTCTTAAACCTTATATTATTACAGTATTAATATCATAACCTTAAAAGCCTTATTATATTAGGTTTAAGGAATGGTACAGGTAACTTAAAGATATAAAACCAGGATTCTAAATCCAGTAGAACTTAATTAAAATAATAAGTAAGCCGGAGCCTAACTATAGGGATATCCCCAGTCCTTTAATTAAAGGAGAATTAAAGCTTAGCGTTACTTAGATAGGTATTAACCACCTCTCTAGTCCTAACAGGAGATTAGTTATTAACTACCTTAAGTTATATAAGGTTAAGATAGCGGTAAAGTACCAGTAAAGTGTTTAAGTTTATATTTAAGCCTTAAAGTTTCTTAACTTTAGTGCCGAACCTAACAGCGATTTAGGATTAAATGTGGATTTAAGTGTATGGTGTGCTTTAACTGCCCTTATTAAAAGAAGGAGAGTTAAGGAAGTTAAGGATAGTGAAAGTTAGGGGGAAAGAACGATTAACGCCACTCCTTTTACATTATAAAGTATACAGTTATTAAAAATTAAATTAAATCTTAAGGTTACACTTACTTTTAATTATAAGAAACTGGCTTTAAATATATAAAAGATAAGTGAAAAAGTTAAAGAAATGTTAATAACTTCCTTAAAGATTAAGGAATAAAGGGTATTAACACAGATTATTCCCTTATAAAGTTTAACCTATAGGTAACCCTTAAATAAGGTTATTAATAAGTAGCTTAATCAATTATTAAGTAGTAAGATAAAGGAATTACTTTTAGGACTGTTAGAACTTTTATTACCTTTAAAAGTTACATTTACATTTTACTTTAAAGACGATAAAAATTAGTTAATTCTTATATATTTAAGATTTGTAAAACTGGATAACGATATCTTAAGTAAACTCTTAACTAAAGTAAGCCATTTAAAGCTCTCCGATTAAAGGAAGCTTAAAGAGAATATAGTTATAGCTATAATAAGTGTTAATAATAATAGTAAGTTACACTTATATTACGATAAGTTGTAAAAAGATCTTAAGAAAGGGAAGGTTACTGTTAATACTTTCTAAGACCTTAGTAAAGATATTGTAAGGACTTTTATATAATAAATTATTTTAATTAGAGTAATAAACGTTAAAGGGAAGTTTATAAGGTTATATTCACTCCTTAATCTTTACTTTAATATTAAATCTCTTAAGTTAAAAAAGGTGTTAACTCTTTTAGATTTTAGGTTAAAGTGTAATGTAATTACGTATATATTTATAAAGGTACTTAATATCTTTATTTTTAATATAACTATACGGTTATAAAGGCTTAATAGCACAGATCCTGTTCCTTTTGTTAAAGAGATAAAGATATTACTATTCCTTTATAGAAAGCCGTATCTAGTTCACTTCTTTATCTTTAAGTATAAGGTTATAAATTACGATTTACTTTTTAGGGTCCCCTTTTTTAACGACACTTAGTTAAACTAGGTATACTCTGGAGATTTTAAAGAACCTAGGTATATTGTGGCTATTAAGGTCTTATTTAGTAACGCTTATATTATGGTATTAGTAGTTAATGGTTTTAATTAAACTGAAAAATAGTGTATTTAGTAAATATACCTGTATGTTAAAGGGACTGATATACCCTGTGGTATAGAAGTATGTCCCTAAGTAGGTAGGTTTAAAGAAAGGTAAAGAACCTATTAGATTTTTAAATGATAAAAGTGGCAGAGCTATCTTTAATAACATTTTTAAACACTTTACCTTATTATTAGTTAACGACTTATAATGTAAAGCTCTTTCCTTTTAATTATCAGATAATTTTACCTTTAATTAGAAGAAGATAACCTTAGAGGAAGAAGTTTACTAGTTATGGGAGGTTTTAAGGATATATAAGTGTTATGAGAAGAAAGAACCTTACTAGCTAGATATAAAGGAACTGCCTGTTTTAATTAAAAGCTTTACTATATATAAGTGAGTTAATAAAAAGGTTAAACTAGTTAATACTGCTTTATTTAACAGCTCTGTTCCTAAAGGAGATTTAGACTGGAAGTGTAAATAAATAGCTAAAGTAGAAAAGTATATACAGTATAGTAGTAAGTTTAATAAGTATTACCTGTTAAAGTTCTCTTTAATTAAATAAGGGATAAGGTTAATAAAGGAGAGGTTATAAGATATTTTTAATAAAATTATAAAAAACCTAACCTTAAAAGAAGTTAAATTATTTATTTATATCCTTTATAATAGAGAAGCAGCTCTTTTATAGGATTTTACAGAAAGTGGCTGGATCAGCTTAAAGATTATACCTTTGTAAAAGATTAAAACTATCCTTTATAAAGCTTAGCAGTCTGGCCATATTCCTATCCTAAAGCCTTTTATCCCTAAAGTCATTTAAGTCCTTAAAGATAAAGTATAGTAAGGAGTTTTAAAGGAGTCTTATATAATATACTGTAATAACTGGTTTGTGGTTTAGAAAAAGGACAGTGGTTTTTATCTAATTAATGATATTTAAAAGATAAATGGAGTTACAGTTTATGATGCCTTCAGCCCACTAGGTGTAAAAGAGTTTAGTGAGGAGTTTAAAAGCTGTAAGCTTATCTTACTTTTAGATCTTTTCTTTAATTACGATTATGTTAAGTTAGACATTATAAGCAGAGATATAATAACTTTCTTTACTTTAATTAGACTTTTTAAGATATGTACTTTTCCTTAAAGAGTAATAAACTTAGTAACTTAGTTTATACAAGCCGTGATTTAAATACTTTATAACCTTATCCTATATAAGTGTCGGCTGTTTCTTAACGACATCTGTATTAAAGGGCCACAGTATAATTATAGTGGAGAAGAGTTTAAGCCTAGTTTATAACGTTATATAATTAAGTATTTAATAAACTTAAACGTTATACTTATTAACTGTAAATTAGTGGGAGTAACTGTCACCTTAGTTAAGTTACAGTAAGTTTAAGTAAAAGCTGTTCTGTTAAGTTACCTATGTTTACTAGATAGACGTTCCCCTAATTAAATAAAGGTTATTAAAGTAAATAAGTAAAGAACTTACTTAAACGTTAAGGAAGTCTAGTTATTTATAAGAATAACTAGATTTTACTAAATTTAAATTAAGTTATTTAAATAAGTTACAGCACTGTTATACACACTGATAAAGAAGGATATGTAATGGGAATAGATTAAAAAAGAGCAGACAGTAATAAAGTTCCTGTAAAGGAAAGTTACCATTACTTTAATCCTAGCAGTAATAACTTATAATAACCCTTAATATAACCTTATCTTTATAATTATTAATGTTAACCTTAAAGGATAGGGAGGAGTTATTAAGTAAGTTAGGTTAAATGAGAAACAGCACCTTTATTACTTTAAGAGTGGAATATGGTTTAATATTAAAAAACGTTACGACATTACTAAGTGAGAACTTAAGGGACTGTTAAATATACTGAAGTAAACCTACTATTACCTTTATAAGGTTAAGTTTATTATTAAAATTAATACTTTTATTTTAATTTATTAACTAAACGGAGCTGTTAATAATATGCCTAGTGCCCTTTTTATAAGATAAATTGCTTAAATCCGGAATTTCGACTTTAACGTTAAATATATACCTGGTTTTAAAAACACTGTGGTTAATAGGCTGTTATAAAAGCCTGCCAGTACCTTTAATCTGATAGCGCTTAAGTTTAAAGAGGATATTAACGACTTTATTAACACTTAGATCTTTACTTAGAAAACTGTTAATGTAAACCTTTAAACTAGACTGTTACTTAATAATATGTGGAAAAAGGAGTCTTATAATATTATAGCTTATTTAACTAGCTTTACTATTCTACTTAAGGTTATAAAGAAGTCACGTTTAGCGATTTAGAAGTGGAAAGTTAGGTGTTATAAGTATATTATTAAGTATAAGATCCTTTAGACATAGCCACTTAAAGGTATAAGTATCCTTTTATAGAGAATTATAAACTGTTTAAAGCTGTAAAGATAGATTTAGTCACGTTTTTATAAGCTCTCTAACTATTAAGGACGTAAGGTTACTTATAATTAGATTATTAGGTATTATTATTAAAAGGGAATGTATATTATAGTTAAGAACTGGATTAAAAGCTGTCCTGACTGTTAGTGTTATAGTAATAGGTGTTATAAAGAAGGATTAAAGTATAATACACTATCCCTATAGCTGTTTGCGAAGTGGACTTTTAACCTTTAAGTCTTTACATCTAGGCTTAAAGGTAAGAAGATATAGGTAATTAAAAGATAAGATAATCTCTTTAAGTATTTAGAAGTAAAAGTCCTCTATATTAAGAGTTTAAAAGTAGTGAAAACCTTTATAATAAATTACATTATTTTATAATGGGGATAGCTGCTGGAAGTCCTAATAAACAGTGGCTTTAAGTTTAAAAGGTTTTTAAAGGAATACCTTAAGGAACTCTACATTAAATACATCACTATATCCCTATATAATTTAAAAGTTAACAGATTAAATAAAGGAGGCTATTATTAAATTACCTTAACGTTAGCTAAGCTTACTGGTGGAAACGTTATTAGATTTAAAAAGTGGCTTCCTTACATCCTTTATACTGACAGGATAAGTCTTAAAGAGAGTTATAAGATAACCTCTTTTTACCTAATAAAAGGCTTTAACTTAATATTTAAAGTTAAGGTTAATTACCCTTTTTAACGTCTTATTAAATAAGACGTAATTATCTCTGTCTGATTAGATAAAGGGTAACCTAATCTTAAAACCAGAGTTACATTAATAGCTGTTAAAGTAAGATACTTTAATAAAGCTTAATATAATATAAGTATTACAGTAAATTAAGTTATAACTGTAAGGTAAAAGTGGGCTAATTATTAAAAGAAGAAGTTTATATATAAGTTTTAACCTTAATCTGCTTTAATTAAAAAAGGAGACTTTATTTTAATCTGGGATAGTGTATAGGAGATCGATATATCTATATATTAAAAGCTAACGTATCAGTAATATAGCCTTTATAAAGTTAAAAAGGTTAAGCTTAAATTAACCTACATTCTTAAGACACTTAATAGAGTATAATTCAGAACCTCCTACCTGTTAAAGAGAGTTAAGAAGTTCTTTTAAGTAGACAGTGTTTACATAGAGTTTGATAATAAAGCTATTCTTACTTTTAAAAACCCTAATCCTAATAAGTATAACTTAAAGGATTTAAATGTAAAGGATATCTTAACACTAATATTTAATAAGAATAGTAAACCTGTCTTTAATTAAGAAAAAGAGGATATTATATAGAATAAAGAAGTTAAGTATAAGTAAGAAGTTATTAGGTAAAGTAGTATCCCACTCCCAGTTAATAAAGGGAAGCGAATTTAAATCTTTAAGTTAAGTAAGTTTAGAGTTGAAATTCTATAAGGGAAGCCTCTTAACTTTTAAGATTAGAGGAGTAATATAGGTTTCCTTTCCTAAATATCTCCTACCTTTTTACTGTTAGTTCTGTGTTTTAAAGTTATCTATATGTTACCTTTAAACCTTATAATAATACTTAAGGGGAAGTATTACTATACAGCTTTAATAACTTACAGTTTTTTTAAAACAGTATAAGTATTTTAATTAAAGGGAGCTTAACTCCTTAGTTTCTTTTTTTCTTCTCTTATTTTATTTCTTCCTTTTAATAATTTAGGTGTGCGTCCTAACATATTATTACTTTTATTATACCTTAAAGTAATATAGAGGAAAAAAGTAACAAGTTTATTTTTATTTTATAAAGTATATATATCCCTTACCTTTATCTTTCTATATAGGATCTTACTTCCACTTCTTCCCTTACTTCTTCCCCTTTTTAAAAGCCTCCTGTTACTCCTGAACCTTACTTAAGTTAAACTTTAACTTATCCTTTAACGGTGTAATTATAAAGTTTAATGGAGAGTTTTTTAATAATAGAGCTGCCTTTTATAACTTTACTTTTAAAGGAAGATTCCGGTTCTTATAACTGTAAATATAGTTATTAAACTGGCAGTTCCCACACCGCTTAGTATAAGAATTGTTATTAATATTTAGGTATGATAAACATTTAAAGAAAGGTTATATTAATTAAACTTTCTAACTGTTAATCTTATAAAACAAACGGTAAAAGGATTCCTTATATTTAAAGTAAGGGTTAAAGTTCCTGTTAAGAAGACTTAATTAACTTATATATATCTAATTAAGTAAAAAGGGATATTTATAACCTTTTAAATACCTAAATAAATAAGCCCTTTACGTACTTAAGATAACTAGTAACTTAGTAAAGCTAACAGCTAAGTAGGCTGCTGTTATATACCTTAATATACATTATGTTAAGTAAAGGGAGATAAGTTCTGTTAAGGAGCTTAAGTTAAGCTTTATAAAGGTTAAAGTAAGTGAAGAGTTTTTAACTTTATCCTTACTGTTAGGAACTAGTTAAACTATATATATATCTAAAAAGGCCCTTTTTACCTTAAAGATTTTAAGGTATAATAATACAGTAAAAAAGTAGTTAAAGCTTATCTGAATTTGCTACGGTGTGTTATTAGGGATTATTTTAATATTTTAAGGTGGAGATTTAAAATTAAGAACTTAAATAAACTAGGAGGGCGCCGTTACACCTTTTAACTTTAGGATAAAAGTAAGGTTTATAAGTCTAAAGGGTATAAACTACGTTAGTGTTAAACTACGTTTTAGTGTCTCACATATTAGTGTCGGATATTTAGGCATCTTCTGATTAAAGATAGAGGAGAGTAGAGATAAAAAGTTTAAAGCTATTATTATAGTAGTAAGTGGTAGAAAAGTTAGAGGTTATAAGAAGAAAAGTGGTGTTAGAAAGAGGAGGAAGTTCTAGAAGTAAGTTAAGTTTTATTTCTGTAACTATTATTAAGTGTAAACACTTACTCTTTCCTTTAATCGGATGGAAAGAGAGTGTTTACCTTTTTAACTGGCTAGTTAGAATAGGCCAGTTTAAAAAGTTATTTTAACCCCCTTAACTACTTCTAACCTTAAACCTTAAACTTCCACTAAACTATACACTTTTCTAACCACTCTTATAACCTAACACCATATACATTTTACCTCCTTCTTATTATTCCCTCCCTTTAATTAAATAAAACTATCATAAGATTTATATTCTTTTTAAGGTAAAATGGTGCTTTTCATTACTTAAAATGGCTTTACCTGTTTTATAAACCCCTGTTAAGGCGTATACTGTAGTTCCTGCCACTCCTGCTAGGTAGCGTGTTATTAAGCGAATCCTCACTCTTAATACTTAGTTAGAGCTCTTCCCTCCCTTAAGAAACTTTTTAAACCTTTTAGAAGTCTACTCCCCTTTCTTTAATTATAACCTTATTAAAAGCTTAAAGTTTAAGGGTTTAGTTATATTTACTATTAGCGATCAGACCTATTCCTTCTCTGCCTTAATCCTTTAATTATATTACCAGTACTGTGTTAAGCTCCTTAACAGGTAGCTACTAACGCTTATAATCATTCTAGAGAATTAAATCCTGCCATTTTAGAATTAACTTATCGATTACCCTGAAGTAGCAGTCTGTAACCAGCTAATGTTTTATAATCTAATCAGATTTAAGGTTAAGGATAAGATATATTAGATTCACTTTCTTAAGAATACTTACGTTCACAGTAAGACAGTCTTTAAAGAAAGGTAGCTTACTTATACCTTACAGCTTTATAACACTTACATTAAGGTTAGCCGTGAAATCTGGTTAAATAACCTTAAAGTAAGCACCTTTATCGCTTATACTCTTTAAAGATTAGAAGATAAAGTCTAAATTACTTCCAGGGGCGTCTTTACTCGATTTTACAACCCTGTTTATAACTATAAAGAGTAAGAGCGGATAGTGTTTTAACGGTTTTAATGCCTCTTTATAAACGAAAATAATAAGCACTGGGTAATAACTATATACGATAACTGCCTTAAGATTCTTTACAGTACTAATTCTCTTAAGTAAGGGAAGACTTTTAAATAGTGGAAGTAAGTTACTTTTTAACACCTTTATAATAAAGTGGTACCTTAGATTATAGCGTCGTTACTGCTAATTATAACGCCTGACGATATTAACATTAAGTGGGTGTAGGTACTGTAATAGGTATACGGGTTAAAGTATGGCCTTATAGCTGTAAAGGTAGTGAGAATAATCTTATAAGAGTTAATAATAATTAGTTATAACGTCCCTTAAATTAATACCTTTACGTCCCTAATATACTCTTCCTTCTAATTAGAGAAAAGGTTAAATAAAAAAAACATTACCTTAAGTATACCTTAATATTAGGTAGAAGTTATCTTAAATACTCTTTAAATAACTTTAAATATTACACTTTATAAAAAGAAGAAGTTAAGTTTAAAGGACGAGGGGTTTATCACTTATTATAACTGTAGCGATTATACAGTAAAGTATGCGGCTTTTTCAACCGGAGGGAAGGGAGTTAACTCCTCTAAGTTCACGGTCTTAAACGAGCTTAAATAAGCAGCCTATACTAAAGGAATAATTAATAAGGTTTTAAGAAGTTTTATAAATTTAGTTATAATGTACTAACTCCCTAATTTAAAGAAGTACTTTAATTAAAGAGTTTTAAACTTAAATACTCTATCTGTTAGTAAAGATCGGCAGGCTTTAAAAGCTGCTTCTAAGGGCGCTTTAATCCTTTAACCCATTATAAACCTAAAGGCTAAGATAGCTAAGTTAAGCGTAAAGGTTCTAAAGCTTAAACCTATTAAGAAGGAAATTAAATCTGCTCTTAAGCTTATAAAGAAGTCTGTAAAGGAACCTATTAAAACCGTTACTAATATACCTTTAGTTAGGCCTTAATATACTTATTACCAGCCTAACTGTTAGACTGGACAGCTTAAGTAATAAGAGGAGGTTCTTAAGTTTAAGGAGCGAACGGGACTTTATTTCCCTTAAACCTTAAAGCCGTTTTTACCTCCTACACATTAGTTAAACTTTAATAGATAAGATAAGTTATAAGAAGGATAGGAGGTATTAGAGGACTAAGTAAGTAATAAAGAGGATTAGTTACTATAAACTGTTATACTATTCTTATAACTGGAAGTTTTAAGAGGGTTAGTTTATGTTTGAGACTGCTACACAGGTGGGACTGACGGCCAGTCTTAAGGGGAAGTGTAACTTAAGGCGTTTATTCAAGCTAACCCTATCGTTCTTTTTAGGCTCTGTATATAATATTACTATAGCCGCTTATATATATAGCGATGCGTTCTCTAGCGTATGCTACCGTTAAAAAGGGGCCGCGCCGCACGGTTCTTTAAACCGCGCTTCTTTTAACAATTATCATTCCGACGATTTTCACCACGAAGACCTCCCATTGAAAGCCCAGTGACATTCTAGCCCTTCAATTGAAGGAAGATGACCTAATCCACGGTCGCGTTTCCTTTATTATTCCATACTAGGCTCCGTTTTATGCTAGGTACCGTTACATACTAGGTTTTGTTCTATACTAGGTACGTATCTGTTTTTCTACGTCAGTTGCATTTGTGTCCCTCTGATTGGAGGACTAATAGCCTGGGAGTCGGCCTTTCAGGCCGACAGCACCGTTCTGTGGTTGTGGTTCTCCTTATGGTTTCTTCCCTGTTGTATCACTGCACCAGTTCACCAGTTATCTCGGCAGTGTACTTTTTATACAATAGCCTCCTTACCTCTATAGCTATAGTGAGGGAGTAGGACCACTATGCCATAAAACGTAAAGGTCTTTATATTTCGACACTTCCTTCCGGATAGCAAAGGTGCTCACATCTGCTTCAATTGCCATACCGTATCATTATCCCCATTATAATCCTATTAGGCATCACCTACTGGGCCACCTCGCAGAGTATATTCTTAGTCAACGTCGAATATCAAGTCGCTTCGGGCTTTAAAAGTCCTAAATATCACCCGTCGAGTATATCCTCAGCTATATCTTCTATGTGCCGGTATTCACCACTGGCCATCATCATCGTCATGGGTTTGGGTTTCCTGATGATCCTGTTTCTTCTTGGTATGGCCTGCCGGCGTCTACGCACTGAGATGCCCGTCACGGGTAATTGCAGCGCGGCTATCTCGGCAGCGTGCCACTACTCTGTTAGTCCGATGCCTAGCGCTTCGTTAGTGCTCTTGAAGCGGGGAGAGGTTCCGCTGAGGTATTCTGGTATGTATATAGGCAGCAGCTATGGCAGCGGTTACGGCAGCAATTACGGGAATGTTGAGTGTCGCTGTGCCTTTTCGCCGGAGCAGGTTTCTGCACCGACTGCTGGGGTGATGTATGTCAATTAGCCCGCGGAGAGGGGCGCGATGCTTCTTTTTCCGCCCCCACCGATCCGGTGACTCTATGACCCCCAACACGATTCCCGCCGATGACCTAAGTACCTACTCTGGCCACGAGAAAGGCGAAACACGATAAGACTTTAAAACAACAATTCAGCGCCCAAGTGCTATGATGAGAACCCTCCGCCGCCGTTCGTGCATCAAAACTTCCATGCACCAAGTGCGCTGTCGGCAACTGGCACGCATTCTTAAAAAAAAAAAAACAGACTCTCTTCTCCAGCGTCAATTCCTTTCCCTGACCTAGGTCAGTCCCGCTTTACAGTTTATGCGAGGAGACCGCCAGTAGTTCCCCGCCATGTCTTTTGCGCCTGAACACCCATTCGCTCCCGAAGAGTGGTCGTCACCAGCACAGGTACCGGTCTGGTCAACTCTTTCGGAAGCAGTGCGACAACCAAACGCCCCGCAGGTGGTGCTTTTCCAAGATGCACCAGAGGCTACCAGTATACCATCACGCTTCCACCAGGGCCTTACGACCAAGCCGACACTCCGAGTCTACACTATCCCACGGATTTGGGGAATACCTCGAAGTTAGATAAGAGGGACAAAGACGACTAACTGGCAACAAGTGATTCAGCATCGGGAAAACCAGAATTGCCAACCACGCAGCCGCCGCAGCGCCAATCATGGCTGCGCCAGCGACGGAGCCAAGCCACATTGGTTATAATGATCGCCGCCAGTGCTTTCAGAAGAGAGGAAGTGGAAAAGTGGTTAAGATGTACATTGCAGTGTTGGCTCCCATGGGAGGGAGTTTTCACCGTGCTAATACAATATAGAGGCAGACAATGACCCTCGACTCGAAGCTGGCCAAGACTCCACTTCACATCATCTCACACCCTGATCTTGCCTCCATCTCGATATCCCTCTCAATGTCCTCCTGGACCCAGGCCTCCATGAACTCATAAATAGTCGGCTTCCACTCCGTGAGTTGACGCCTCTCATAAAGCCAGGCCTTCATGGCAGATTGTACCATGCACTCGGGGGCGAAGACTTCCCAGTCGAGAGACGCCCTGTGACGAATCCAGCTCTGCAGAGCATGTCGTGCCACATACTCCGGTTCGAACAGTCCGTGCCAATGGTGCTGATACCACCACTCTCTGAGGTGAGTTTTGGAGGTGGCCTCCATGGCTCAATCTCAGGTGACCAGCCCAGCGTTCCTTCGAGTACGTTTGCCCAAAACTCAGCATGCCAAGCCTCTCTCTTCGCCACTTCCAACTCCCTTTCCCGTTCCTGTCGAAGAGTCTCATTGCCGAACCGGATTCTCAAATCTCTCACAAATCTCCACAGAATCCCGTTCACCTGGCGCCAGATCATCCTCCGGTTTCGCCATCCTCCATCCCAGATGAGGATCCGGGATCTCCTTCCAAACAGCAACAATGCACGACCAGACCAAACCAACCCGCGCCACAGGACAACGAGAGCGTGAATAGCGCCTTCAATCAGGCGCCCAAGCCCAGCCAATGCGATAATGAATCCGATTATAGCTGTGAGGATCTGGGGCGAGGAAAACGAATGACCGACTACCGCTTGGATGTTGTCGGTGACCTTGGTGGCGTTGACCTGGGCGCCTGCATTCTCCTTGACGAGCTTAAACGGAGAGTCGATTTCCCCCCACCAGGTCTTTCTTCCCTTCGAAATTTCCTTCGTCAAATTGGCAGGGAGCTTGGGTTTGCTACACACATAGGGTCAGCATATTGGTGGTATACGGCGTACAATGACAGCCTGAGGTTGATAGGGACTCACCGCAGTCCCCGGCGAGTGTGCTGGTTGACTGGGGGATCAGTCCGAGTCTGAGTCTTGGAAGGTCTATACCTGTGAATGCGAACGTTAGAGAAGCGCCACCCAATCCAGTCTTGCATTGACTAAGACCTACTGGCTCGAGAGGTCCGAAATCGCCAGGCTAGTGCCAAACGGCACCGCAATCCAGACCACAACGGCCTTTTCAGTCGGCGCTACATCGTCAAAAATTGTGCCCGAGGCACGGCAAATGGTTCTGTGACAGACTTTAGTAAATGAAGCCATACAGTCGAATCGTGTGTATGTACTGGTCAGCCGGAGAAAAGGGGCCGGACAAAGAAATTACTAGTATAATGTTGGCCAGAAGGCACAACGAGAGAATAGAAAGGCGCATTTTAAGCCTTGGTGCACAGAGAGAGGATAGAGATTAGGTCAAGTACTGTATCGATCGAATGGCTGCTGGTTCAAACTTCCGTGTTGTCGTTCACGGGCAGCGAGCCTTCGTTGCTGAAGAGATCAATCGAAGCGCGGTCGCCCGTCGTCAGAATTTTACCTTGCTGCCACCTGCTCTCACTCCTGCCAAATTCGTAGCAGAGGTGGGTGTCCTTCCCTCACTAGCAAACCTTGCTTCCATACTGGGACATGAGGAAAGTGGGGCATAAGGCCTTCCTTTCCTCATACACAGGTTCGTACTACTGGACAGAAAGAACAACACGGTGGAAGATATTCGTTTGATAACTTGCCAAAAAAAGCTATATTGCTGGTACAAAACCATATCAAGTACAGCATTGTAGGGTCATAACCTCTATAGGTGATAACTAACAACAACTGCAATACCAATCAAGAGGAGAGACAACCCTATAAACCAGGAGTTATTAAACCTGGAGTTGTCACCCTTTGGATCCCCCATCTTGACCTCCTCCCACTTTCTCCTCCTCTCCTCCCTCTCTATCCTCTTCCTCTCTCTCCTCTCCCACGCCATCTGGTTATTCCTTATCCAGTCTTTCACCCCCTTGGCCTCCACCGTCTGCACCACCGTCTCCCCTCTCAGCCTCCTCCTCTCCCTTCTCCGGTAGAAGTCTCCACATACCTCAAGATCACTATCATTCCTCTCTTTTCCCTTCCACCCCCTTATACCATCGGCAACCCCCTCCCCTCCCAATCTCGCCTCCCTCCTCCGGTGGAAGTCTCTACACACCTCAAGATCAGTAATAGTCTCATCCCTCTCTTTTCCTTTCCACTCTCTAAACCCATCGACAGCCCTCTTTAACCCCGGCCTATCAAAATACCCCACGTAATTGGCACAATTCTTATTCATCCAACACCCCAAGCCATCCCAATGTCTCTTGCCTCTATCGTCACGTGTGGATCGGTAAGACGATGGATCTAAAGCGGAGAACCAAGAGTGACTGTGGCAGATACCCTTTAGTTATATTTCTCCTTAGCTGTTGTCATGTAGGGAAGGGGACGATGGAAGACTTACGTAATGGAGGTAGTATCTGTGGATGTCCAGGATGTGATTAGGATGGTGCGGCGGTAGGTGATGTTCAGCGCTGTTTCGTTGTGGTTGTGACAGTTGGAACGGCCTGATCGAGAGATCTTGATAGAGATTCCATAAGTGGGCTCGGTAGAATGGTTAAGGGGGGTTTTGGAGGTATGGGAGCCTATGTTTGGGTTGTTGAGGAGGCTGTCGAGGGGCTTCATTTCGAGGAGACCCGGCCTGGCTTCCGGAGCGATAAATTCGGCAGGGGTGCCGATGCGAAAAATGCGCATGTGGTCTTCCCGGCCGTGCGTGTTGTCGCTTCGAGGGCTCAGTAAGTCGGTTGTCCATTCCATGACGAGTTGTATAATGCCTGTGCGGGAGCGCTCGAGGAATATAGTCGGACGGTTGCCCCCCGAGGGTCTCGCACCACGGAGGTGATTCGGATCCTGGCACCGAAGAAGTCGGGTTCGAGTCGGCCCTCCTGATTTCGGGTGATCTTTTGGTAGTCGATAAACTGCTTCCACAACTTCACACCAGCGTAGAGTCTTGTGTTCACAGAGGCGGATGAAACCCTGGCGGCCGATACAGCATTCAGGCTGCTGATGGCGGCGTTGGACACGGGAAAAATAGGCCAGGGGGTGCGAGGTCTTGCACTCTTTGCAGTATTTCGGGTATGAAAGACTTTTATCGCTGAGGTAGTCGTGCCAATCGAAGCGCTCGCCGCGGCTGCGACATTCGAAGCACTGGTCGTTGACCATGCCTCGAGCCGAGTGGGAGGATGGGATCTGCCGCTGACTTTGTGAGCCAACAGTATCCGATATTAAGGGACAGGTCACCTCATTCAGGTTCGAGAGACTGGATTCCCTTTCTAGCACCTGCGCTTCACGTTCCGCGCCTTGTGTCGCTTCCGCATAACTCGGTGGGTCGTCTTTTGCCCAATAACTTGGGGGGTCGACCAGTGACCAGCCGTCCATGTTTGTGGTTGATGATGGGCACAAGGTCTTGGCCTGATGAGTTGCGAGAATAGAAGACGAGGAGGGCGGGGGATTGCCTGCCTTTTATGTGAAACGGCAATGTGGGTTTAAGTTTGTGAGCCAAAACCTTGATGTGCCGAACGACTCTCGCGACTTCCCTCGGCTCGACAGCACAGAACTCCAAGATACCCAACCTCTTCCATGCGATGGCCCAAAAGGAAAAACGGACAAACTAATGTCGATTCTCCTTGCCTACCCGTCTCACAAACTGCCAAGCGTTGCAGTTCCAGTGCTTTGGTTTTTGTTCTGGCTATGTTATCTCATGGATATCTTCGGCCCTCGGTTCTGCTTCAGAACTTACAGAGCCACGATGTGTGAAGCCATTTCCTTGAGTTTCCGCCCCTTTTCAGGACCCCACTATGTCGAACTGCCGGCCACGGCATTGCGTATCAAACCCTGTTGTGTATTTTCCGACAGAAGACTGCTTCTGTCATGGCCCAAAAAAAAAAAAGAGAAGTCAACTATAGACTCCCCCGAAGGGCGGCAGCGGTGGGAGCCCCGAGCCCGGTGAGTCCGCTGGGTGCTGGGGCAAACCCCCCCCGCTCGACAAGGAAGTGGGGGTGACATGCATACGGCCCCGGCATGGAACAACGTGATTGCGGGTGGCAGGGTATTATCTGGGGGTCAACTGACAGAGTTAGATGACGGGGTGCCGAGGGTAAAGGCCGGAGGTCATGCGAGGTCAGAAGGGCAATAGGCTGCGAGGTCACGAGAGAGTTGAGGTTGACGGCAGGGACAATGGAACGTGCCCTACCCATGGAAGCGAATCGCAAAGCCCGAGCCAGCAGAAGCACCTGCGGGACAATCATGTTGTTTGGCGGGATGGAACGGAAAGTATCCTAGAACTATAGTAGCCTCGATCTCTGATCACCCTAATAAGCTTAGAGATGTGCAGCATGCGGCTTGGCAACAATGGTATTGACTCCATTTGAGGCAGGGGAGGCAGCAGGTATGTTTAACCTGCTACTTGTTGACGAGACACATCGACTTAACCAACGCGCAAACCAGCCCTCGGGGGTGCTTAACAACAAATTCTCGGACATTACCATAGAGCTTTTCGGTGCTGATGATTACAGCAAGACTCAGCTACTAGATACGGAGCAAAGCATTCGCCCTGCTGATCTCCCTTCAGAGCTCTTGTCGGCCCTAATCGCCGAGACTCGAGCTTCTGAGCGACACTTCCAGCTGAAGACCCAGATGCGTGTCAGGGCAGGCTCGGACTTCGTGGCCTATATTCGCTGGATCCTGAATCCCAGTCCAACCCGTGCGCCGCCACAGTTGCGAGACTTCGGGGACTATGACTTTCGCATTTTCGACAATGTTGCGCTCATGCGGGATGAGATTCTGTAGCATGATGCCGAAGTTGGTCTATCACGCATGGCGGCTGGGTTTGCAGAGGAGTGGAAGTCCAAGGCCAACAAGAAGGCTTTGACATCGAAATTGGCGAGACGCGACTGCGTTGGAACAGCAAATCATCCGTCTGGATTTCCTCAGAAAAGGCGCCTCAGGAAGTGGGATCTATCCACACCGTTCAGGGCTACGACATGAACTACGCCGGTGTGATTATTGGACCTGACTTATGGTTTGATCCCGTTCACAACCGGCTCCGTATCAATCGTGCCTCGTATCACGACAAGATGGCAAGGAGAACAACATAAGGCTCGGGAAGAACTACTCGGACGGCGATCTTTTGCGGTTCGTCACTCAGATCTACGCGGTGCTCTTAACACGTGGCATACGGGGGACTTATGTTTATGCGTGTGATAATGCGTTGAGGGAGTATCTTGGAGCTTTCATTCCCCAGTCACATAAAAACAACACAGTGGCGGTAGACTAGGTGGGCAGGAACATTGTGGGTTTCTGTCCAATGCCGCCGTCAATGTCAACACCTCAAGCATTCCCCTACATACTCATGTGACAGGCAGGTTTGGGAAAGGGATCCCGAAAGAAACCAAGGCCACTTCAATTTGCCACACAAATGCTGTCTCGTACTAGGAATATAATGGCATCAAATAAAAAGTTGTGCCCCAACTTCCATCAAAATTCGGTGAATATCGTTTTGTCCTCTTGGCAACAAACCGTTGTCAGTGGCCTCTGGAAAGCTGAGAACTCGCCAACTGCAAACTACGGTGACATATGGCGATGTAGTTTCTTCTCATGATGTACAACTCTAGCTAAAAGGGCGGGACAATGCGTCCTGTGGTACCTGCATCGGGGTGGCAACGGGAATATATCAGGGTCATCTTGCCCGTCCAATAGTGGGCCTTGGCGATGGCGACCTACATCCAATTGGCTTGCTTCAATACCTCTTGACAAAAAGGGGGGAGCTAATGCAGGTCGTGCCGTCCCGAGAGGGGAAGGATGACCCGAGCAGGAGACCCAGAAACAAGCCTATTTAAACATGCGTCGTGCTCGGCTCCCCCGGCAAGTTGCATGATTAGGGTCTGTTTTGTAAGTGGACGTGAGGAAAAGACATACAGTCAAACCCCCTGTTTATGCAAGCTTTCCAGACCACCCAAGTGCTTGCATTTTGTGGATGTTTTGCAGAAAGAGGGGTGCTACAAGGCCCACTTTTCATGGGCTTGGCGAGAATTGGTCTCAGCCAGTGGCTGGAATTCTAGGGGGATTTAGTGGGCTAAGGCCTAACAAAACAACCCATTTGAGTCCAACCACCAAAAGAAACCCCCCTTTTACGCAATTTTTCAGGCTTGCA